>Ga0209345_10002547_pt1 | contig 19977 bp, 26 predicted proteins | sample Cruoilmetagenom7_FD_187294 | JGI IMG/M metagenome (GOLD analysis project Ga0209345, IMG submission 187294) | Oil polluted marine microbial communities from Coal Oil Point, Santa Barbara, California, USA - Sample 7 (SPAdes) (version 2) | ecosystem: Environmental > Aquatic > Marine > Oil seeps ... | reverse complement strand
AGCACGGGATCTTCCTCGTCGCTGCGCACGGGCTCGATATAGACCCTGCCACTCGGCTCGGTGCAGTAACGAATCTGGTCGCCCTTGCCCAGCTTGAGTTGCTTGCGAACACCCGCCGGCACGGTCGTCTGATACCGATCCGTGAGTTTCGAGACATCTTGTGCGAGCGCTGTCATGGCAGTCTCCTGAAAGAGAGGGATCTTTGCTGCCTGCGCTAGGTAATGCATTTGCATTGCCTTGTCAAGATAAGCCGCAGGATCTGCTGTCGTCGGGCAGGTCGATGAACCGTCCGGCACAGGACCTAATTTCGCCCCGCGAGATACTCCGCCAGCACCGGGCTGGCAGCACCCTTCGCGGAGCTGAGCAGCTCGGAGCCCACAAGCGAGGCTTTCGACAGACGCACGAGCCCACCGGTTTCCTCGATGCGGTAGCAACGGCGTTTTTGCCGCCCACGCCTGTAGTGGGTCGCGGTGACGATCTGGCAGATGCTGCCATCTGTGAGCGTCACGGGTGCTGCGAGCTTGATCTTGTCGCCTTCCTCGTAGTCCGGGATCGAAGCCCAGTCCCGGCAGCGCTGACGCCAGGCATGGGCGTAGCTGTCCGGGTCTTTCAGCTCGGAGAGGAGCTCGATCAACCCAAGGGGAGCACGAGACTCGTTCGGGCCAGCGCTTTCCTCGATGTCCTTGTAGCCCCAGCAGCCGTCATCGTACCGGGTGAGGAAGACAGCCCCGAAAGTGATGGAGCCATCCGCATCGGTCACATAGGTCGCGTCTTCGACAGCGGTGCCGTCGAGATTGGTGACCCTTGCCGCCGCATACCAGGTGGAGCCGACCTTGCAGGCCTTGACCAGTTCGGTTTTGCGCGTGTCGCCCTCGAAAGTGCAGAGCCGGGCGATCTCCGCTTTCTCATCCGCGTAGGTCTGGACGCGGCGATCGGTATAGGCCTGCAGATAGCCGCCGTCCTTGGTGAGCACCTCGTAGACCTCGCGCTGCACCTCCTGGCTCGGGTGTTCGGCAAAGGCCTTCATCGTGTCGAGAGTGATCACCTTGGTCCGGGCCGCAGCGCGGATGTCCGCGTGGATCAGGCCGTAGCGCAACCGGCCTTTGACGGCGGCAACGGTCGTGCCGAAGGTCTTGGCGATGATCTCGGGCGTCTGGCCATCGACCTCCATCATCCGGGCGAAGGCCTCGAATTCGTCGATCGCGTTCATCGGCGCGTGGGTGATGTTTTCGGCGAGCGACAGCGCCGTGGTCACGTCACAATCATCCAGCACAAGACGGCAGTCTACCTTGGTCTTCGCGGTGAACCCCTTGGCGGCCTTGTCAGCGACCAGCTCCTTCAGCGCGGCGTGACGCCGGCCGCCGGCGAGGACAGCGTATTTGCCATCGAGCTTCTGGACGAGCAGCGGCTGGAGCAGACCCAGAACGGCGATGCTGGCTTTGAGATGCGCGATGTTCTCAGGGTCATAGGTCTCGGGGGAACTCCCCCGCACATTGGCGGGATGCGGGACCAGATCGCCGATGGCGACGTTGAGAGGGGGGAAACTTGTGGTCATGGGATATCCTTCCAGATGGGTGAGCTGTGGCCCGCGCGTTCACGCGCGCGACCAATCCCCGGCTTCAGGGATCACCATGACAAAAGGCCCACTCTCCCTTTGTGGGGTCGGTGGGCCTTCATCGCTCGAGGTGTCAGATTTGGCGTGTCCCCTGCCCTACCAGTCGCGCGCCATCATGATGGTCAACACGCGCATGGTGGTGGCGGGATTGTCCGGGGCCTCGGCACCGTAGCGGAAATCGGAATCCGCCTCATAAAGATCGATTTTCCAGAACACGGTCTCGCCCCGGATCTCGACCGCCCCGAAATCATGCCATCCTTCGGGATCGTTCTCCGGCTCGAAAGTGGTAAACTCACCGGTCGCCTTCACCGCCTCGGCCATGAAGCCGTCACCGGCCTCCATAAGCGAGCGGGTGACATGCATGCGGCCCTGGATGGGCTGCGCGGGCGGCACCCCAAGGCATGCGAGCTTGCGAAACGCGTCGTTCTGCGTCGCGATCACGGTCGGATCTGGATGGTCTGTCTGGGATTGAGCGGTACTGGTCATGGGGCTCTCCTTTGAGAAGTTGAAACACCCTTCTCAAAGCCCGCTTTTTCTTTTCCGCTCGGCGGATGGAGACAGACAGAACCTACCGGACCTGAACAGATTCAAAAGTTCGCAGTGCAGGTGCTTTCCCGACATTGGTGTTTGCAATGTTGCTGACGCAGCATTCGTTTGCAGTTGCGGCACGAGATACACAGCGTTCAAGCAAGTGTCGGCAGACCGGTCAATCGTAGGCATCGTTTTCGCCAGAACGGAGACCGCACCTTTGCCGAACGGTGCCCGGACACGAAAGCCGCGGACGAAGCCGCCGTTAGACGTAAAGCACTGCATGCCTGCCTCTCTCCAAACCGGGCCTCCGTCGATAGAGGTCGACGCTGCGTTCCAGCCCGGCAATCAACCATTTGACCAGTGCAGAACTGATGTTCTACGCCTCCCTAAGTCGACGGTCACCGATCTATCGCTTGGCTGCTAGGGGGGCATCAGGTCACAAACCCAAGTCCGACAGCCCGGGATGGTCGTCCGGCCTGCGTCCCTGGGGCCAGAGAAACTTGCGGTCAGCCTTGGCAATGGGCAAATCGTTGATACTTGCAAAGCGGTTCGCCATCAGCCCTGTTTCGGCGAATTCCCAATTTTCATTGCCATATGACCGAAACCAATTGCCGCTGTCATCGTGCCATTCGTAGGCGTAGCGCACGGCGATGCGGTTGTCGGTGAAAGCCCAGAGTTCCTTGATCAGCCGATAGTCGAGCTCGCGTATCCATTTTGCCTTCAGGAACGCTTCCGCTTCTTCACGGTTGTTCACAAAAGTCGCGCGATTGCGCCATCTGGTGTCAATCGTGTAGGCCGTGGCGACTTTGGCCGCGTCACGGGTGTTCCAGCCGTCTTCGGCAAGGCGCACCTTTTGAATTGCAGTGTCGCGTGTGAACGGTGGCATTGGGGGGCGGGTTTCCATGGGAGGATTTCCTTTCCAGATCAAGTGTCAAAGGTGACTTTCAAGCTGCGGATGCGGCGAAACTAGACGGCGTCGGGGCACCAGCGTGCTTCAAATTCCTGCACATGGGCCGTCTCGGCCTATGAAACAAAAGAGAATGCCTTCATCCATGACCAAGACCGGCGCGTTTGTTCGTAATACGCTTAGTTCGGTCATCCATTACGTTCAAATTGAACTACGCGCTTGCGGTCGGTCTGAGCATCTTTTCATACAGCAGACCTCATACGTTTGGTCGCTGGTTTGTTTTGGTTCGCAATTGTCTTGGCGATATAGGCTGCATCCTCCGCCACGCTGAGAAAACGGCCCGAACCCCAAGTATGCAGCCAGCCCAGTCCCAGAAAGAAGATCCCATCCACATCACAGACGCCGCGCGTATGTACAGGACGCCCGCGCGCATCCAGACAATCGACCTGAAGCCAGTCATAATTCGGGCGAAAGCCGATGCACCACAGCACAGAGGTGATCCCTTCGACGGCAGCATCGATTTCCGTGGTCTCGATAGCGGGACGCCAAACTTTCTCGAATGGCGGCTCGAGCGGCGCATTGATCCCCTCACGCGCAATGTAGTCATCAATCATTGTCCGTATACCAACATAGCTTTTGTCGGCGTCATCGAGATTCTTTTCCAGATCCGGCAAGAACCGTATTGTCGTCCCTTCCATATCCGAGACCGATCCGTACATTTGCAGCCCCTGCAACGCAAAACGGCGAAGATCGATTTCGTGGCCGCCATCGCGGCCCGACATATAATGGTTGGTTTTTGCTTCAGTCGATTTTGGATCAGGTTGCTGCGCGATAGTGATATCGTAGTAACCCATCTGATACAGCCAGTCCGTCGCATCCTTCTCGCGATACCAGCGCGGGCTGCGCGGTGAAGGGCCCACAGCCAGCCGCACGTCACGTCCAGCGATCCTGAGGTCCTCCATCAGTTGCACACCGGATTGGCCTGTGCCCACGACAAGGCAGGTGCCATCGGGAATGTCAGAGGGGCGACGATAGGATTTGGAGTGTATCTGCCTGATACTAGGTGCCAGTTTACTGGCAAAGGGCGGCGTAATGGGGCGGTCATAGCCTCCGGATGCGACGATGACGTTATCCGCTGACCAAAGACCCTGATCGGTGTCTACCTCAAAGATGCCATCCACTTTTTCGACACGGGTTACCGTTACACCCTCACGCAGAGGGGCGTAAAAACTGTCACAAAAACCTTCGACGTACTCGACAATCTCGTCCTTGACCATGAACCCGGTTGGATCGTCACCACGATAGGGAAAATCTGGCAATTTGCACTGCCAGTTCGGCGTCACCAGACAGAAGCTGTCCCACCGATCCTTTTTCCATGAGTGGAACCGTTCGTAGCGTTCCAACACGACGTGATCGACGTCGGCCTGACACAGAAAAAAGGATGCGGACATGCCTGCTTGGCCCGCGCCAACGATGACGGTCGTGACATGAGTACGCGCTCTGGGCGTCAGCGGATTGACAGACATATGACGGTCTCCTCTGGTTTATACCGGGTAATGGCACTGGCAAGCTTGGCTGCCTGCGCGTCGGCAGAGCTGCAGCGGAACCCATATTTTGCCTCGACACGTTGGGCGGCGAGATCAAGTGCGGTGCGGCTGCGCGTGTCGAAATCATCTACGCGATACGTCTGCCCCGCCTTCAAGTGGTCGTGGATCACGGTAGAGGGGGAATAGCAGTCTTCTTCCACCCCATCGGGCCAGCGGATGCGAAACACTGTCTCAGGCATGGGAAGGCTCCTTGATCGGAGCAAGACCGAGGTAGGGGGCGGCAGCATGATCCCAGATCACATGCTGTATTTTGCCGTCAGTCAGGCTCAGGGTGCTGCCGGCTTCAACCTTGCCGATGACGGCCGCGTCAATATCATGCTTGTGAAAGCGAGACAGGACAGCAGGCGCGTCTGCACGTTTCGCTGTCAACAGAAAGCCAAAGCTGGGAAAGGCTGTCATCCAGCGCGCTAGATCGCCATCCGGCGACGAGATGCGGCCGGGATCGATCGTGATGCCGACGCCGGAACATTCCGCCAGCATCAGCGCAGTCCCCGCGATGCCGCCCTGACTGATATCCTTGCCCGCCGTCACAAGGCCGTCCTCGGCCAATCCGGGCAGGATTTCCATGTCCGCACGTAGGCGCGCGTGAGGGGCGTTCAGAAAAGCGGGAAAGTTGCTGCTATCACCAGCATAGGCTCCACGCATGTCTGCACTGGCGATGAGCAGGTCGCCGGGTTGTGCATCGAAGCTGGTTATCAAAACCTTGGCGCGTCCCCAGATTGCCGCTGCGAGTTGCGGTTGAGCTGTGCGAAAGTTCGTATGCCCCCCGACGATCGGGATGCCATAGGCTTCCGATGCCTCTTTCATTCCGCGCAAAATCTCCTGCGCGGTGGCGGCATCTGGCGACCATAGCGCGTTCGTCAATGCGATGGGTCTGCCACCCATTGCGAGGATATCGCTCATGTTGACCATGACCGCGCACCAGCCTGCGAACCAAGGTGCGGAGGACACAAAATCATTCATGAACCCTTCGGTCGCCATGAGCTGCCAGCCCTCGCCATCGGGGATCGCAGCGGCATCGTCGCCAGGGCGCCCGGGGCTGTTCTGTGTCAAGTCAAGGGCTGCACAGGCAATGTCGATGTCGCGCTTTCCCGTCACATTGGGATGCGCTGCCAGATGCGCGGCGAGGGCGGCGACGTCGATCATGCCGCGTGCCTTCTCAGGGACATCCAACCACGGGCGGGATCTTTCACGGGAGGATAGGCCGCAAGATCGGCTTGCATCTTCATATGTGGATGGCCGTGGAGGTCTTTTTGCCCCACCGACTGCCAGTGTAAACTTTCAAACATCGGAACGTTTTGCATTTGCACATGGGCCAAAAACGTGTGGCAGCCACGCGCATGTGCTGTGCCGACAGCAAGACGGATCAATTCGGCACCAAGACGCCCTACACGACGATAGGCAGGGGCCACAGCCAAACGTCCTCCCCACCAAACACTGGGAGTTTCTTCGTGGATGCGCACGGTGCCGACGACCTCATCCGCCTCTGAGGCCATTGTGGAAATGGCCACCAACGGCAGCGCGTGCCGGTCGGTGGCATCGCGGTCGTGGTCTTCGAATATTCTCTGCTCGGTCACGAATGTCCGGTGTCTAAGCGAGGCGGCACCGCCGATTTCCCAGCTTTCCGTCGCAAGGCGGATCAGGAATTCCGGTGTCACAAAAGCGGCGGGGCGTTCGATGATCATGACACGGCTTCCATCGTCGGACGCTTGAACTTTTCAAAGGCCGAGAGCGCCGAACAGGCACCACAGCGGCCACAGCCTGCCTTGATATCCTCTGCCCGCATCCCCCGATTTACGATCATCTGCGACAAGGGACCAAGCACGTTATGCATGAAGGCGGACGTTGGCGCAGGGTGGCTTTCCAACGGGGTGCCGGTCACGGGTACGAAGGGCACGACGAAAGGATAGACGCCAATCGCTGTCAGGCGCTCGCACATCGCCAGGATCGCCTCTTCGGTGTCACCTAAACCCGCGAGAATATAGGTTGAAACCTGACCCCAGCCAAAGACCTCAACCGCAGCGGCGAAACTGTCGAAGTATTTTTCCAACGAGACCTGCGACTTGCCAGGCATGATTTTCTCTCGCAACTCGGGGGTCACGACCTCGAGGTGCATTCCAAGACTGTCGATGCCCGCGTCTTTCATCCGGCGGTGCCAGGCGTCATCCTCGGGCGGTTCGCATTGTGCCTGCAAGGGCAGATCAACAGCGGCACGAATTGCCTCGGCGCTTTCGGCCAAAACCTTGGCCCCGCGATCTTTGCCTGCGGGCGTACCGGTTGTCATAACCATATGTTTGACCCCGTCCAGCATGACCGCCGCGCGGGCGACCTCGGCGAGTTGGGAGGGGGTTTTGTGGGCAATGGTTCGACCGGCTTCAAGGCTTTGACCGATGGCACAGAACTTGCAGGTTTTCTTGCGGCTTTCGTACCGGATACAGGTCTGCAATACAGTTGTCGCCAACACATCTTTGGCGTGGAGCTGTGCGATATGGCTGTAGGGCACGCCATCAGCTGTGGACAGATCGAGGAACCTCGCCCGCTGTGGAAATTGCACATCTGCAAAGAACTCACCGTCCTTCAGCACACGCGCGTTGCCCGCCGCATCGGGGACCCCAACTAGATAAGGCGATTCAAAAGCGGTCGCAGTATGGACAGGGATCATAACGGTCATGCCGCCAATCGTGACGGCTTTATGGTCGGTTGGCCCCGCGCCGCCACGCCTGCTGTCAGCCCCGGCGCGGGGATCGACAAGGCGCATGCCGCGGGTTTGCAGATCGTTGATCAGGTCGCCGGTTGTCACTTGCATATCAGTCCTCCAATGGGATCGGCTGAAATTGTGGGCCAGTTGCGGTTATGTGCCGTGTGGGGGTCAAATCGGTATTGTGATGCAGGGAAAGAAGCTCGGGGCGGGCATAGTGTCCGACGGAATCCATCATCCGTTTGCGCTTGGTCACGAGAGCCATGTCGAGATCGCCGTAAAGAATACCCTCGCCGCGCGTCAAAGGTGGCACGACGTGCCGTCCTTCTGGCGTCACAATGCATGTCATGCACCCGTCGCTCAGGGCTTTCTGCAGGGCAGTGTCAGCTGTGATGCTCTCGATCTGATCATCAGTCAGCCAGCCAGTCGCATTCACGACAAAACAACCAGATTCAAGGGCATGGTGACGCATCGTGACTTCGATCTGTTCACCAAAAATAGGCCCGACCAGCGACCCGGGAAACTGCGCAACGTGGATTTCCTCGTGTTGTGCCATGAGAGCATAGCGTGCGAGCGGATTGTAATGCTCCCAGCAAGCCAAAGCGCCGACGCGCCCGACGCGAGTGTCAACAACTTGAAGGCCTGCACCATCGCCTTGGCCCCAGACCATGCGTTCGTGATACGTCGGGGTGATTTTGCGGCGTTTGAGCAAGAGCGTGCCATTGGCATCGAAAATCAATTGGGCATTGTACAAAGAGCCATGGTCGCGCTCGTTGACGCCAAGTACGACGACCACCCCATGATGTGCACACCGCTCAGCCACGCGCCGCGTGTCGTCGGATGGGACTGTCACGGCCTGCTCATACAAATGAAGATGCGGTTTGCCTTGCTGGCAAGGCGGGAGAACAAACGAAAAATATGGATAAAACGGCAAGAAAGTCTCGGGAAAGACGATCAGGTCCGCGCCGTTACCAGCGGCTTCGTCTATAGCGTCAAGCACGCGGGCCAACGTTTTTTCGCGGCTCGTAAGATCTGGTGCAATCTGTACGGCTGCAGCCTTGACGATCCGTGACATGGGGTCTCTCCGAATGGATCAACCGGGACGTCAAACGCCCCGGCATGAACAGGGTTAAAGCGTCCAGGTGTCGACGATGACGGCATTGTCGCGCACATGCAGCAGCTTGAGATCCAAGACATCCTGCGGTGCAATCGGGATGATGCCGGGCAGCAGCGAAGCTTCACCGTGACCGTACAGCGCTTGCAAGGCAAAGCGGCAGGCATAGATCTTGCTGCCCTCGGCCATGAACTTTTTCAGGTTATCCGCAAAGTTCTGGTGGCCCGGAAACGCCGCATCCCCGAGTGTCGGAAAACCGCGCTGGATGCCAAGCGTGACACCGGGTCCATATAGCAAAATTGATGTCTCGAACCCCTTTCGGGCGAGACGGATGGCGTTGAGCATATTGACCAGACCGATTGAACCTTCGAAGGCAACGGTGTGAAAGGTCACTAAGGCCTTTTGGCCCGGCTCTGCCTTTACATCTTCAAATACCTTGTCCTCGTAATCGACGAAAAAATCGCCGTCCTTGTGTTTTTCTTGTGTGACTGCGGGCATGTGAGGCTCCTCCTTGTTTGGTCGGCCAGATTAGGCCGCGATGCACCCCAACCTTGTCGCGCAGACTGAAATCCAATCAATAAATGAATCAATTATGCATACAATAATTTTAAGAATCTCACGTTACTTGCAGTTTATTTTAGGAAAGCGCTCATTCTTGTTGCTATGCGGAAAAGAATTATTGCCATGTTTCAAACATATCCATACAAATAACTTCAATCTCGAATTGCCGCAGGATAGCCCAACAGCATGAAAGACTGGACACCGATTCTCAAAAGCGACGGGCCCGCCCGCTATTTGCAGCTTGCCGATGCAATCGGAGAGGCGATCGCAAGCGGCACCCTGAAGGATGGCGTGCGTCTGCCACCTCAACGCAAACTTGCTGACAGGTTGGGTATAGACTTTACCACAGTTTCACGTGGCTATGTCGAAGCGCGGGAGCGTGGACTGGTGAACAGCCACGTCGGACGCGGCACCTTCGTGATCGGCACCAAACGCGCAGATCCGCAACGCGAGCAACGCCGACACGCTGACGTCGATCTCACCATGAACTTGCCTCCGGAACCGGATGACCCAGCGTTGGTCTCACGAATGGAAGCGGGTGTGCAGACCGTAACGGCCAACCTGCTCGATCTGCTCCGGTATCAATCGTCTACCGGCAGCCAGATCGATAAAGAAGCCGCATCAACGTGGTTGTCCCTGCGCGGTCTGGTTCCATCGCTCGACCGGCTTGCAGTGACACCCGGTGCACATCCGACGATCCTTGCGATCCTCCTAAGTCTGACCAAGCCAGGGGATGTCGTCCTGTCCGAAGATGTGACTTATCCCGGGATACGCAGCATCTGCGCCCGGTTGAACCTGCGCCTCGTTGGGCTTCGCGGCGATGCAGATGGCATCGATCCCGAGGCGCTCAACGCAGCTATCGGACAATATCAGCCCAAAGCACTGTATCTTAACCCGACGCTGAACAACCCAACGACCCGGACGATCTCACTAGCGCGTCGACAGTCCATTGCAGACGTAATCATTTCACACGGTTTGCCGCTGATCGAAGATGACGCCTATGGCTTCATTCCCCCCCATCCCCCGGCACCTCTGGCCAGCTTTGCGCCTGATCTGGTCTGGCACATTGGTGGTCTTGCCAAATGTATCGGTGCAGGGTTGCGCCTTGCTTACACGGTCGCCCCAAACAGCCATGCTGCCCGCGAACTTGCGCATCAGATAAAGGTCATCTCGGTCATGCCTTCGCCTCTGATGATGGCACTCGCAACACGCTGGATTATTGACGGCACTGCAGACGGCATTCGCCGGTTCGTCCGCGAGGAAACACAAGCGCGTCAGGCCATAGCATCCCAAGCCTTGCGCGGATTCCACGTTGAATCCGCTCCGTATGCCTTCAATGTCTGGCTACATCTTCCCGAAGGCATCACGCGGGCTGAAATTATCGGGCGCATGGCAGGTACTGGCGTGGGGATCATGCCGTCAGACACCTTCACCGTATCCGGCGGTCCACCCGAAGCAGTCCGTGTCTGCCTCGGAGGCCAGATCCAGCGAAACCAGTTGCGCGACGCCTTGGGCCTTCTCTCATACCTGATGTCGAGTGCGGACTAAGGCTTTCGCCTCTGGTTGAGAGCTATCTGCAGATGAGAACCGATGTTGGGACGGAATGCGATACCCGATTGCGCACCGTATTGGTTGATAAAAATCCTGCCTCTTGGCCACCTAGGTATGTATTCCGTTCGGTGCTGCCCTCTGTGCAGTTCACTCGGGCTCTGACTTGCCGTTCTCCGCTTCGCGGCAATGGGATAGTCAGGCGGTCTTGGCGCTACCCCCTGCCCTGCCCGCCTCAGATCTGGTGATCAGATAGTCGCAGGCGCGCTGCGCATCTGCGGCGTGCCGGAAGATCGCGCCCTTGTCCGACCGAAGGACCCGCAACCAGTTGTGGAGGTAGGCTGCATTCATCTCCAGCGTATGCGCCGTGAAACCGAGCGTTTGCCCCAGGAACACCGAGGTCAGTTCCGCGACGATCTCCTCGCGCGCGTACGAGGTGTTGCCGAACTTCGAGAGCCCGAAATCCCGGTTCAGCCGATGCGGGGCTTTTGTGGCATGGGCCAGCTCATGGGCCCAGACCCCGTAGAAATTGCGCGGGTCCTGGAACCGCATCATGGATGGCATGTAAACCTTGTCCACGGGGGGCAAATAGTACGCTTCCGTCCCCGTGAAGACGGTCGTGATGTCGATTGCGTCGAAAAACGCCTGCATATGCGGGATGGGCTCGGACGGCGGATGTTCAGGCGCTGGCTCCGGGTCGGGGTAGAAACTGTCGGGCAAGCCCTCGATCTGGCAGGCATTGAACACGCGGTAGGATTTCTGGAAGCGGAAGATCCGGGCATTCTCGGAGCGATCATCGCCATCGCTACGGTCGTCTTCCCTATCGGCGTCTTTCCGACTTTGGCCGTAATACACCACGACCGAGGACTTCTCACCCTTGCGCACCTTTGCGCTCAGGGCGTTCGCCTGTGGAATGGTCATCCAGAAGGGCGAGCTGTGGCCCGACATCACCGTCCGCATGGTCAGCAGAAAGTTGTTGATCCCTTGGTACGCCTCTCCGTTGTGCCTAAGGGGTCGGGAACTACCACCTGCAGTCCAGGGCTTGCGCCACGGCAGAACGCCGCGCTCGATGATGCGGATGATTTCGTTTGTGATGGCCTCGGAGGCATCGAATTTGGGCGTGCGGGATTGAGCCATGGCTGGCGTCCTTTCGTGTGGTGATGAGAGAGAATGGGGATCAGGTTGGCTGACGGGTGCGCGGATCGTTGGTAATCTTGGCGCCGAGCTGTTCGACCATGTCGATGTAGGTGGTCAGTGAGACGGAACTGCTGGGACCAAAAGGTTCAGAATCGACCGATCCGTCCCGCGCCACCCGCGGCAGGTTTGCGAAGGCGATGACATCGGTGACTGGTCGGATATCGATGAACGGTGTCCCTTGAGCGGCCGCAAGAGTGGCCAAGGGAAAGCGCTCGATCGGCGCGAAACTTGACACGGTCGTCCAAGCGAGATGGATGAACGTCCCACCCTCTCCGCAGATCACATGCGCTCTCGGCAATGTCGCCGCCTGCCTCAGATACCCAAGATCGCGCAGCACGGCCTCGCGTTCGAGCCCTTGTGCCTGCCCCGTCTGGCCGGCACGGCGTAGTTCCTTATGTCGCCACCACGAGGCAGCAGTCGCGCGCAACACGCGCAAGACACCTATTTGCATCGGAATGCCTTTCATCAGGAAAGACAGACCGGAATCCGGCCCGGACCCATCTGAGGGACCCCAAAGGCCCTCATCCGTCAGTCACAAAACCCGAAGGACACTTTCACTTTCTGTTGGACAAACTAGGCCAAGGTAACAGCCAAGGGTCCGATAAAATCGGCCAACTCTTATGATCTCATGCAATACGTTCCGGTCGCGATCCAAGATCGGCAACCCCTGCCCGAAAGTCACAGACATCGCAATGTTATCAAATACTTATCTGGTTTTCTATCGGCAAAGAGCCGCGCATTGGCCACATTAAAGGCTCAAAAATCAGGATTTCCGACGCTCAAAGCAACGCAGGGTCACGAGTACAAATGGGAAACGGAGGCGTAGAGCCTCATGCCAACTTGAATTTCAGCAATATTGCCGCTATATGACGTCAGTATCACTGTAGGAGTGCAAAACATGCACATCACTAACTTCGCTGAAGCTGGGCAGTTCGAACCCCGCAAGATCGCCGCAACCTTGCGCACTTCGGCTGAGGAAATCGCATTGACCGTGGGCTTGGGCAAAGACGCGTTACAGAGGCGAGCCCGCATCAGTTCGGACAAGACACAGCGCCGCCTGCGCGAACTGGTAGAGGTGCTGAACAAAGTCGAACCACGCTTTGGATCGGAACTGATGGCCTATGCGTGGTACCGGTCAGAGCCCCTACCCGGGTTTGACGGCCGGACTGCCATGCAGCTCGTTCAGGAAGGCAAAGCACAGCAGGTTCTGGAATACATCGACGCAGTCGACGCAGGCGTCTTCGCCTGATGCCTCTGAAGGATGGCCGCTACACAGGACCACTCTATCGGGCCCTAAACCCGGTCTATGCGCGAGAGCCTCTCTCAGGACGTGGCGCTGAACTCTATGGAGGTCGCTTCAACGCCAAGGGCACCCCTGCCCTCTACACGGCGCTTGATCCCACGACGGCGCTCAGAGAGGCCAACCAGGTCGGTAGCCTGCAACCCACAATCCTCGTGTCCTACACCGCCGATGTCGGCCCAATTTTCGATACCCGCGATCAGGACGGACTAAAGCGATACGGAATGACAGAGGCCATGCTTGCCGACGCAGCATGGCGCAGTAAGATGCTCGACAGCCTATCGGTGCCGACGCAGCATTTCGCCGGCGGCCTCATCGCTGATGGGTTCGCAGGACTTCTGATCCGGAGTTTTGCGAAGGGCGCGTCGGCATCGGACTTCAACATCGTGTTGTGGCACTGGACCAGCGGAGGTTGCGTCCTTAGTGTCGTGGACGACGAAGACCGTCTGTCACGGATGTAATCCGCTAGGCCAGAGCTTTCAAATGATGTATCGGGTTGTAGTGCTCGCCTGGAATATAATACCGGCGCAGCAAACATTCTCAGGCCACTTTGTATACGCTCAACGGAAGGCTTTTTTGTAAGCGACCCTTGAGAAGATCGCGTACTCGGGGGGCTTAGCGAGTTTTATCACCGCTGTATAGCGGGTTGCATTGATAACAAACGCGCTTCGGATTTGGTCTCTACGGCGCGTCGGCACGGTGCTTTAGAACAATCTGCGCAGGCAGCTTGCTTTTGTTCCCTTTATGTTCTACGGTGAAAACCAAGCAAGCAAGGGGGATTCCCCATGGAAAGCACCACTTACGCCCTGCCCGCGACGCCAAAGCAGATCGCCTATGCGCGCGCGCTGGCCCTGCGCAACCAAACGCTTCTGCCGTGGGAGGTTCAGCAAGATCGGCGCTCCTTGAGCGCTTGGATCGACGCACAAGCCAAGCTGAACCCGGGCGAGCAAGACAGGCGCCCGACATCAAAGCAGGTCGCCTTTGCCGAGCGCCTCGCGCGCATCAAACGCCGCGCCGTGCCGGACGAATGCTTCCGCGACAAGGGGCTGATGTCGAAGTGGATCGACGGGAACAAATGAAGCTGGGCAGTCCCTGCGTTGATCGAGATTACTTCAGCCGATCAACAACCGATGCCCCGCCGGACCTGGCAAGAGCGATCAAGCTGGACTGGATTTTCGACGTGAAGACGGAGTTGAACGTGCCGATAGGTGTGCGGTCCTCCCAGACATAGACCGCTCCAGAATATCGGTGTTGATCTCGTCCAGCATGATCCATTTGCGGTCATGGGTCTCTAACCCCACGCGCTGCGACTCGATCTGTGGCACCTCGATAAACTTGCGCGAGGGCAAAGGCGGCTGCGTCGTGATCGGCAGGATGAACACCACGGTCTCCCTATCGGACTTGGTGACAGTGACGGCGATACAAACAGGCCGCGTCTTGCGGCCCTCAGTCTCACCCGCCATCTGCTCGCGTTTCCACAGGAACGGATAGCGGAAAACTTCTCCAGCGGCAGGCTTAGTCATCCGCCCGCGTCAAGTCCCGCTCAAGCCCTTCTATCATCAGCTCCTTGAGATCCTCTGGCATCTCGTCGATCATGTGAGCGTGTTGCGTGGCCCCCCGCGCGAGCTGCTGGTACTGGTCCATGCTCATCAGCACGAATTTCGGCTTGCGGTGCTTGGTGATCGCAATCGGAGACCGAATGGCCGCGTCAAACAGGTCACTTGTGTGCCGCGTCAGGTCGGCCGCCTTGAACTCGGGAAGCTCATGCATGATCGTGGTCTCCATTCGTGCAGAATATACATACATTCTGGATATTCTGCAAGAGATGGGTTGATGGGAGCAGGTTATACGTGCTGGTTTGGACACGATCCGGCTCGCCCGATCAGATGGGCAGCGTGATCTCACTTTCTATAAATGGTCTTCGGTTTCCTCAGAGATCAGCTTCCGAACGACGTTGACTGGCAAGAACATTCTCAGAGGGTTTGATGCAAGCGACTGGAAGCCGTAGCTTTCGTAAAGAGCTTTGCGGCGAGCGACGCGGTCGGGTTTACCGCAATCGAGAACGTCAAGCATGACTACAGCAACTCCGATGGCATCGGCTGCACCTTCAATTCGGCGGAGAGCATCGACAAGCAGATCGCTGCCATAGCCGCCCCCGCGGAACTTCTGATCACGCCCAATCATCGAGATGTATGCGGCAGGGATATTCCCATGCGAGGGCCGGGTCCGCGCGAATTTTGCAGGTAAATCCGTATAGAGAACGGCGTGCGCATTCAGGGCATAGAACCCGATGACCGTGCCAGAAGGGTCGACCATCACGTAGAGACGGACATTATCCGCCTTGGCGAGCTTGTTGGCCGTCTGCTGGAAGTAGTTGTCGACCTGTTCGACGCCGCAAGAAAAAGCCGCTCGATCATGTCTCTCTGGATCGAACGGCTCAATAGTGGAGGTCGTCGGTTGTGATGCCGCCATTTACTGCGATACAACCGTTTTGCCATACCGACGGAAGGCTGAACGCAGGGCGTCTGTCGGCGCCGTCGGGGAATCGAGCGCCGCGAAAAATACCTCATGATCGACCGGCTGCAGCTCTGTGCGTTCATGCGCTGCGATCGTTGCCAGCGCTGCCTGATAGGCGGCATTCATCGTGAAGACGGAATCGTCCACGCCAGAAAGCGCCGCCGCCTGTTGAATCGCAGTCTTGATGCGCGGCTTGGTCCGGAAATTCATCCGGGCCTCGTTACGCTCATCGATCGCGCGCGTGGTGTCATGGAAACCAAGCATGGTCGCCTCCTGTTTTGCTATCCATCATGTACGCCACTTTGACGTACATTTCAAGAGATCGGTTTGGAAAGTTCTTCGAAAGCTTCGTTCTCGCCAAAGCGCCTCCCCCTTCAGTGAACGTGTAGTAGTTGACGATGATCCCCTCCTCGATGGACTCGTCCGAGGTCAGGTGGTCGTATTCGCTCTGAAGCTGAAGATGGAGCCAGCGGGCGAGATCACGCAGCGCCTCGGTCACGATCTCCTCTGCGTCCTCGCTGGGCGGCTGCCAAGTCGGGCTGTCGCCGGTGACGTCAACCGACATGGTGTATTCGTGTTAGTAGCGACCGCGATGGCAGATCTCTGCAGCGAGCTGGTAGAAGTTCCGCCGCTGGATGGCTTGCAGTCAGTCGGCAATGCCGTGCTGCGTCGCGTCCCGGGGCGCATAGTCCCGGATACGTTTTCTTTGAAATCAAAAACTACCCCCATTTTTTGACTTGCACAAAATTTCCATGATGCCGATTGCTCCATTCGGCGTACTGTTAAAGTACAGTGAATGTCATCAGTCTCTGTCGACGCTTACGGTTTAAAGCAGATCAGCCTTACTCGGAAGGCTGTCTTTGGAACGAAACAATATCACCCATTCGACCGTCCCCTCTGCCTTTAATCGCCCTGAGTCGGCGGTCCCAAAGCGCTGAATGAAGAACGCCTTCACAATCTCGGCGGCGCGGGGGGTGCCCGCCGGTTTGCCCAGATAGATGAAATCCTCAACGTCAAAGCCCATCCGGGACAGCGTCTCGGCTGGGGGCACAGGCGACGTCACCACCTCCCACTGCGTACCGTTAGAGTCGAACTCTTTGATCGCATAGAGGAAATCGTATTTGATCTGCTGAACGCTGAACCGCAAAACCGAATCCTTTCAGATTAATTGGTGCTCACCCGGAACCGAACGTCACCTGCGCCGCCTCGGTGGTCCTGCATCCATTTCTCGACCATCTGATGCCCACGGTGCAGCTCATCTGGCGTCATCTCGGACACGAGACCTTCGAGCATGCTGATCGCGCTGCCCGCGCCGTGCTGAGAGGCCAGCGTCAGCCACAAAAACGCCTGCTGGCAATCCTTGGCCACGCCAAACCCATTCCTGTAGCTGAACCCAAGCCGCGCCTGCGCCGGGAAATACCCACTTTCGGCAGCCATCCGGTAATACTTGGCCGCGGTTTCAAGATCTTTGTCCACAACCTTGCCCGCAGACAGCAGCGTGGCCGCATTGAACTGCGCACCGGTGTCACCGGCATCGGCGGCGCGGCACAGCCACATCAGACCAGTGCGCGCATCTTCGGTCACGCCGTCGCCCTGTATATACATCACGCCAAGATTTGTCTGCGCCTGAACACTGCACATCTCGGCGGCCTTGAGACAGCATTTGAACCCCATCTGCTTGTCAACCGCGACCCCGTCGCCATTCATGTGCATGACTGACAGCCAGAACCAAGCGGTCGCATCGCCCGCTTTGGCACAGCCATAAAAGAGGTCATACGCAGCCTTGAACTTGCCAGCCTCGTAAAGGGCCACCCCCTCCACAAGGGTGTCGCCAAGTTTGCCCGAAGGCTCTTGCAGGGAAAGATCGGTCATATCAGATAATGCTCCACGTTGCGGAAAATCGGGATGTCGCTGTCGACCTGCGGCATCTTCACAAAACGCGAGCTGAGCGCGTTATGCGCCCACCACGCGGCGATCTGATCCTGCGTCTGATCAACGGCACAGTCTGGACCCCGGTCGCGTGACGCGCTTGACGGGATGCTATCCTGAAGCGCCTCTGCTCCGGTTCCGGCATGCAGCAATTCTTTGTGCCAGAACGCCAGACGTTCCGCATCGAGCGGACAGTCCGACAGGATTTCTATCCGAAACAGGGTTTTCGTGATCGCCGTATGCTGGAGCGTGATCGCGCAGGTCTCGGCCCCTTGCGTGAGCAGAATGAGGTTGGGAAAAATCCATTGGACCTCGATCTGCGAACCGTCAGACGCGACTCTGCGGCCCTGCATGGCACGATCCGAAGACGTCAGCATCTCGTCCACGCGGGCCAACATCTGGCCCGAAAACTTCCAATTGGCGTCAAATTCAAGCCATTGACGATGCGCCCGCACAGCATTGGGCCGCATTACCGGCGCGGGCAGGGTCAGATCACCTGCCAGATCACTGTCGGCGCCGCCCGGGTCGATGTTGAGGAACAGCAAATTGCCAAGCTGTGCCACGTGAACCGGATGCAGCCGCTCAGGGCGCAGGCCCAGATATTGGTATTTGATGCGGGTATTGTCCGGCCCCTCTGCTTTGGTAATCGGGCCCCGGTCGCGGCTATAACCGCAAGAGGTGAACGAACAACTGGTGCGCTCACCCTGCTGGCATTGCGTTGGTACCATGCGGCACCCGCCATGTTGCGCCATATTGAACCGTGCTTCTAGGCTGCCATCCTCCATCCGTTGAACGTGGACACCGTGATAGCCAAGGGTAAAGGGCAGGATATCGCCCTCTGCAGGAATTTCATGGACCGTACCGACAGATACCCAGTCTCGGGTCCAGATGGCCTCGTCTTCAAGGTAGAGAAACTGAAGCGAGCGGTAGGCAACCCGGGGCAGACCGATTGCCTCGCCAAAGGGTCGGCGCACCCTGTCGAACACGCTCGGATCGCTTAGGTTCACGCCCTCGTCGCGATAGCCAAGGTCAGGTCTGCGTACCATTGGGGCCTCCGGTTTTTGGGTGCGCTGTCTAGAGGTGGGGCCGGCGCACGCAGCGCCGACCCCCAATTGCGTTACTCTGCCAGGACCAGATCGGGGTTTCCGGCATCGCCATCCGCACGGCCCCGCGCCCGGATCTCGGACTTGGGTGCTGCGGGTAACGGACCATCGACCATGAAGTGATCCAGCACATTCTTGGTCAACTTAGAGATATTGTTGTCGCAGTTGTTCCAAGGCAGTGAGCCGCAATAGGCGATTGACGAGAACGAGAAACATGCGCCCCCATTCGGCGTTTCGTGAAAGGCGATATCGCCGCGAACGCGCGGGTGCGTCGTGCCGTCAAGCCCCTGCTGGTTGAAGCCGAAATCCTCGGTCACTAGAAGATACGCCTCGGTATGACGGCCCGCCGATGTTGCCACCGTCAGCGTATGGGGGGGCGAGCCAAGGGTGAAATCGACGATGTCGAGTTCAAGACCGGCAGCACCACCGCCCACAAGCCCGAAATTGCCCAGCATTTCGTCATAGTCGATCCCCTCGAACGCCCAGGATACACGGGGGTTGTTGCTTTCCGGGGTTCTTGAGAAATAGCTCGAAACGTCGAAACCTTCTGACGACATGCCCACACCCGCCACCGAATGCAGGTAGCGGCCACGGAAACGCCACATCCCGCCCAGCTCGCCCGTGCCCGCGTGATAGTATTCACCGGGATCGGCGCGCCATGTGCGGATGCCGGATTCGCAGCGCCGCATCTCTGTGATGACGCCACGCCCTTTGTCCTCATAGGCGGGATGGAAGGAATGGACCCAATACCAAGCATCCGCGCCCATATACATTAGCCGTCCACCGCGCTGCGTGTAGTTGTGCAGCGCATCAAGCTGGGTTCCCGAGTTGTGCTCGGGATGCGATCCGGTGATGATGACATTGTAGTTCTCCAGACGCGCGAGCCCGTCATAGGTGATGTCTTCATCGGTGATGCAGTCATACTCATACCCCATGGTTTCCAGCCAGTAGATCAGATGTAGATCTGCCGGGTATTGCCAGGGGGCCTGGGCCAGGAAATGGTCATACTTGGGCCGGTTGCTGAGGATCGGACGCAGGCGGGACGAGAAACAGATCCCGGTGCCGTCGGTATGCGTGTCATAGATCGAGCCACCGTATTCGCGGTGCTCGGCCAGAAACATGTTTTGATGCTGCATGATGGGCACGCGGTAGATGAACAGCTCCGCCGCGCCCGCGTTACAGGCGACATGCTCGTTGGCATAGGCCATATAGCTGATCGTGGGCACCATGAAGGCGATCTTGGACTGCTCCTTGCCGATTTCCGGGACGACCCAGAACGGCACGTAGTCCTCATCGCCGTCAGCCGTCGTCAGCTTGGCCGCGTAAGAGCGGCTCTTGCAATCGGCGGGC
>Ga0209345_10002546_pt1 | contig 19979 bp, 13 predicted proteins | sample Cruoilmetagenom7_FD_187294 | JGI IMG/M metagenome (GOLD analysis project Ga0209345, IMG submission 187294) | Oil polluted marine microbial communities from Coal Oil Point, Santa Barbara, California, USA - Sample 7 (SPAdes) (version 2) | ecosystem: Environmental > Aquatic > Marine > Oil seeps ... | reverse complement strand
AAGCCCTCGCCACACCTGTTTTCAGAACGATACGGACTGCAACGAAGCGCGACCCAGATCGCGCCCGGCTCACTGTGGAAATTTCAGATGCAACGGCAGACAGATACGGCACCTCTCAACGACAGCTCCGGCAGCTATGGCCTGGTCTCGCGGCTCAATCACTGGATCGTCGCCGCGGCGATGATCGGAATGCTGGTTTCCGGCCTGGTCATGGCCTACGGGCCGTTTGAGCGTGAAACCGTGTTTGCCATCATGGGGTGGCACAAGGCTATCGGGGTTCTGGTTCTCGCTTACGGCATCTGGCGTGTCGGCTGGCGTGTGGTGCAGGGGGTTGCCGCAGATGCGGCGGTGATGCCGCGCTGGCAGGCGGTGGCGTCACGGCTAACCCATTGGGGCCTGCTCGCTACCGTTCTGGCGATGCCGCTTTCCGGTCTCCTGATGACCATCTATCGCGGCCGGGAGGTTGATGTTTTCGGATTGATTATTCCAGCGCAGGGCAAGATCGACTGGCTGGCCAATGCCGCAGGCATGACCCATCAATTCGCGGCCTGGGGACTTGCAGGCCTGCTGGTTCTCCACGTCGGCGGTGCACTCAAACACCATTTCATCGACCGCGACATGACGCTGCGCCGCATGGCCCTGCGATCGGCCTGAGTTCTGCCCGCAAGGGCAGCGGCGACACTCAATCCAGAATGACGATCAACATTCAGAAGGTTTCCCAGATGCGCAGGCTTGTCACATTGGTTGTCTCGGCGGCGATAGTTGCCGGAGCATATTTCATTGCATTCGGCGTTCCCGCATCTCTCGGGGTCTCATCGGACATCCAAACCGAAGGCGGACAGCGGGAAGGCAGGGCCGCCAAGGGGCCGTCGCCGGCAGGCCGCGCTGGCGGGCCGCGTGGTGCGAGGGCGACAACGGTGGTTCTGACCCCGCTGCAAATGCAGCCCTATGAAGACATCCTGCGCGCGATCGGCAGTGCCGACGCAGTGCGCAGTGCCAGCGTGATTTCCAATGTTTCGGGCGAGGTGATCGAGACCAACCTTTCCGCCAACAAGGAAGTGTCGGCTGGCGACGTGCTGGTGCAGCTCGATGCCCGCACCGAAATGTACAATCTCGAAATCGCCCAGGCCGAACTTGAACAGGCCCGTGACAAGGTGTTGCGCTACGAGCGGCTGCTCGCATCCGGAAATTCGTCGATAACCGATGTTGCCCTTGCCGAGGCGCGTGTCGCCCAGCGGCTGGCCGAGGCGAAAGTGGGCCTTGCCCGGGTGGCATTGGATGACCGGACCATCAAGGCCCCGATTTCAGGCAAGCTGGGTTTGAGCGATGTGGAGATCGGTGACACCTTGTCCGCCGGCAGTGCCATTGTGACCATCGACGATGCCGAGGCTTTGCTGGTGGTGTTCGAACTGCCCGAACGCTCGGTCGGTCTGCTGGAAAAGGGCCAGACCGTCCTGACAAGCACCCCGACCTATACCGGGCAGGTGTTCGAGGGAGAGATCGTCTCCTTCGACAGCCGCATCGACAGCGTCACCCGCAGCGTGACTGTCCATGCCCTGATCGACAATTCCGATGGGCGGCTGTGGCCGGGCATGAGTTTTGCCGTGCGCATTGTCCACGAGAGCGATCCTTTGGCGGTTCTGCCGTCAACCGCGATCACCTGGTCGCGCAGCGGATCGAGCGTCTGGATTGATAACAACGGAGTGGCCGAACAGGTTTCTGCGGCGATCCTGTATCGCCGGGACGACCAGGTGTGGATTGAAGCCGACATTGCCCCGGGTGCGATGGTGGTAAGCGAGGGCGCGCAGAAACTGCGGGCCGGGTCTCCCATCGTGGCGGCGAACGCCGCTGAAGGCGATCCTGTGGTTGGCGGGCAAGATGTTGTGCCTGCGCGCGCTGAGCTGAAGCTTGGTCAGGCTGAGCCGCAACAGTCCATCTCGACGGAGAAGCCGATATGAGCACGCAAAAGCCGCAAGGCCGCAAGTCAGGCCTGGCTGATCTTTTCGTTGCCCGCCCGATTTTCGGTGTTGTCATCAATCTGCTGATCCTGATCGCGGGCCTGGCGGCGCTGGCCTCGGTAGATGTGCGCGAGATGCCGGATGTCGATCAGCCGGTGCTTTCGATCCGCACCACCTATGAAGGTGCCGTTCCCGGCACCGTCGACCAGGAGGTGACGCAGGTTCTGGAAGACGCGCTGAGTGCGCTTGATGGCGTGTCCTATATCGAATCGCGCTCCACCACGGGTGAAAGCCGGATCACCATCGATCTCTCGGAAGGGACCGACGTTGATATCGCCGCAAACGAGGCGCGCGAGATCGTGTCTGCAACGCAGCGGGCACTGCCCGATGATATCGACGACCCGGTGGTCTCGAAGAGTGACAGTAATGCCGACGCGATCATCCGTCTCGCCGTGCTGGGCGATGCCACATTCGACGAACTGACCACCCTGGCCGAGGGGGTGATCTATGACCGGCTCTCGGTCATCGACGGCATTGCCGAGGTATCGGTTCGCGGCAACCGGGCCAATGAATTCCGCGTTACGCTCGACATACCCTCGCTGCTCAATCGCGGGCTGACGGTTTCCGATGTCTCGACCGCGCTGCTGGCATTGCGTGACGACACCCCGCTGGGCTCGCTCGAGGCAACATCGCAAACCATCGCCTTGCGTGTCGGCAATGCCGAAGTGACTGCCGACAGCGTTGGCCAGGTGCCGATCAATGCCACCACCCGTGTCTCCGACATTGCCTTTGTCCAGCTGCTTCCCGAAGACAGCGATGTGTTTGCCCGCGTCAACGGCCAGTCCGCCATCGGGCTGGATATCAGCCGTCAATCGGTCGGCAACACACTGGAAATTTCCAAGGCGGTGAGCGCTGCCGTCGAAGAGTTGCGCACGGAATTGCCCGACGGCGTGGAGATCCTAATCACCTCCGATGACGGCGTGTTCATCGAAGGATCGATCAATGAGGTGGTCAAATCCATCGGTCTGGCGGCCGTGATCGTGGTTGCGGTGATTTTCGCCTTCCTGCGCTCTGCCAGTGCAACGCTGATCCCCGCGGTGACAATTCCCGTCGCCCTGGTGGGCACCGTTGCGGCAATCTGGCTGACCGGGTTTTCGGTCAACACCATCAGCCTGCTGGCGCTGGTCCTGGCCACGGGCATGGTCGTCGATGACACGATCGTGGTCATCGAGAACATCGTGCGAAAACGCCAACAGGGCATGGGGGCCTTCGCCGCCGCCGCCGCCGGTACCAACGAGGTGTTCTTTGCCGTGATTTCGACGACAGCGACGCTGGCCGCCGTCTTCATTCCGATCTCGTTCCTGCCCGGTCAGGCAGGAGGCGTGTTCAGTGAATTCGGTTTTGTTCTGGCCTTTGCCGTTACCCTGTCATCGATTTCGGCCTTGACGCTGGCGCCGGTGATGGCGGCGTTTCTCGATCCCGGCCGGGCGGGGGCTGAAAAACCCAAAGCCGGGCCGGGCCGGCTGTCCCGCGCTTTCGACGTCGTGATGGACCGGGCCATTCGCGCGCCGCTGATCGTGATAGCCGTTGCATGCGGCTTTGCCATCATTGCTGCCGGCTCGGCCGCTACCCTGTCTTCTTCCATCACGCCCAACGAGGATCGCGGCTTTTTCCTGGTGCAGGCGCGTGGCGCGCCCGACACCACGCCCGAATATCTCGATGGCCAGGTGGCCATGGTCGAGGATATCCTGACCCCTTACCGTGAAAGCGGTGAGGTGACCGCGGTGCAAAGCATCATCGGCGTTGGTGGTGGCACCAGCGCCTTCATCATCGTGCGGCTGCAGGACTGGAATGAGCGCGACCGGAGCCAGCAGGAAATCATCACCGAGGTCAGCGGCGAGTTGTCGAAGGTGCCCGGTGTCCAGGTCAGTGCACGCTCGACCAACAGTCTCAACATCCGCGGTGCGGGACGGGGATTGCAATTCGCGGTCACCGGCACCGATGTCACGGCCATGACCGATGCGGCCGATGTGCTGGTCGCGGCAATGGCCCAAGACGGCATGTTCCTCAATCCGCAACTGTCCAGCGACAATGTTCAGGCCCAGTACGAGGTGCGGGTGAACGGAGACGTGGCGGGCATGTTTGGTCTGACCGAAGCCGAAATCACCCAAACCATAAGCTCGATGGTGCAGGGTAAAGTGGCTGTCACCGTGTTTAAGGACGATACAGAAATCGACGTCAACGTGGTGCCGGGTGGCCCTCCGATCAACGATCCGACCGATCTCGAATCCATCTTCCTGCGCCTGCCTGACGGCGCCTATATCCCGCTGTCCGCAGCCGCGACGCTTGAGCCGGTGGTCAGCCAGTCGCAAATCGAGCGCCAGGGCGGATCGCTGGCGGTTTCGGTCCAGGCCAATCTTGGCCAGGGTGTCGATCTCGGCGATGCCATGACACGGCTGAGCGAGATTGCCGCGGAGACGTTGTCAGACGGAATGGGGGTTACCTTTACCGGCGAGGCGGCGACGCTGTCGGACAGTCAGGCGGGCATGTACATGGTGTTCGGCGTGGCCTTCGTGGTTGTCTTCCTCGTGCTGGCCGCACAGTTCGAGAGCTTTGCCAGCGCGGTTGTCATCATGCTGACAGTGCCCTTCGGGCTTGCGGCTGCGCTGATGGCAATTTCGCTCAGCGGCGGGTCGCTGAACTACTACAGCCAGATCGGGCTGGTCATGCTGATCGGGGTGATGGCCAAGAACGGCATCCTGATCGTCGAATTCGCAAACCAGCTGCGCGAGGCAGGGCAGGATATAGACAGCGCTATCCGCGATGCGTTGCGGCTGCGCATCCGGCCGGTGATGATGACCATGCTGTCGACCGTGCTGGGTGGGCTGCCGCTGATCCTGACATCGGGCGCAGGCGCCGAGGCGCGGATCGCGGTCGGCTGGGTCATCATCGGCGGACTGGGCTTCGCCACCGTGTTCACCCTCTTCTTGACCCCGGTGTTCTATCGCTGGATCGCTGTCTGGGGCGCGGAACCCGGCATGGCATCAAGGCGCCTGGCGGTTGAAAGCACACCAGCCGCAGAGCCGGGGCCTGCGTAAACGCGGGATCCGGCCTGGCGTCTGGCCGGGTGAGAGTTCACGGGACTCGATAAGGGCTAGGAGCGGTTGCGGCTTGAGATGAACTGCGCAATGCGTTCGGCATTGTCGCGGGCAATGGTACCGTCTTCATTGATGGTGTTGTTTTCAAAGCCGATGCGGACTTTTCCGCCCATCTGTCCGGCGGCCCTGAGGCAAGCGGTCTCACTCTGCCCGAAGGCACAGACTGCCCAGTCGGGTTTCGCCTTCAGTTGCGGCAACAATTGCAGGAAGCCTGCGATGGCATCCGGTTGGCTCGGCACTCCCTGCCCGTAGCGGCCAAGGACGAACAGCATCCTGAGGCGGGTGTCCGGAATGCTTCCCTGATTGGACAGCTTTATCAGGTTGCCGAAGTCATCCGGGGAATAGAGAATATGCTGGACTGCCACCTCGCTCTCATCGCACCACTTGTAGAAACCTTCGACCTGGCTGGTCCATCCCTGCGCGGTCATTTCCGCCAGCGAGACCGAAACCGAACGGGGATGGACGGATCTGACAAGGCGGATTTGTTCGTCAGGCGTGTAGCGGCCAACGGCTTCGGTGGTGATCTGATGCTGTATCCCTGGAACCACCTGGGCAAGCTCGGCCAGCAGCTCCTTGTAAAGACCGGCATCGAGCGTGTGGTCGCCGTTCTCGTCGCGCACATGTGCATGGATCCCGTCCGCGCCGGCCTCGGCACAGGCCAGGGCCGTTGAGACAATTTCGGGAATGGTTTGCGGGATGGCCGGATGGTCAGCCTTTTTCAGCCGCGCGCCGTTCGGTGCAACCATAAGGGCCGGCAATGCTGCCTGCGGGGTCTGGATTTTGATTGTTTTTGTCATCTGGCGGGCAATCCCCAAGCACTGGTGCACTTTTGACCATAATTCCAAATTGTGGTGTTTTATTCAACGCGCTTGCCCAGTATGGACGATCTCGTTCCCGAGGTCGCCTGATGCCGCTTTCCTGTGGATATTTCGGCAACAAAATCCGGATTTTTCCGGCGCTGGCCATCGATATGGCGCCTCTCCATCGGGAACCCGGTATATTAGAGGTGGCTCTGGAAGCATAAAGGATTAATACTGCCCTTGCCGCTGAAGGCTGAAGGGCGGCAACTGCATCAAGTTTACAAAGGAGAAGAAACATGAAGCATGTCAGGAATCTTATAGTCGCGGGAGCGATGGCGTTGGCTGTTTCGCCTTCGGCAGCCGAAGACAAGTTCATCACCATTGGTACCGGCGGCCAGACCGGTGTCTATTACGTGGTTGGACAGTCGATTTGCCGCCTGGTCAATCGCGGCACTGCCGACCACAATCTCAAGTGCACAGCCCCGTCGACCGGCGGCTCGATCGCCAATATCAATGCGATTGCTGCCGGCGACATGGACATGGGCGTGGCCCAGTCCGACTGGCAGTACCATGCCTATAACGGCACTTCGAAGTTCGAAGGCAACAAGGTCGAAAAGCTCCGGGCAGTGTTTTCGGTTCACGGCGAGCCGTTCACTGTGATTGCCCGCGCCGATGCCGGGATTTCCAGTTTCGACGATCTCAAGGGCAAGCGGGTCAATGTTGGCAACCCGGGGTCCGGGCAGCTTGCAACCATGGAAGTCGTGCTGGGAGCCAAGGGCTGGACCATGGACGATTTCTCGCTGGCGTCAGAACTGAAGCCGGCAGAGCAGGCCGCTGCACTTGGCGACAACAAGGTGGATGCGATCATCTACACGGTCGGCCATCCGAATGGCTCGATCCAGGAAGCAACATCGACCGTCGAAGCCAAGCTGGTGCCGGTCACCGGTGAAGCCATCGACAAGCTGGTCGCCGACAACGCCTTCTATGCCAAGGCGACGATTCCGGGCGGGATGTATCCCGGCACTCCGGACGATGTCGAAACTTTCGGCGTGAAGGCCACCTTTGTCACCTCCGCCGATGTTGATGATGATGTGGTCTACCAGGTGGTCAAGGCCGTGTTTGACAACTTTGACCGCTTCAAGGGCCTGCACCCGGCGTTCGCCAACCTCAAGGAAGAGGACATGATCTCCGGCGGCCTGTCCGCTCCGCTGCATCCCGGTGCTGTAAAGTACTACAAGGAACGCGGCTGGATGTAATCGGCCCTGCTGGCCCAACAGGGCTAGCCACCTGAATTCGCAAGGACGCAGGCGCAATCCTGCGCCCTTGCTGAAAGCTCAATGTTCAGATCTGGACAGGTGACCGACCCGGAACCGGGCGGCGAGGGGGACTTCATGACAGACAAAAACAACACGCAGACCGCTGGGGATGCAGCAAAGAACGAATTGTCTCAATCGGAACTCGATGCGCTCGTCGCATCGTCTGATACCGGTGTTCGAGGGACAACCGGCGCCGTCGGCAAGTTCATCATGCTGGTTGCCCTGTTCTGGTCGCTGTTTCAGCTCTGGTTCGCGTCTCCCATCCCGTTCGTGATCGGATTTGGCGTCTTCAATGACACCGAAGCCCGCTCGATTCATCTGGCCTTTGCCATTTTTCTCGCCTTTGCAGCGTTTCCGGCAGACCGGACCAAGTTTCAACTCGGACTCGGAATGGCGGTGCCGCTGATCCTTGCAGCCCTGTTCATGATGTCGTCGAAGGACGGCACAGCGGTGTGGTGGATCCCGCTGGTGGCGCTGGCGATCTCCGGCGCGGTGTATCTCGGTTCCTACCGGGACCGGATTCCGCCCTGGGAATGGGCGATGGCCGTCATCGGTGCCATGGCCGCACTTTACCTCTTCTTTTTCTATCGTGACATCTCGAGCCGCGTTGGCGCCCCGATCACACAGGATTTCGTGGTCGCGGTGATAGGCATCCTGCTGCTGCTGGAAGCAACCCGCCGATCGCTGGGCGCGGCGCTGATGATCGTGGCCTCGGTGTTCCTGGCCTATACGGTGCTCGGGCCCTACATGCCCGACATCATTGCCCACAAGGGCAACAACCTGTCGGAAATCGTCAACCACCAGTGGATCACCACGGAAGGTGTCTTCGGCATCGCGCTGGGCGTTTCGACCTCGTTCGTGTTCCTGTTCGTGCTGTTCGGCTCGTTGCTCGACCGCGCCGGCGCCGGCAACTATTTCATCCAGGTGGCCTTCAGCCTGATGGGCCACATGCGCGGCGGACCGGCAAAGGCTGCCGTCGTGTCCTCGGCGATGACCGGACTGATTTCGGGTTCATCCATCGCCAACGTGGTGACCACGGGCACGTTCACGATCCCGCTGATGAAGAAGGTCGGGTTTTCGGCCGAGAAGGCGGGCGCGGTCGAGGTTGCCTCATCCGTCAACGGCCAGATCATGCCGCCGGTGATGGGGGCTGCCGCCTTCCTGATGGTCGAGTATGTCGGGATTCCCTACTTCGACGTGGTCAAGCATGCATTTCTTCCCGCCGTGATTTCCTACATCGCGCTGGTCTACATCGTGCATCTTGAAGCCATGAAGGCGGGCATGGAGGGGTTGCCCCGCGCCTATACACCCAAGCCCATCGTGCAACGGCTGATCGGTATTGCCTTTACCATCGCGGCCATCTGTGCGGTCTCGTTTGCCGTCTATTACGGCATGGGCTGGCTGCGCCCGGCATTCCCGGTCATGGCCCCCTATATCGTCTTCGTGCTGATTTCAGCGGCCTATGTCGCCCTGGTGCGTGTTGCCTCCAGGGAAGAGCCGCTTGAGCTGGATGACCCGAATGCGGCGGTGACCAAGCTGCCACTGCCCGGACCGACGGTACGCTCGGGCCTGCATTACATTCTTCCTGTCGTCGTGCTGGTCTGGGCACTGATGGTGGATCGCCTGTCTCCCGGTCTGTCCGCATTCTGGGCAACCTCCTACATGATTTTCATTCTGCTGACCCAACGGCCGCTGATGGCGTTTTTCCGCGGCAACAGCCAAATCGGAACCGCCGTGCGCCAGGGCTGGAAAGACCTGATCGACGGTCTGGTGGTCGGCGCCCGCAACATGATCGGCATCGGCATTGCCACCGCGACGGCGGGCATCATCGTCGGAACGGTCAGCCAGACCGGTGTCGGGTCCTCGCTTGCAGACGTCGTCGAGGTTCTTTCGGGCGGCAATATCATGGCGATCCTTTTCCTCACCGCGATCCTGTCGCTGATCCTGGGGATGGGCCTGCCGACAACGGCGAACTACATCGTGGTCTCGGCATTGCTGGCGCCGGTGATCGTCACGCTCGGGCAGCAGAACGGTCTCTTGGTTCCGTTGATCGCGGTGCATCTGTTCGTGTTCTATTTCGGCATCATGGCTGACGTGACACCTCCGGTCGGCCTGGCGAGTTTTGCCGCTGCGGCGGTGTCGGGCGGCGATCCGATCAAGACCGGTGTGATTGCGTTCTTCTACAGCCTTCGCACCGCTGCCTTGCCGTTCCTGTTCATCTTCAACACCGAGTTGCTGCTGATCAATGTCACCTGGCTGCAGGGCATATTCGTCTTCTGTATAGCCACGGTGGCGATGCTGTTGTTCGCCGCGGCGACGCAAGGTTGGTTCCTCGTCCGCAACCGCATGTATGAATCCGCGCTTCTGCTGCTGGTGGCCTTCACCCTGTTCAGGCCCGGGTTCTTCATGGACATGATCTTCCCTCCGTACCTGGAAACGGATCCGGCTGAGATCACCGAAGCTGCCGCAGACACAGCAAGTGGGGACTCGCTCAGGGTCCGGGTTGCCGGCGTCAATGATCTTGGCGATCCGATCGAGTTCGTTGCTCTGCTGCCGATCGGAGAAGGTGCCACGGGCGAAGAAAAACTCTCCGCCGCGGGGCTTAGCTTCCGCCAGGACGGCGACAAGATGATGATCGATGATGTGGCGTTCGGGTCGGCTGCTTCGTCTGCTGGCCTCGACTGGGACCAGCAGGTGTTGCGTGTTCTCAAGCCTGTCGACGTGCCGAGCAAGTACTGGATGTTCATTCCGGCCCTGTTGCTCCTGGCCATGGTGGTGATGATGCAGCGGCGCCGGTCGCCGGGCGTTGTTTCAACCGCAGCTGCATAACCCGAACGAGGAGAAACGCCATGTACAAGACCATCCTTGTCACCATCGACCTGACACACAAACCATCATGGGAAATGGCGCTGCCTGAAGCCGCGGCACTGGCAAAGGCCAGTGGCGGGGTGCTGCACGTGTTGTCGGTGGTGCCGAAAGTCCGGTCGCCGCTGGTTGCCGGGTATTTGCCGCCCGGCTTCGAAACCCACGCACTCGAGGACGCCAGCTCACAGCTCAGCAAGATTGCCAAAGACAACATCGACCCTTCGATCGAGAGCCATGTCCATCTGGCGCATGGCATTGTGCATGAGGAGGTCTTGAAGGCCATCGTGACGGTCAAGGCCGATCTCGTGGTCATGGCCAGCCATTCTCCGGACCGGGTCCGTGAATTCCTCGTGGGGTCGCAAGCCGACCGGGTGGTGCGACGTTCACCCGTTTCGGTTCTGGTTGTCAGGAAATAGCAAGGTCGGGGCCTGGTCCGCTATCGCGCGGACCTTGATCTGGAAACGGTCCATGCGAGCAGCCTCACTTGATTGGCCCCACTTGAAAGCTGGTGCATGACCGGCTTTTGGGCGCCTGGCCATTCGATATCCATAATTTCGTCGAGGATCAGCGGATGATCCATATACCGGTCCAAGGAGCCCGCGTGACATGAGCCATGTCTTTTCCCGCCATACGAAAATTCACCCACCCGTCGTGGCCTCGGGGCAGGGCTGCTACCTGTTTGACCAGAGCGGCAAGCAATATCTCGATGGATCAGGCGGTGCTGCCGTGTCCTCCCTGGGCCACGGTGACGCGGATGTCATCGCCGCCGTCAAGGCGCAGCTCGACAAGATCGCTTTCGCCCATACCGGCTTTTTTACCTCCGAACCGGCAGAGGCTCTGGCTGACCTGTTGATCTCCAAGGCACCCGAAGGCATCGAGCGGGTCTATCTCGTCTCCGGCGGGTCCGAGGCGACGGAAGCTGCGATCAAGCTCGCGCGGCAATATTTCGTGGAGAAGGGCGAGCCCGGCCGCTCGCGGCTGATCGCGCGCAAGCAGAGCTATCACGGCAACACCATCGGCGCCTTGTCGGCCGGCGGCAATGAATGGCGCCGGGCGCAATTCGGTCCGCTGCTTCTGGATGTGAGCCATATCGATCCCTGTTACGACTACCGCTTGCGGCATGTCGATGAAACGCCGGAAGCCTATGGCTTGCGTGCGGCCGACGCGCTCGAGGCGGAAATTCTGCGGGTCGGGCCGGAAACCGTGATGGCGTTCATGGCCGAGCCGGTGGTGGGCGCGACCTCGGGCGCGGTGCCGCCGGCGCCCGGGTATTTCAAGCGGATCCGGGAAATCTGCGACCGTTACGGCATTCTGCTGATCCTGGATGAAGTCATGTGCGGCATGGGGCGCACCGGAACGCTATTCGCGTCAGAGCAGGATGACGTCAAGCCGGACATCATTGCCATCGCCAAGGGACTTGGCGGCGGATACCAGCCGCTTGGCGCGATGCTGTGTTCGGGAGAGATCTATCAGGCGATCGAGAACGGCAGCGGTTTTTTCCAGCATGGCCACACCTATATGGGTCATCCGGCGGCATGTGCTGCAGGGCTGGCAGTGGTTGGGGCGATTGAAAACAGGAACCTGCTGCCGAAGGTCGAGGAAATGGGCCGGTTGCTCAGGGCCGGATTGCAGGCCCGTTTCGGTCAGCACCCCCATGTCGGCGACATCCGTGGCCGCGGACTGTTCGTCGGTGTCGAGCTGGTGCAGGATCGTGAGACCAAGCAGCCTTTCGCGTCGGGTGATCGCATCTCAGCCAAAATCAAGGCTGCGACGTTTGACGCAGGCCTGATCTGTTATCCGATGTCGGGAACCATCGACGGCCGCAGCGGCGATCACGTGCTTCTGGCGCCGCCCTATATCATCACGCCCGAACAGGTCGGGGAGCTGATCGACAAGCTGGCGATCGGCATCCGTGCAGGCACCGGGATCTGAATCAGCAACCCCGTCACCGTGACGCCGGGTGAAGGCCGGTCAGGTGTTGCCCGCTGTTGTCTTGAATTCCGTGCCTGCCCACCACGGGGAGTGTCCCGAAGCAGAGGTTCCGGGCGCCGTCAAATGGCGTTTGCGAGCACCTTGGCCAGCTCCTGCCAGGCTTCACCGTGCGCTGTGACAACGTCGGCAGCGCTGCTGGATCTGGCCTTGGTGGCTATGTTGAACTGGCGGATGCGGCTGCGGCTTTCGGCTCGGTCGCGACGGATAGAGAACTGCCCCGACAGGCGCATTGTGTTTGAGCTGTCCACTAGCATTTGCTCGACATCGATACGGATCTCGGCTTCCGGCACACCGCTGAGCGGCCAGGGGTCGGATGCAACCTGGGCACCGGAAATATCGGCGAGACTGCGCACGAGGAAAAGCCTCATGGCGCGCTCGGTATCATCGGCCCAGTCGGCCTTGGGGATCGCGACGATCGCGCCTGCGCCATTCTGGACGAATATGCCCGACTCCTTGGCGTAAGTCGGCAGGTTGACCGTTGTGATGGAAATCGTGCGCGCGTCGGTCTTGACGGTCGTGGCAGCCGCAACCGGTTCGATCAGAAACCGATCATGATTTGCGCCGGTACAGCCGGAGAGAAGCAGAATCGGCATCAACAGGAAAAGAATACGCATACTCATCAGCGTCCTAACAGAAGGGAATTCGGATTGCGTTCGATGCTGCGCGCCAGCGAGCGGAAGGATTCCGCGGTCGTCGAGATATCACGGAGAACGCCCCTGATATCCTTGTAAAAGCGGGAGTCTGAATCGTATCCCGAGACGACAGCCTGCAATCCGTCGGCGGCAGCATTGAGGCGCGTGGCAAGCGCGGGAAGCGTGCTTGCGGCGCTGTCGACGGACTTGAGCGCGCTGTCGGCACTGCGGAGCGTGGCATTCAGGTTTTCGATAGCGCCGCCGTCGCGGATGGCGGTGACGAGGGAACGGACCTCCTGAAGCGTCTGGTCGACTGTCGCGGGGATGCGGTCCATGCCGTCAGCAGCCAGCACGCCCTCGGCGGTGTCGGTCAATTTCGAGATGTTGCCCAGCGCCAGTGTTGCCGCGGTCATCAGCTCTTCGATGGGAAGGTTGGATATGCGTGTGACCAGGCCGTTGACGCCGGCGTCGGCGTCGGGGACGGCTGCGGGTGCTGTCGGCAGCATCATTCGGCCGTCTGGATCGAGGGTGATTTCTGCCTTCGCCTGCGATGGCAGGTTGACCAGTTCCAGAATGACCGTCTGACCAAACAGCCCCTCCGAGCCGACACGGGCGCGGAGGCCATTGGCAACACGGGCATCCAGCAGTTCGCGGACCCTGTCGTCGGACAAGCCCTTGGACAGTCCAAGCCGCCTGGGCGACAGGCGCATGTCAACACGCAGTTTTACCGGGGCCTGGCTGCCTTCTTCGACCGCGATGCCGACCACGTCCGAGACCTCGCCCACCTTCACGCCCCGGAAGCGGACAATGGTATCAAGTCCAAGTCCATTGACGTCCGTGTCGAGCAGAGTTGACGCCGTGATATCCGGGCTTGCATCGGCCTCGAATGCGTTGGCCCGGGCAATGCTTTCGCTCGGGAAAACATCGAAGATATGACCGTCGGCCACTGGCTCTCCCCCGGTGACCGGTGTTCCGAAGGTGACGCCGCCTTCAAGCAACGCGGCCAGGCTGTCGACCTTGAGCGCGATACCCTGCGCCCCGAGATTGAATGAAAGCCCCGACGCATCCCAGAACCGCGCATTGGTCGTCAGTCGGGCATTGTAGGGTTCGAGGATGAACGCTTCCATCGTCACCGTGGTTCCGGAGACGGACAGGCTGGGCTGTCCGATCCTGCCGACCTCGATGCCGCTGGTTAGAACCGGCGCTCCTGCGGCCAATTGGCCGCCGGCGCGGGCCCTGAGGACGATGCGGGTACCTTCCTCGCCAAACGAGGCAAGCGGCGGGACATCAAGCGCGACAAAACGGTCAGCCTTGATGCCTTCCTTGCCGTCCCAGTTTACGGCGATGTAGACGCCTGAAAGCAAGGTTCCGATACCGCTGACGCCGCGCGCAGTCACCTTTGGTTCCACCAGCCAGAATTCGGCATCGGTATCGACGTAGCGGGCGATGTTCTTGTCGATCCGGATCTGGGCTTCCACCGCCGCCATGCCATCCGAAAAGCCGACAGCCTCGACAATGCCAACGCGCAAGTCGCGGATGCGGACTTCCGTGGTGCCGGCGCGAATGCCGGAGGCGGTCTTGAACGTCACCGTGATCAACGGCCCTTGCGAGGCATAATTGTTCCAGACGACTCCAGCGGAGACCGCCAGCGCCAGGAGCGGCATGATCCATATCAGCGAGGGACGGCGGCCGGGTTTGTCATGTCTTGGGGAAGGCAGGTCCTGCAGGACTGAAGGATCCGGTGCGGTGTTGCTCATTGGGGCGTTCCTTCGTCGGTAATGTCCCAGATCAGGCGTGGATCGAAGGCCTGGGCCGACAACATCGTGAACACAACCGAAAGCGCGAAACAGGCAGCCGCCAGGCCCGGCTTGATGGATGCCAGCACGTCAAACTGAACCAGTGCCACCAGAATGGCCACCACGAATACATCGATCATGGACCAGCGTCCGATGAACTCCACAGCGGCATGCAGAGTGTGCAGCCTGTGCGGATCCTTGTCGTGCGGGCGCGACAACAGCACGGCCAGATAAGCAATCACGATAAATTTCCCCACTGGAATGACCACGCTCGCAACGAATACGATTGCGGCGATGGCGTAGGCGTGGTGATGAATGAGATCGACAACACCCCCGACGATCGTGCTGTCCTGCGACTTGAACATCTGTGTTGTGCGCAGCATAGGATACATGTTTGCCGGGACATAAACAATCAATCCGGCAATGAGCCAGGCCAGGACCCGCTGAATGCTGCCTTCGTCACGGCTTTGCATCCGCGCATGGCAACGCGGGCAAGCCTGGACCTCGGGCGGCACCACAAGTCCGCAACTGGTGCAGGCCACCATGCCCGCATTGCGCGCCGTTATCAGGCCGTGTTGGTGGCCAGGGATGTCCATAGCGTGTTCCTGCACATGAATGTGTCTTGAAGAGTGTTGACGACGACAAGCAGGACAAATGCCCAAAATGCCGCCCCTGTGTTGACCGTCGCCATTCCGGCGAGCTTGACCAGCGCAACGGCAACACCGACCATGAATATTTCCGCCATTGCCCAGGGTTTGAGCAGAAATGCCCAACGCAACGCGGACTGGGCACCGGTTGCGTTTCTGTATCCGGCCAGTAATGGTGCCAGCGCATAGATCAACAACATGGAACGCGCCACCGGAACGACAATGATGAAGACCAGAACGGCAAGCGCCAGCGGCATCATGATCCCGGAAGCAAAGCCCAGCACGACATCGACAACCGATGCACTGGAATCGAATGCCCCGGCGTTGAGGTACAGAAAGGGGGCAAACAGAACGATCCCCATCAGAATTGTCGAGGTCAGCGCCAAGCCGACCACGCGCGTGATCGCTTCCGACTTGCCGAGCGTCAACTGATAGCCACAGCGTACACAGCGGGTCCGGGTAACCATTTCGGTCGCCGAAAACCTGTGAACGACATCGCATTGGGGGCATGCGATGCATGTGGGGTCGTAAATCACGGCGACGCCTTTCCAAAGACAGGAACAAGTAACGCCGGGATTCGGACGCCAAGCGGGGATTACAAAATTTCCGTCGATATGTATGTCATCTTCATTATGTTTTTTTTATATTCGCTCATGCAGGTGTCTGGACATTGAAATTCCGGCCACGCTCCCGCTTTTTGCAAGACAAAGCCAGCCAGGAGCTGATCGCCGTAATGGTTTCAGGGGCGTGTGCGGATCAATTCCACGGGCGCTTACGGCCGGAAGCGCAGTCAAAAGCAGGCTCAGGCCGTGCCGGAGACAATTCTCCATGTCCCGGCAGGGCGACTGACCGTTCTTGCCGGCTTTGTCGGGGATGCTTGCGGATGGAAGTCCGGTCGTGTGACGGCTATGTCCCGGTTTTTGCCTTGCGGAAAAAGTCGCGATCACCCATCTGTCCGCCCTTGAGCGTCACTTCCAGCCCGTCGATATCGTCACTGCTTGAATGAACCCGGCAAAGCGGTGCGCCCGGTGCAAGCGGGGCAACCGCTGACAAGGCTCTCACACCCAGCGCCGTCATTGCATGTCCCGACGTGTCGCCGCCCGCGACTGCCACGCGTGGCAAACCGGTTTTCCTGCGGATGTCTGCAACCAGCTGCCCCAGGCCGGTTCCGATCCGGTCATTGACGGTTGCTGCGGACCGTCCCGACTTGATGATCGCCTCCGCGAGACGGCTTTGCGAAGACGCATCAGGCCCGCGCGCAGTGGCGACGATAACGTCGCGCCCTTGGGAAAGCGCTGCGAGGGATTTTTGCCGTGCCTGTTCCAGAGCGTTGTTCCATTCATCCGAGCTGATCGCGGAGGTCGCGTCGAGATCGATGATCTGAAAGCCGTGTTCTTCCGCGGCCTCGATTTGTGAACTGTTGATCGGGGAACAGGAGCCTGAGACGCAGAAGAGCTGATCCACCGGCATGAGCCCCGGCTGCTCGAACGTGGACGGTATCCGCCCGAGTGCGCGCAAATGTGCCACCAGCGCGTACTCAACCCCCTGTGACCCGATTGCGAAGACCGGGCCCTGGCCATCATGCCACAGCAGCCGGCCGGCCTCGGTCAGCGTTTCGTCGTCAACAACGTCGATTGCGATGATTTCCGCTCCGTTTTCGATCTGGTCCGCAAGGATCCGGTCCGTGTGCCCGGACTCGATGCTGGCAAGATCGACAAGGCCTGTCTTGCGTTCGGTCTGGTGCGACAGGTGCAGCCGGACATCGGCTTCATCCATCGGGGTCGTAGGATGACGGCTCATGACCGGATGCCGGTCAAGCCGGTAGACGCCATCATCGGTGCCGGCGAACAGGTTTCCAAAGGCCTGATAGCGGCGGATCGCGGGTGCGCCGACGATCAGGGGATGCCAGGCACCGCCGACGATGGGAGCGCCGATGTCGATGGCCTTGCCGATCGAGCCGCAGGTGGGTGATGAATCGAAGGTGGAGCAGACCTTGTAGTGAACGATCGGCGCGCCGAAACCGGCCAGCGCGGAAAAAGCTTTGGGCAGGTTGTCTTCCATCCAGGCCGGATCACGCGACCGGGCCACGCCGGCTATTCCCATGGCGGCGAGATCCGGGAAGCCGGCAAGTTCCTCCGCGCTCGGCGGCTCGAGAAACATCACCGTTGGAATGCCGGCGAATGACAGGACCTCCATCACGGCGGAGGATCCGGTGAAATCGTCGCCGTAAAAGGCCAGGATGGGGTCTGCCACAGGGTGTTCCTTAAGCCGGGTAAGCGTCGAGCGCGGCGGCGAGTGCCGGGCTATTCTCGGCCTGTGTTTCGATCGCGACGTCCGACATTGCCGCCTCCCAGGCCTGCACCATGGCTTCCACACCGGCAGCAACACCCATCGGGTGAGCCACCACGCCGCCACCGGCGGTGAAGATCAGATCCGGCGACTTCAGCGCTGCCCAGGTGCCTGCAGCCTGGCGGATGGTCTGGCCTGACGAGAACACCGGTACAGCCAGCATTGGTGAATGGTCAAACAAAGGCTCCTGCAGGGAGCGGGCAGACAGGATCACGCTTTCATCGGGTTCGCTGAACTTGTTGGCGAGGCCATTGACGTGGAGGTGATCGCACCCGGCAAGCCGCCAGAGTTTTGCCCATGCCGGAAACGACCACCCAAGGCTTGGCGCCCGTGTCAGCGCGCCCCATCCGTTTCGGTGCGCATGCAGGGGCAACTCGGTGTGGCGGGCCAGTTCGACGATGCCGGCGTATCCGACGGAAATGAGGCTCGCCATGATGCATGTCCCGCCCTGAGCAAGGACGAAATCATGCCGCCGTCGCATTTCGTCAATCTCTCCGGTCAGGTTGAAGGCGAGCATGGTCTTCTTGCCGGTCTTGTCTGCAGCCCGGTTTACCGCGCGCATGACCGCGGTCACCCGGTCTTCGAACGGGCAGGCAGGGCCATCGGCCTGAAGTTCGTCATCCTTGATGAAATCTATCCCGGCATCCGCGAGCACGCCGACCAGATCGCCGGTTGCCTCTGCCGACAATCCGACGCTTGGCTTGATGATGGTTCCGATCAGCGGGCGACCATGAACTCCGGAGAGTTCGCGGGTGGCGGCCATGCCGAATTTCGGACCGGAGTATTTTCGGGCGAACGCGGTGGGCAGCCGTACATCGAGAAGCCGCAGTCCGGAGAACGCCTTGAGTTCAAACAGGTTGCCGGCAATCGTCGCGACCAGGTTGGGCAGCGAAGCGCCGATATTGTCGATGGGCCAGGACAGGGTGACAAATGCCCGCCGATAGACCGGCGCCGATCCGGCCGGAACGCCTGCACCCGGAAGCGAGGGCCCGGCAACTTCATCGATCAGGCGCACTGTCTCGACCCTGGCCGCCGAACGGGCCTTCAATTCCGGGGTTTCACCGGGCACGGCGACAAAGGTGCCGGAGGACTGTTCGCCGGCCATGATCTCGGCGGCCCGGGCCGGATCGAAGGCGGTCTCGATCAGGTAGTCGGCCTCAATGCGAACTGGATCAGACATGTGCACTCACTTTGCTGGTGTCTCGACGGTGTCTGTTTGAAGGAACAGGACGGCTGAAGGGGCCAGATCTATCGATGGCGATGACAGCGGCGCACAGGCGTGATCGAACCAGTCCGGGTCGGTCACGGCGGCCGCGAAGCTGTCTGTATCGAGGATTGCCATCCGCCCGGTTTCGGCAAGGCCGAACCGAACGGTGGCCTGGCCCGGATTGGCAATCACCAACCGCGTTGCGGTGCCGGTGGCAAAGGCAATGGCGTGCAAGCCGGCGGGCAGCCCGGACACCCGGTAACGCAAGCCGCCCTGCGCGACAAATTTCAGGACATGAAAGATCGGGTAGACAACGGCTTGCGGGTGGTCGTCATACCAGGGGCGGGCAACACCTCCGGATCGCGAGAGAATGCCAAACGGTCCGATGGGCGCTGCGAGCGCGATCGCCTCGATGCCAAAGCCTTCGGTCTGTGCCAGGGTCGCGACTGCCCAGGCTGCGCCGAACAGGGCGCGGGCGCGCGGATCCCATGTGGCCATGGTCAGACGGATCTGGTCCGGGTTTGGCGATACCGCGCTGCCATAGGGATTTGAACGCATCCCGATCGCGGTCAGGCCTAGGCGGTAACGGAGATCGCCGCCGATCTCGCGCGCGGTGCGAAAGATATCGGGCAGGGTTTCGATGGTCTGGGAGACGCTCCAGTCATCTGCAGCGTGGACGATGGCGGAGTTTCCATGGGTGAAATAGTCCGCCGTATCGCCATCGGGGCGGCAGCGGTTGAATTCGGTGAAATTGGTCAGCATGCCGCAGCCGGTTCTGGCATCGGGGAAGGATTGCCGTGCTGCCGCGCAGGCCTGCGATGGAGAAAGACCGTCCGGCCAGCGGCCTGTGGGCTGGTAGCTCTGAAGATAGGCCGAGGGCAGGGCCGTGACATGGCGTGGTTTCATGCCGGTCTCCCGGCAGGCGGAGGCCACGCGATCAAGTTGCGGCCCGGCGGGCTGGCCGCCATCGAGAACGATCTCCAGATCGAGTGATCCGCCGGTTGCGGCCAGAACTTCAGACACCGCCGCGATGTCTGATGCTGCGCTGCCGGGTTCGGTGCGCAGCAAGATCCTGTCCAGGTCAGCTGTTGCCAGACGGGCAATTTCGTCTGCCGCTGGCAACCAGTCGCCCTGCGCTGCGAGCAGCATCTCCGGGAGCTTCTCTTGCCGTGGCGAACCGATCCTGATTGCCGGCGGTTGGCAAACCTGTGCAGCGGCCGGGCGCCCGGACATGCGCATGCGGATTTCCTGGCGAACCG
>Ga0209345_10002545_pt1 | contig 20001 bp, 14 predicted proteins | sample Cruoilmetagenom7_FD_187294 | JGI IMG/M metagenome (GOLD analysis project Ga0209345, IMG submission 187294) | Oil polluted marine microbial communities from Coal Oil Point, Santa Barbara, California, USA - Sample 7 (SPAdes) (version 2) | ecosystem: Environmental > Aquatic > Marine > Oil seeps ... | reverse complement strand
ACATTCTTCGAGTTCTTCTTTACTGTTTTTTCCGGAGGCCAGCATGGAACGATCAAGCTGCTTTTTTATAAAATTAGTCAAAAGTTTTTCATAATCATCTTTTTTCAATATTGCTTCTATTCCGGTTCTAAATTGTTCCAATCTGTAAACCAGGGAAGCGGAAATTTTTCTTTTGTTTTTATTGCTTATTAATTCTCCAATCCGATGGAATGATTTCCAGGCTTTGTTTTCATCCCATTTCCCGGCAAAATACCTTGAACCGCCGGAACGTTTTTTAAGTTCAATGGCGCAGGCATTACGTCCGGTTTGTTCTTTGGCTTTCTCCTCCAGAAGATAATGAGCCCTTGCAATCATTTGAGACAAACTTTCTTTGTGATGACAGATCAAAATGCCGGCAGAAATAGATATTTTTTCTCCTTCTCCGGGGCATACCGACATCTTGCCGGGTTCCAGGTTCCAGCTATTGCCGATAGTTTCATTTAGTCGGTCTGAAATAATCCTGAAAAAGGAATTATAATATTTTTGTATCTCCTCTGCGGCTTTTAAAGCCGTATCAACCGGCAAAACCGCGCAAACATCATCGCCCCCGGCATAAATAAGCCGTCCTTCATTTTCTTTTATAATGCTATCAACCCCGTAAATGGAAAAATCCCCTAATGATTCTGATATAGCGGCATGAATTGCCGGCGTAAGAAGCCTCTTGGAATGATTCTCAAATATATTCTTCCAAGCTGTCTTGTGTTTTTCGTCAAATTCAGGCTCTTTTAATCTTTTTACAATTTTCGGATGCATTACCGATTCCCAGGTTGACGCAAGGGTTTCGCCATTGACCAGCTTACCCATATGATCGCCGTCCATGAGAAGTATAGCAAAATAGCGGTCCCTGTTCTCCGCTTTTTCATCAGCTTCATCGTGAGCTTTTTGAGCTATTTCGTATTGTTCTTTTTTCTCGGTTACATTCTCTCTTTTAAATTTATTATAAAAGGCCAGTTGAGTTGTTGATGGATAATGCTCCACACCTTTAAAGCTCCTACAAAGAATATGACCTTTTTCTTTTTGCAACGCTTTATATGCTATTCTTTTGATCATACATATTGAGCAAAGCCTTTCGTTTTCATTAAAATCATATTTACTATATTTGTTTTTCCATATTTCTATCAAATCTTTCCAGAATTGCTTAATATTGTTTTTATACTCCCCGGCTGAAACCCCTACCTGATGCTTTTTTGAATGCAACACCTCAAATTCACCGCAAAGATGGCATTTTTCACCCGGTTCCGGTAATCTTGTAACCTTTTTTTGTGATTTCTGGGCTGCCAGAGCTGATTGAACCAAAGCATGTGATACAGAGTAAAGCATGCCCCGACCGCTGTTTTCATAGTATGGCTTATCCTTAATCAACTCATTAAAAATTTTCAGCGTTTCACATTGCTTATCGTAGCTTTCTTTCGCCAGCAGTTCAGAAAACTCATTTTTATCATCTTTGCTCAAAAGTTTGACAGCTGACCATTGAAGATCCCAATAATTTGAGTTTTGTCTTTTAAAAAGCTCTTTTAGATGCGTATTTTCCCCTGGAATAATTGATGAAATCTGTTTTTCAACTATTTCGCTCAATTCCAGCCATTTTTTATTAATATGTTCGGAAATATCGTCTCCGATAACTTCTGCTTGTGTTAAAGGCACAAGAAAAAGAAATTTATTCGGGAAAGACGCTATCCCCTTTGCGTTGTTAAATAATGAAAAATCTCCTGTCTCCCATTCTTGTTTCAGGTATTCATTCACCAAAGGTTGATCAATCAAAGAGGGATACAGGATATGATCCGGACCCAAATTTTTAATCACCCACCTGATACCTTCAAAGGCAAGCCAGGATAAAAGAACCGATCCTGTCCAGTAATCCCTTAATTTTCTTGCCTTTGCTATAAACGCCTGAACCGGAGTGATGCTGAAAATCATCATGCCTATTTGATTTACATCGTTTGCCATGTCCATGCATGAATATAATGCAGAAGTAAGGGCGTTATGCTGCCAGATGGAATGATCAGGAAACCTTGAATCAGCAGGCAACCGATGCCATAAAGCGCCGATGCCACCCACATCTTTTTCAGCCAGCCGGAACCTGAGAACAAGATGCGTGTATAAAAAACGCGCCATTGAAAATTTGTCGGGAGCATTTTTGAACATATCCTTATCCGAATAACCTCCCTCACCAGCCTTTATACCGATATCTTTCTGTAAAAATTTCAGTAGCTCCGCACTAATATCATTTGCACCTTTTGTTGAAAAATTTTCAGTAAAATTGATATTCAGTTGAGATTTATTTGAAGTCGGATGTGTTATAACCGGATTTTTCAAAAAATTGACTGCGCCGTTTAAATTCGTATCTTTATTATAAGTCGGCACCTGACCTCTTTCAAAGCCAGCGGCGATGCTGTCTGCTTTTTTCCAGAATTCATCATTCGGTTTCTGAAGACCAAAAGCTTCAAGTTGTTTCGCCGAACCTTCTTCATGCATTTTTATATCAAACACTTTATCAATGGGGTCATGCATATAGGCTGCAAATTTATTGTCCCAATAAGCAGTATCTGGTTTTTTGAAATTCATTTTTGCACCTTTAATAATTCAGATAGTTTCGCATTAACTTTTTGGCAGACTTGCATATATTCAGTGTGTTTCTCAGTCCGATAATATTGATAAGGCATAAAAAGAATTTGCCCCTGAAATTTACCGTTTATATTTTTTTTTATATGAAGAAAATATGGTTTTGCATGACGCTCTTTACTGTTGCGACTTTGAACTATTGGTTTTGCAATCAGTAACCTCTTGGCATATACATGCTTTTTTTCAACGCTTAACCTTGCGTCTTTATAAGCCATTCCAATTTCAGATAAAGCATCTTCCCATCTGTCATATTCATTTAACCCATTAAATAATTCTGAATTACTGCTTAGTGCTAAATATTGTTTCAAACTACCTTTAAATTGCATATTATTTTTGTAATTTTCTTTTAGGCAAAGAGAACCAAATCCATTTCTCGATTTTGCCCCCAACCCACCATTATCAATAAAACTATAAAATGCACTTAGAATACTTTGTTTATATTCACTATTATAAAAAGAAAATATCAATTTAAATTGACTGCCGGATGGAAAATGTTTTCGGGTATACCCATTCCTGTGGTCTCTAATACCAAAGGCCAAATAATCTATAATACCAACTAAAAAAGTTTTGCCTTCAGGTTGAAACTTTTCCCCAGAAGATAGATTTTTCTTTTTGGATTTAATATTGTTTAAACCTTCGAGACTCATAGAAAAACTTGCCTTTTGGTCAGTTGACCCGAAAATTTTACTTTCCTCTTTTTTCATTTCCTTAAAATTTTCAATCCCGCAAGTTGCCCTCCACCAAAACCTGAGCATGCCTTTGATTGAAGGGACCCGCAGCTCCGCATCAGTGGTGTTTGCACCGCCAAGAAACATCGGTGTTACAATTTCAATGTCAAATTCCACTGAATCCATGTTTTTATAACGTGAAATGTAAAAAGTCATTCCAGCCTCCGATTTGTTTCAAGCCTAAAATAAATTTTCAATATTGCTGCGTCTTATCATCAAACAGATAAAGCTCCGCAGCCTCTTCTATAGTCGCAATCCCTTCTTAAATCAGGTCAATTCCTACGATCAAAAAAGACAAACCACTTATTTCCCTTGAATCACTTATGTCTCGTCGCAATCCCTTCTTAAATCAGGTCAATTCCTACTACGAAAAAGATGTTATGCTTAACAAGGACATCAATTACTCTGAGTCGCAATCCCTTCTTAAATCAGGTCAATTCCTACACACATTGTTTTGGCCGGTGAAATGATAGAAAACCTCTCGTCGCAATCCCTTCTTAAATCAGGTCAATTCCTACTATTTTTCAGGAGCTCTTTCAATATCAAAAACAGGCAAAAAGTCGCAATCCCTTCTTAAATCAGGTCAATTCCTACAAAAACCTGTTAAGATTATTAAAGGAGTAAAGTGCAAAACCAGTCGCAATCCCTTCTTAAATCAGGTCAATTCCTACAAGACAATACCAGCCTTATACAGGTCAGGACAGGCAGTCGCAATCCCTTCTTAAATCAGGTCAATTCCTACATTATTTTGGATCAGTGTAGAGACAACTGCTGTTGTGCATAAGTCGCAATCCCTTCTTAAATCAGGTCAATTCCTACTGTAGCAAGAGAGGAAAAATGTCCTTATACCTATCGAAAGTCGCAATCCCTTCTTAAATCAGGTCAATTCCTACCTTTAAGACCTTTATCCAATAAAACAAGGATTGAAACATATGTCGCAATCCCTTCTTAAATCAGGTCAATTCCTACGTGGTCTCAACAGCAACCAATACCAAACATGATGCAAGTCGCAATCCCTTCTTAAATCAGGTCAATTCCTACTATGAAAGTGGGTGTTTATTGTGCCTCAGCGCAAAGGTCGCAATCCCTTCTTAAATCAGGTCAATTCCTACAAGAAATAGAGTGTCCTTGGATTGGGGATAATGAATTAGCAGTCGCAATCCCTTCTTAAATCAGGTCAATTCCTACATAAATCCTACAAAGACGAAGGGGAGTGGAATTTAAGTCTGTCGCAATCCCTTCTTAAATCAGGTCAATTCCTACAAGAGTACGAAACCTGGTATAACAATTGCAAGGATCTGAGTCGCAATCCCTTCTTAAATCAGGTCAATTCCTACAATATAAGAAATCGGCTAAAAGACCGGCGAATTTCCGTCGCAATCCCTTCTTAAATCAGGTCAATTCCTACAAATCTTGACAAAAGAGCAACTGCTATATGTGAACTTGCAGTCGCAATCCCTTCTTAAATCAGGTCAATTCCTACGGCGGGTTTCATAAGACTCATTGACGGAGAGGATTTTAAAAGTCGCAATCCCTTCTTAAATCAGGTCAATTCCTACCTGTATTTCACAGGTGCTTTATCAGTAACAAAATCTGCCGTCGCAATCCCTTCTTAAATCAGGTCAATTCCTACCAGAACTGGAGCAAATGACGAATGGTTGTCTCTGGTAGCCTGTCGCAATCCCTTCTTAAATCAGGTCAATTCCTACTTCTGTATATAGAATCAATATGGTTACTTCTATTATACAGTCGCAATCCCTTCTTAAATCAGGTCAATTCCTACAGCGACCTCAAAATTACATTAAAAATCAAATACTTATCCCCAACATTTTGCAGACCTTCCTGGGAATTTGTCAAACTCATCTAAACCACCTCCTTTTAGCCTGTGCTTTGGCAAGCTAAGTTACTAATATTTAAAAGAAAAGCTCTTTTCCGCAGACCTCTGCTTGTTCATTTTTATAAAACCCTGTAATATCAGGGTATTAGTATTTTACAAATAAAAAGCCCAAAGGTCTGCATTTTTAAAGAACAGAATATTCTTTATTTTATCAGGATCTATAAAAATTCCTAATCCAATAACCTCTGCAGAATCCATGCATTTTTTGCAAAGAGGAAAATATTTAACCCCGTCTTCAGAGGTTTCAATTATATTTTCTATACTTAATTTCATCAAAAACTTTATTATCTACATCCACCTCAAAAATAGATTTCTGGGTATTTCCCTGTTATTTCAGGTGCTTTTTTTTGAGATGCTTCTATTTTTTATTCTGGCAGATCAAATTCACTGGTTTCTGACTCATTCATAGAAATTAACCCAATGGAGTCTTTACTTACATCTGCTATATTATCTGATTCATCAAAATTGTATAGATTTTCCATTGGTTTTTCAATATAAAAGTCATCTTTTTGAAGAATTTTCAGATTAAACAAAGAAAGAGTCAGTGTATCTGCAACTATAGTTCTAAATTCTTCCATAAGGTCAAGTACAAGCGAATAACGTCCATAATCTATTGAATGAAGAAAGCCCGTGTATGGGTTTAGACCTGCAATACGAACAGCAGCATAAACACTATTCATTGCTCGCTTTGACCTTTAAAAATGGATAATTGTTGAACTTCGGCCTACAATGGAGCTTCCTGCACAAATCTTATGTTTTGCAATTCTTTTTTATCATGAAAATATGTGCATGGGAGATAATCTTTGGTTCCTAAAAAAGAAATATAAACATGCTACATAATATTATTCTCTGTATTTTCTAAATTTTTGATGCCTTAAGTGATGGACAAGTTTTATAGTCCCGTCACCATAATGCTCTTCAATACAAAGTAGTGTTTTGTAACAGCCTGTCGACAATCCATCAATAAAATTATGGAGACCGCAAGGAGAGGACTTTTGTCTGTTCTGTCGCAATAAAAATAATTTTCACTGATAATACTTCTAAACTCAGATATTCCGTATGGATATTTTATTGTCTTCCCTTTTTCCACAATGCTGTTTATTGAATTTATCTCAGCTCCGCATAGACGTTCATCCAGCGAAACCTTAAAAAGCTTCACAGCAATCCCTTTTGCTTTTTTGGTTTTTAAGCAGACTTTTCAAGTCTGAATTATCGCTGTATGAGATATTGTCGCTAAGACTGGTGACTACTGTGCTTATTAGTATGCTGCGCATTATTTGTGTTCCTTATACTCTAACATTTTGTCAGGTTTAAGCTGTTGTATTGGGAAGCAGTTTAGTCTTCTTTTAGAATATTTTTAATGTGTTGAACTCTTGACCGTTGTTTTTCAACAGCTTTAGTTTTTTTGCCTTTTTTCTTTTCCCATTTGCCGTGATAATGCCAGTATTTTTTTAAAGCAGCAGCCAACTCAATCTTGTTTTTTTCTGAGAAATCATCAATCGCGTTAAAAATCTCCACAACTTTGTTTTCTGCAATTTGAGGATTGTTTAAGATGTCGTCAATCGCCCTTTCTTCTGGTGACATGGCAGCAAGTTTTTCCTGCTTTTCTTTTTCTGATTTTTTAATTGCTTCTTCTTCCTGTTGTTTGACTCGAATTTGCTCTGCTTCTCTTTCCTTTTTTTCAAGAAGTTCTTTTTTGCTGGCTTTTTCTATATTCAGAGCATCTTTACGTTTGTTTTGATACTCTTTTTCATTTTTTATAAGAAGTTCTTCAGTTTCATGCGTCAAAACATTTATCATTGACCATCCCAAAGGCAAAAGAACATTATTGCTTAAATTTTTTTGATTTTCCGATGCCAGCCATAATGTGGTTGAATGATCGGAAGAATAAAACTCTTTTTGACCTTTCTTGATCCTGATATCCCGATATTTCTCAATAGTAACAGATTCTGCTCCACTATGGCGGCCTGTTCGGATAATTGCGCTTTCAGGGGGTGTTTGTGAGGGTATATCGGGAGGTGTGATATTTATATTGCCAAGTTCCTTGTCCTCACGGATTTTTTCTTTTATGTAAAACAGATTCAAACTTTCGAAAAGCTCCTTATAATCTATTGCAAAACTGACGGCATTTTTGATTTGTGGTGCTTCTATTGTAATTTCACCTGTAAAACAGGCATCCGGCAGAATTGTTTCCAGTATTTGATAAGGGCCGCTTGCTTCTTTTTGCGAAGCTGTCTTTTTTTTATTGATGATATAAAATATTTTTGTTTTTATATCCCCTGCGGGCATAAAGTCGGATACCTTTATCAGCCTGAAAGGGTCTTTAAAAATTTTATCCCCCGGCTTTTCCCCGTCTAATTTCAGAAGTTTTTCTTCCAGTTTTTGATTCCCTTTCCTATCTTTTTTGTAGTTATTAATACTGGCAAGTTTATTAAGATAAGCGGTGCGCAAAGCGCCTTTAATTGACGAGCCAGGGATATACGGGCGCTGATCAAATGGGCTGTATGCAGTTCTTTGTATTTCAAATCTGTTTAATTCTTTTTTTATCATATTTGAATTTAACCCGAGAACCTTGTCATAATGGCTCTTGAATCCAGTACAAAAAGATACAGATCTTCCCTTTACAGGCCTGTTTCTCAAAAAACGATAAATTTCTATTATGGATTCGATAGTTCCTTTTTTACAAATTTCTGAAAATTTGTTGCGGTCATTCTGGTTTAAGCTGCTGATAAACGATACCGGATCAAAAACAACAAGGCTGTTGGTTTTATCATCTACAGCAAAACCGGTAGGTTCATACAAATCATCACAGCCGATATGGACAGGCGAAAAAGTTTTAATAACGCATTTAATTCTTTTGGCTTTCATTTATTTGCTCCAGTTTCAAGGGCAGATAAGGGGCATAGCCCTGGACAACAGTATCCGGCTCGGCCTTTGAGACACCGGATATTGATTTTCCAATATAAGGTTTTGTAAATATGTTTTTGTCCTTTGGAATAAAAACAGCGCCTTCATCAGCCATTATTACAGGATTTTTAAACGGGTTTTTTGCATTGGCAAGACTGTCGCCATGTTTACCAAAACGGACAAAAGGTGAAAAATAAATTTTTTGAAATATATTTTTTTCCGGTACACAGGGCGCTAATGTATAAAAGGCATTTGCGCTATCATTTTCATTAATCATTATTTCATCTGATTCAGATACATCAAAACGGCCCATGCCGGTTGAAGCATCCCTTCCAAATCCAAACTTCCCTATATTTTTAAGTCCTTCAATTATTTTGCCGATATCTGTCAGATCTTCATCAATCAAGACAAAAAGAGCCATTTCCGTTTCCGGGCAAAAATAGATATTTTCCATACTATAAGGCGCAAAAATGCCGGTGCCAGTAGTTTGAGTCAGGCGGTTGATTGTATTATGGGGCTGAGAAAAACTTGTAGAAAAATTTTTATCCTCAAACTTTTCCATTATTTGTTTTGTTTCAGGCGTTGCGATTGACAAAGATTCTTCAAATAATTGTTGGTCGGTTAAAAATTTAGTATTACTCAAATCAATTTTCACTTCTCCTTTGATGACCATCCATTTTTGTTTTTTAAAATCTTTGATTTTTATATATTTTTCTTCTTTAGTGAATTTATCTGTTGAAAATAACCATGAAAGAGGAATATCCGGTCGTTTCAGAATGTAATTTGTATCCTTTTTTTCAAATTTTGGGAAAGCTGACGAAAATATGGCAAATGGCTTTTCATCGTATACAGACAAAACATTTTTAAGGCCGCCTTGAACAAGCGAAGGGTTATAAGCAGCCTGCCAGCAAAAATGCCCAAAGAGAGTATCACCTTTCAGCGGTGTTCCAAACCCGGAAAAAGGTCGAATTGTAATTTCATAGAATTTCAAAACAGCCTCCTTTACAGGGGTGTGCTTTCATCAAATTTTTTCTGCGTATCAGCATCATCAAACTTAAAAGCAATTTTACCGTATCCCCTGCTCCCGCTGCCCCCCAGCGCATCCATCTGAAGCAGTTTCAAGCCTTCAATCAAAAAATCTTCCAGATTCTTATCTTCTTCCATCTCTTTTAAAGCAATACAAAAATCAAAGACTGTATCTGAAGGCACACGTTCGATAAATCTGGGGTTTTCGGCAGTTCCTTTGATTCGATTAATTGAGTTTTCCGCTTTGACTTCAGTTAAAAGCCATTGATTTTCTTCCGCCATTTTTTTCCAGTCTGTATTTAAAAAGGCGTCTGCAAAAGAAACCCGTGTGGGGCCAAGTTCTTCCCGCTCATCATCATGTGCTCCGCTGGTTCCAAACAGTTTTAAAATTTTTTCTCCAATCTTTTTTTCTTCCCCATTGCAATTGTTAATATCCGAAACTGTTAAAGGCTTTCCATCGGTTTTAGCCATAAGTCCGCTTTTCATTTCTAAAAGAGAACGCACCTTGCCTTTTAATGAAGATCCTGGAATAAAGGGTTCCTGCGTATGAGGGTGTTTAATTACAGGATTATCTGTGCCGCCAATTTTCATTTCCGTATCTCCAGCACCGATATGAAGGCCGCTTTTCAGGGTAATTTTTCCCTTGATTTCTTTAATTTTTTTTAACTTCATTTTTTCCTCCAATGTTAATTTCTTGGACCATGCAACCTGTAAAATCCCATAAATGCTTCAAAAAAATTTGAAAAAACATTCAAATCCTCTGGCTTTTTAATCTGCTCAATTGAATTTTTTAAAAATTGTAAAAAACCATTCGAGATAAGTTTCCGGCCTTTGGCATACGCCGCTTTTGCAGTAACCATATGCACCATTGGAAGAAGTTGTTCCCATTCATTTGGACGTGATTTTGACAGCATGGCAAGACGAACAATCTCATCATAAAATTTTCGAATTTGAGTTCTTTTGTTTGGACTACCTTTTTCTTTATTATCTTTTGCAATTTTTTTTGCCAAATCTTCAGCAGTTTTGGAAAACAGTTCAGGATCAACAATCTGCTTTGCCCTGTCCTTCCAAAAAATTATCTTTTCCATAAAAACACCTCCTATCTTAGATTATACAAAATATTCCAAAGCGGAATTTTCAGTTTTCCCTCGTACTTTTCAAGCCAGCCTGTGATATAAGCAATTAATTCATCAGTTTTTTGTTTACGATTTTCTTTATTCTTAATTTTTTTCCCGATATTTCTGGTAGCAGAATAACTAAATAATGCCCGCCATTTAAGGCAATCCATCTCTTTAAAATAAACATCTGTGCGTCTATCAAGCAATTTTTTTGCCTGTGCTGCCATTTCTATGAATTCGTTCAGCCGATAGAGCATTGACTTTGTTATCAATTCTTCGACCAGCCATTCTTTCAGCTTTTTGCGTATCATCTCCAGATCTTCTATCTCCTCCCATTTAGCGGTCTGGGAAAACATTGTAATCCGGTTTCGGCCATCTTTGGATTTTTCAAGGGCTTCTTCCGCAGATTCAGCCATGCCGTCGATTGGAGTATGAGCTTTTTTTAGACTGATACCCGCAGAAAAATGAACCTCCAGATTATTGCAGACATAATCTGAAAATGTTTTTTGCAGCACAATGACAAGTTCATAAATTCTGTTCCACGGGCCTATCAGAAAAAGATCATCGCCGCCTGCAAACACAGTATAAATATTTTTAAACCTTTCATCAGTGGCAAGCAGGTGAGGAAGATAAAGAGCGAAATAAAAATTGAGCTGTCTGCTTAATGTGGCCAGCCTGGAAATAGTAAAACGCTTTTCATCAAGTCCGCAACCCATAAGCATTCCAAGATGATCTACATCCGCTTTTAAAATTCCAAGTGCATCAATGCCTGAACATTTACCGTTTTCAACATGATTGAGGGCGCTGACTGCAATATGGCTTAATGTTTTAGGATCGCCAATATTTATTTCATCAATCATTTGCGCTTTTTTTGCATCACTTTTTTGTGTGGATAGTAATCTTTCATCTTTTAAGTCATATTGATCATAAACAGGAACATACCCGTTTAAAAATTTTCTGGTTACATCCGAATCAGCAGGGGAATCGGATATATTTGAAATATTCCAATACTTTATAATATCCTGCATATCTGCTAATTTATAATCTTTATCTTCAGACGATGTGAAGCAAAGCTGATACTGGCCGCAGAGAGGCTCCATCAGACTGTTTGAGCACTCCCAAATATTTGCACCGTTTTTGCCTATAATTATTCTGCTGTTTTTTACAAGCCTGGTTCCAAGAAATATATGGTCTGCGCATAACCGGCAAACCGGCCCGGCCTGGTTTGAAGCAAGGTGATTTGCAGTTTCCGGAACAGCAGGGCGTTTTCCGCATAATGGGCACATAGGATGCTCGATCTTATTATTAAACTGATCCAGATATTTTGAAACAACTCCACCGTATTTTTCCAGATCAATTTTTGAAAACTTGTTTTCTTCCGAAAGTTTGCCGAGCTTTTCCCATAGATTGATGAAATTTTCAGGAGAAAAATCATCTGGAGCTGCCTTGAGTTCAGTAAAACCGATTGAAATTTCACCATAAGAGATATCCATCAGCCATTCATTTATTTTTTCTTTTGTTTCTGCAACTGCTGCGACAGTTTCTTTAGTATTAGGTGCAAGAATAGTAAATTTGCCGGCTGCATTTAAAATAACTGATATAAACGGCAGACCGATTTTATCGCAAAGTATATGAGCAGACATTTCCGATAAAAGAGAAACATAAAACGAACGGCCACGCAGTAATTTTGACCTGTATTTTCGGGTATCGCCATATCCTGAAAAAATAAAATCCTGAATTCCATAAAAATTACCGCTGACCAAAAGAAACTTTTGTTTATTTCTTTTTTTGACGGCATCAATATTAAGACTGCCATTAACCCTGTGATAAAGATAAAGAGCAGATGCAAATGAAGAAGTCAGCCGTAAATGGTCATATAAAGAAACATCAGGCAATACATCTCCTGCCCTTGCTGAAGGCATGGATGACGTATATGACATAATCAGACTTTCAAAATGTTCAAACCACAAAGATAAATTTTCATTTTTGTGTCTCAGACTTTTTAATTCGCTGATAAATCCATCAAAAAGCTTCTGATAATGGATTTTTGAATCATCGTTTGAAATCGTGCTCTTTTTTTCAGGAAATATATATTCAGGAGATAATGGTTTCAGGGGATATGCAAATAAAAAATTATCCGGTGCATCCTTGCTTGGATTTTTTAATTGTTCAAATAACGGTAGCAGCCTGGTTTTTCTATAATCTCTAAAAGAGATTTGCTTGTTATCGTGATCAACAAATTGTGTCCTGTCCATGCCGCTTGTAAGCCAGTCCGCCTCTGTAATTATCTGCTGTAAAGGGGTTTCAGGATTGTGATGCCCTGCTGCAAGATTAATAAAAGAATCCCCATCACCCCACCCGCTGGTGTTAAATTCAAGCGGCAGGTCATCTTTCATATATTCAACAAAGGCTGAAGTATATACAGCATGATGATGCGTGTGCCGCCCGTCTCTGAAAGGCAGGTAGGTGCTGTTGTCATTAATATACTGCTTAGTAATATCCAATACATCTTTATCTGCAAATTTACCGATGTCATGAAAAAATGCCGCAATAGCAATTTTTAATATTGTATCGTCCATAAGTATGCTCCAAAGTATGCTCCAAAATTAAATTTATAATATTTTTACATTAATCTTTCCTAATCCAAATGCTGTTTGTTTGCCCAGGTGAACCTGTGAACAAAAATTTAATAAATGCATAAATTTTCCTACCGATTCCTATTTTGCCCATCTGGTCAAAAGCATAAATAAAATAGAAAAGGCTATTATTTATTTCACCGAATAAAAGCAGGTAAAAATCAAAAGAAGTTCCTTTAGGGAAATTTTTTTCAGAAGATAATGGCGGTTCAATAACAAAAGGATGAGGCGGTGAGGTAATTCTTGAATTATCAGGCATAGTAAAAAGCCACATGGGTTTCAAAACCAAGAGCATAAATACACCTTTGACGCAGTATACACTGCGAGCATTCCTTTTATTTTAACGCATAAACAATTTTTTTCAGGGCTTTTCCAAAAACGCCTCTGAATGTCGAACCTTTATAATATGGCAATATTCCATCAGTCTCAAACTGACAAATGCAGCGATATTTTCCGTATAATATGGTATTTTCATAATACATTGTGGTGTAAAAACCTGAAGTGTTAGGCATTTAATAATTTCATGCAGTATAGCAGAGTATGTTGCATAAAAACGTAGATGTTTTATAGAAATAAATAATGCCTGAAAATTTAGACATAAATAATAGCAAAAAACAAAATCATATGTCAAGATCCATAAAACTGGAGTGGGTCAGGTAAAAGAGAAAAAATCGCCAGCTTTTATCAGTCCATCTTTATGGGAAAAAGAGCAACATCAGGTTTGTTGTTGTTACAGCTGATGCAAATGCTATTAAAGCACTTAATTTCAGTCTCAATCCCTTCATAAATCAGGTCTGTTGTTACGAAAAAATGCTCCAACTATGAATGGTTATCCGGCTGTATTTAAAGTCTCAATCCCTTCATAAATCAGGTCTGTTGTTACACAGAAGCCTGCAATTTGCAGATAGTCTGTAGAGGCTGTCGTCTCAATCCCTTCATAAATCAGGTCTGTTGTTACTAGATATAAACCCCAACTCGTTAAAAAATATAAGAACTCTACAGTCTCAATCCCTTCATAAATCAGGTCTGTTGTTACTTATCTATTTAATTCCTTCTTTCATAGCTTATTCATTGTCTCAATCCCTTCATAAATCAGGTCTGTTGTTACACAAGTCAAGAAATATGATATGGATGGCGAGAAAAATGTAGTCTCAATCCCTTCATAAATCAGGTCTGTTGTTACTTTTTATTGTCGATGCCAAAACAATCGAGGCTGAGGATAGGTCTCAATCCCTTCATAAATCAGGTCTGTTGTTACTCTCTTTTGAAAATAATTTAAATGAGATTTATTATATAGGTTTGTCTCAATCCCTTCATAAATCAGGTCTGTTGTTACAATAAAAGAGGAGGGAATATGGAAGGTATAGTACAAAATGTCTCAATCCCTTCATAAATCAGGTCTGTTGTTACCTTTCTCAAAAATAGAAGGAATCAACTCCCTTTTATCGCACGAGTCTCAATCCCTTCATAAATCAGGTCTGTTGTTACATAGTTAAAGGTAACGACACATGAAGATTCCAAAATACAGCAGTCTCAATCCCTTCATAAATCAGGTCTGTTGTTACAGATAACCGACATGCATATCGTAGAATTGACAAGAATGGTCTCAATCCCTTCATAAATCAGGTCTGTTGTTACTATGGTCACAGCGTGTTCTTTATTAGTCAAAGGGTTATGGGTCTCAATCCCTTCATAAATCAGGTCTGTTGTTACAAAAGTGTTTATCACAACAAACCAAACCCAACACAGACAACTGTCTCAATCCCTTCATAAATCAGGTCTGTTGTTACAAAAAAATGGAGGTTATTCCATATGAGTTTTTTTAGATTAGGGTCTCAATCCCTTCATAAATCAGGTCTGTTGTTACAATAAATCTGGGGAGAGTAATTATGTTCGGTTCGAGTGAAGTCTCAATCCCTTCATAAATCAGGTCTGTTGTTACACACGGTATTTTTTATTATTATGCGTTTGTTGGTTCAACTTGTCTCAATCCCTTCATAAATCAGGTCTGTTGTTACTTTATCAGACAAAGGAGTACATTCATTTAAAAAATTAAGTGAGTCTCAATCCCTTCATAAATCAGGTCTGTTGTTACACAGCCACCAATACCAAACATGAAGCAATAAACCAATTGTGTCTCAATCCCTTCATAAATCAGGTCTGTTGTTACTTTATTAGTAATAGGAATCTTTACAATACTTTATTTTTCCGGGTCTCAATCCCTTCATAAATCAGGTCTGTTGTTACCCACTATCTCCCATACGCACCATTGTACAATTATTATAAAGACAGTCTCAATCCCTTCATAAATCAGGTCTGTTGTTACTACCTTTTTGTTCGAAAAACGGCGCTCTTGATTTGTCTCAATCCCTTCATAAATCAGGTCTGTTGTTACTTGGAACTGAGCTGTGTAGAAGCAGAAGTTTTTTCTTGGTCTCAATCCCTTCATAAATCAGGTCTGTTGTTACTTATGTCTTCAATTATACCTTCTATCAATTTATCTCTACTTTGTCTCAATCCCTTCATAAATCAGGTCTGTTGTTACGATAAAATAAAAGAACACAAAGGACACACCACTTTTTATTTGTCTCAATCCCTTCATAAATCAGGTCTGTTGTTACAAATGATAAAAATTGATAAAAAAGGCGAACTTTGTTATCAAGTCTCAATCCCTTCATAAATCAGGTCTGTTGTTACTAGAAGATAATATAAATCATATGAAAAGTCTAAAGACTATTGTCTCAATCCCTTCATAAATCAGGTCTGTTGTTACTATACAAGTTACATCTTAAAGGACATTACCTTTCTGTCCGTCTCAATCCCTTCATAAATCAGGTCTGTTGTTACCTTAAAGACACAAAGAAGTTTAAAAGACAAATAAAATTTTCAGAGTCTCAATCCCTTCATAAATCAGGTCTGTTGTTACGCGAAGTATGTGCAAAACACTTATACAAAGGAGCGCTTATATCCGTCTCAATCCCTTCATAAATCAGGTCTGTTGTTACTATAGCGTATTGTTTGAACATTGAGCATGGCAAGTTCAAAAGTCTCAATCCCTTCATAAATCAGGTCTGTTGTTACTACGCCCTTAAAATCAATTGAAAAAACAAAGGGTTAAAGGTCTGTTTTCGCAGACCTCTATAAAAAATTGATAAAATCATATAAACCACCCCCTTTTTTATTTATAATTATCATTCAACCTCTTGAAATTACAAAATAATATTGTTTTGCGCAGACCTCAGGATACGGTTTTTTATAATTCCATGTGATTCCAAAGAGTTACCATTTTATAATTAATAATGGCAAAGGTCTGCATATTTTACAAGATATAATACTCTTTATCAGGATCAATAAATATTCCCTGGCCTATAATTTCAACAGTACCATGGCATTTTTCGCAAAGTGGGAAATATTTTACACCATCTTCTAAAGGTTCTATTATTTCTTCTATTCGCAACTTCATCTCTTCAAAGACTGCCTTTTTCACATCCACTTCAAAAACAGATTTCTGCACACGAATTCCATAATCTTTCATCACCTTTGCCACTTTTTTCAAACGTTTTGGGTTTGCAATATCGTACATCACAACCAAATTCATACTATATCACCGCGTAGCCCATCTGAACAATTTTTAAACCCTGCCCAGAAATAAGAACTTTTTTAATACATCTTGAGCATATCTTGTAAATTCTAAAAGCATCGCTTGAAAAATCCAGGGTATCTGCACAAAAGCTTCTGATGTATTTAAGATCCGTATTATCTATGTCACATTCAAAAATAGATTTTTGTGTATTAATACCAAAATCTTTTAAAAAAGTATGTGTTTTTCTTAAACGTTTTGGATCTGTAATATCATACATTACAAGAACAATCATTTCAACAAAACAGGTTGATAAACATCAACCTCACCTTCTATTAGTTTGCGATAAAGCCCTGCCTGAAAAATGATAGAGTCAAAAAATGTAAGTTTTCTTTCAGCAAGCGGATGGTAAAAACTTGAGCTTATTTTTTTTTCAAAGGCATCAATTACCCGCCTGAATGCATCTTTTTTCAATTTTACAGGGTATTTTCCTGTTATATTTGGTGATGTTTCCAAAGTATGATCAATCCTTTGCTCTGGCAAATCAAATTCGTCAGGCAATTTTGTTTCATCCATGGATATCAAACCTATGGGATCTTTAGTTACATCTGCTATATTGTCAGTTTTACTTTTATTATTATGCAGTTTTTGAACCGGCTTTTCAATATAAAAATCATCCTTCTGAAGGATTTTCAGATTAAAAAGAGAAAGAGTCAAGGTATCTACAATTATTGTTCTGAATTCTTCCATAAGATCCAGTACAAGTGAATATCGGCCATAGTCTAATGCATGAAGAAATCCCGGATATGGATCAAGACCTGTTATACGTATGGCAGTGTAAACACGGTTCATCAGAAATGTATAAAGCAGTGAAAGAACTGAATTTACAGGATCAGTTGGTGGGCGCCTTACCCTTTTATGAAAATTATTTGAATCTACAAAACCATAGCACAAGCCTTCAAAAAAAATTGCGCTTCCACGTCCTTCATATCCTCTGATGCTGTCAAGGTTGCCAGCATTGGCGAGTTTGGGAAGCAGATTCTGTATCCTTCCGGCAAGGACTCCTGGAACTGGCTGTTTTCTTGTCCTTTTGATACGCAAAAGGAGCGTAGCCATATTTGTTAGTTTTCCGAATACAATTGAACGTGCTGTACGCAATCCAAAATCAAAATCCTCCAAAAGAAGATATTGTTTCTTATGAAGAAATACATTTTTAGATTCAGGCAGTTCAAGACGTCCAAGATATCTGCCGTAGTGTGTCAGAAATACAGTATCGATATTATGCCGCATAAGCTGGCAAAGCGCGCTGTGGGTTATCTCGATATTACCGAATAATAGAAGCTGCTTGAGTTTATAGGTAAAAAGAGTGTTGTAAATGCCATCTCCCTTTTTTACCACAAGATGGCGGCCTTCTTTTACAATTCTTGCACCCTGGGTTTTGACATATACAATCATAAATCACCTCCGTTTTTTAACGGAAAATAGTTTGTAATATGAATCATTTCGATACTGGCATTAATATTTTTATATCTTCAATGTATTTTTCAATTTTTTTTCTAAAATTATCCGGTTTCATGGGAGAATCATTTTGTCCTGCATGGTTTAAGTCATTGCGATCCCTGGAAAGATTTCTGAAAATTTTTATTAATTTTTTTTCGCCACCATATAAATTTAAAAATTTTTGAGTTATCTGGCAATTATCTGCTGCCGGTTTTTTCCATTTGCCTTTGTCTATTTCCCTAAGATGAATTACTGTAGCCTGACTTGCAATTTCTCTGTATTTTTTATCTTCTTCATTTTCTCCTGTCTTAATAACAAAATATGAGATCAATGTTTCCTGTAAAATTGTATACCCCTGCTGAATTAAATTATGTTCAATGCACCATTTTGTCGCCTGAATTCCATCTAAAACAGGGTTACCCTGAAATTTATCAAACTGTTCTTTGATACGTTCAAATACGGGTTTAAATGGCCGTATAATTTCGATTGTTTCCAACCTGTTCACATTTTCTTTTAATTTACCTGCTATGACACTGATATCACGTCCTCGACATGTTGCCATGGTTTTACTGAAAGCTGACAGGTTTTTTGCAATATCACGCACATTAGCTGCTGCTTTGTCCTGACCTTTACTTATTGCCAGAAGCTTTTTAACAGATTGGTTTGCCAGTTTGCTCACTAATCCGGCATCACCTGAACCTGTAAACCTGTCAATGGCAATTGACCATTCCATTAACTGATCAAATGCGGTCAGATCAAGTATTGGAGCTCGTCTTTTTTCAGTGGAGAGTTTTTCAGCCTCATAATAGCTTCCCAGCACCTCAAATGCTCCGTAGTAAATACCGGAAAGTGTGACATCTTTTATGGTCTTTGCGTAATTTAAAATTACAATGGCCAGCATGGGAATTGATCTGAATGCATGGGTAATGTCAAAAATCACTTCATCGCCAGGTTTTAGCTGGTCATATACAATCTGGAAAATTTCCCATATTTCCTGCTCGCTTTGACCTTTAGGGATGGATATTTTCTGCACTTCGGCCTGCAATTGAGATTTTTCAATGCAGTATTTCAATCCATTACATTTTTTTGTGTCACCGGTTTTTCTATCTTTATGCCCGTTATCAAGCCAGTTTGCCTGATAAGACTCATTTGTAGCAAATATCAGGATGCGATCATTAATATCCCATTCATTACAAAAAAAATGCAATGTAGCTTCCTGCACAAATCTTATGTTTTGCAATTCTTTTTCATCGTGGAAATATGTGCAGGGCAGATAATCATTGGTTCCTAAAAAAGAAATATAAACACGCGACATAATATTATTCCCCGTATTGTCTAAATTTTTGATGTCTGAAGTGATGGACAAGTTTTACGGTTCCGTCATCATCATGCTTTTCAACAGCTTTACGCTCTGTGGTCGAATATAGTGGAATCAGACCAATCTCAAAGGCGAAATTAACCATAATATAACATGCTCCAAAATCGCCCTGGATAAGGACATAGTCATTTATTATGGAATTTTGAGCAAGCCAGTCTTTTACAGGATTAAGCCAGGAGTTGATTTTAGACAAATCAGGCGGGATTTGCCGCCACAATTCCTTGATGTCAGAGGGCAGATCTATTATCCTTTGAACACCGAGAGAATTACGGGCATCGATTTCCTGAACAGATGTGATGTTGTGGTTGAATATTAAAAACAATGAATCAGGCACTGTTTTTTTCATTGTTTTTGTACTCTTTATTTTTTTTAAGTTCATTCTCTATGCACGGACCTCTTAAATTCCCTTTAAAGACTCAACTTTGATAACCATTCCCAGGCGCCTCTAACCTCAACACCATTGGAAAAAGTTTTGTAACTTAAAAGTTACAAAGTTTTCTCCCTTTTGAGATTTTTAACTACCTGGGTCATCTTTACTTTCGGGAAATATTTTTGAAAAACATATCCTCT
>Ga0209345_10002544_pt1 | contig 20014 bp, 16 predicted proteins | sample Cruoilmetagenom7_FD_187294 | JGI IMG/M metagenome (GOLD analysis project Ga0209345, IMG submission 187294) | Oil polluted marine microbial communities from Coal Oil Point, Santa Barbara, California, USA - Sample 7 (SPAdes) (version 2) | ecosystem: Environmental > Aquatic > Marine > Oil seeps ... | reverse complement strand
TCGCACGACTTGCCAGGGCCGCCACTACCTTGCCGCCAACGCCATACAAAAAAATCGCTGCCGTACGATCATGACCCAACGGAAACACGTGGGTAATCAGAAAAATAAATATCGATATTGAGCCGAGAATCGTACCTAAGGCGCGTTTCTTTGAGCGCGTAACGGCGGCTTCGAAATACGATTCATCGATGAGCCTGCTTGGCTGGACGCCAGGCTCTATGGACGGACTGAACATACTCGAAAACATTGCCGGCTGCCGAGACAAGGATGGCAATGGTGCCATGTTTAATCTTGGCGGATACTGCAATAAAGAGGTCGATCGCCTGGCCGGATTGATTCAAGTCGAGTTTGATCAGGCCAAGCGCGACCGCTTGCTGGCTAAAGCTTTTGCGATCATTCATCGTGAAGTGGGACTTATTCCGCTGCATCAACAGGTTGTGGCATGGGGCGTTTTGGAAAACGTGAGCATCCACCAACGCGCGGACAACCAAATTCGCTTTGATCTGGCACGAAAAGGAAAAGGCCGGATGGCAGCGCGCTGATTCTGGCAGGCTTCCGTTGAAGCATGAATTTCCTCGGAACCCGATATCTTCACAACTTGCTGGCCAACGCGGCCCAGGGTTCCGCATAATTAGGTATTCGCATGGATCAAGTTAATTGATGACCCGACGCCACCTCGCATATTTCCTTTCCCGCCTTACTGCGGTGGCAGCTGTGGTTTTCATTTCGTTTCTACTGACGGACCAACTCGGCGACCCTGTAAGCCAGGTCATGGCGCCGGAGGCAGATCTTGCGGAATGGCAGAGATTAGCGGCCGAGATGGGACGAGACCGCCCGTTGATGTTGCGGTTTGGTAGCTTCATTCTCGATCTTTTTAAGGGGGATTTGGGCACCTCGTATCGCAGTCACGAGCCCGTGTCGACACTGCTGTTGCGTGGGGCACCGGCTACCATGGACCTAGCCCTTTGCGGAATAACGCTTGCGCTAGCAATTGCGGTTCCGGCGGGGGTTTGGACGGCCGCTTGGCCTGAGCGATGGACAAGCAAGCTCATTCTTCGGCTCTCAATCGGTGTTGGAAGTCTGCCCATGTTTGTCAGTGCCTTAGTGTTGATGAACGTATTTTCCGTTTGGCTTGGATTGCTACCAGCATTTGGCCGCGGAGAAACGGTTCGGTTCCAATTGTTGGGCTGGAGCACATGGGACACCGGCTTAGGCACCAGGTCCGGCTTATTGGCGCTGGCTCTTCCGGCGTTTGCGATCGCGTTGCATCAGTCTGCCTTTCTGATGCGGTTGATCCAGACGGAAATGCTGAACATTTTGCAAAAACCATTTATCGAGGCCGCACATGCACGTGGGCTAGCACCTTGGCGCATTCATTACCGCCATGCGCTAGCAAACGCCTGGTCTCCACTAGTTTCCAGTGTGTCGCAGCAGTTTGGTAACGTTGTGATGTTTGCGGTTGTCACCGAGGTGGTGTTTCAGAGGCCTGGGCTTGGCTTGCTGCTTATCAGATCTATCGAGCATGCCGATCTGCCGGTTATTTCAGCCTATCTGATGCTATCTTGCATGGTGTTTATCGCGGTGGATATTGTGGCTGAGGTAGTCCTCAGCATGGTTGACCCCCGCGTGCGGGCTCGGGTAGCGGAGCTAAGATCTGACGCAACAAGGTCTGATGCAGCATGATCTCTATCACCACGGTCTGGTCGCTAGTGGAGCGTGTACTCAGATATGCACTGATGGCAACACAGCATTTCTCCACGTTTTGCTATACGTTTTGGAGCGTATCCCGTGTGAAACACCGCGCAAGGTTTGGCTGGGGTGCTGCCGCGCTGAGCGCTATGATAGGGCTGGTGGTGATTGCGCCACTGCTTGCGCCGTTCGATCCTTATGAGCTTTCCTCGATTGAGCTACGTGATGCTCGGTTACCTCCAGCTTTTTTCGATGCTGGTACGATGCGCTACCTTTTCGGCACGGATGGGCAAGGGCGCGATATATTATCGGCTCTTACGCATGGTGCACGAAGCACGCTGCTAATCGGTCTTACGGTGACGTTGATTGCTGGGATTATTGGCACAGCCCTTGGCCTTGCTGCAAGCGCCGGGGGGCGTTTGATCGACACCATTATCATGCGAGCCGCTGATATACAGCTCTCATACCCGGCAATTTTGGTAGCACTTCTTCTTGATGGCGTTGGCCGCACGATATTTGCCGTTGGATCGTCCGGATTGGCTGAATTGCATGCCAATGGCAGCGAATACGAAACACGTAACGTGGCTTCTTTCGTGATCGTTATTGTGGCTTTATCGATGGCCTATTGGCCCTATTTCGCCAGAACTATCCGTGCTGCCGCGCGGGTTGAATGGTCGAAACCCTATGTCGGTGCGGCTGAAGCCATTGGCCTGCGAGGCTTTGAAATTCTTGCACGCTATATCTGGCCTAATGTGCGGGGGCAGGTGATCGTCCTCGGTACGTGGACGCTGTCGCAAGCTATGGCGTGTGAGGCGACGCTTTCATACCTTGGCGTTGGGTTGCCTGGAAATGTGCCATCGCTCGGCGTCATGATCCGCACGGGGCAAAGCGGGTTGATGATGGGTGAGTGGTGGATTGCCGGGCTGCCGACCCTGGTCCTCGTTGTGTTGACCGTTACTGTCGCATCAATCGCGGATCGTTGGCGGATCATTCTGCGTTGAATAGTGAAGCAGAGTACTTGCGAATTTCAGGCGATGCAGCCGTCATGCGGTTTAAGAACTCGATCTCTGGAGGGCGGGAATTTGGCCAACTTCTCTTGTGGACGAATGGGCCGCCGGACCAATTCTCCGCCGCAGTTGGGGCAACGGCCTTCCGGCAATCTGTTCGTTTTGCAATCAAGGCAGAAGGTGCACTCGAACGTGCAGATCACAGCATCTTCAGCCTCGGGTGGAAGATCCTTATCGCAACATTCGCAGTTTGGCCTTAAGGCAAGCATGCCGATATTCCTTCGGGGTTGTGACATGTGCATCGTGTTATTTAGGACGCAATGCGAGCATTGCGTCCTATCGCATGGGAGCTGGGGGAAATGAGCAATTGAACCCTCAATAGGCGAGATAACTACGATGGACAAAAGTGCCATCATGCCGGCGAGTTGCAAGATATAGACCTTTGCCCTTTACCGCCCGCGTCTCTCGCTGCAACCGGCCGGTCAGCTTTGCCTTTGTCGACTTGCCTTTCTCGGCTGTCTTGAGGAAGTCGCGCACGTCGGCAATGGAGGGCCGCGCCGTTTTCGATTTGTTGTCCTTCTCGGCAAGAGCTTCGGTAGCGCTGGCGGCTAAAAGTTTAGGCCACATCTTTCTGAAGAGTCCGTTGGATGGATAAATATCCGCGCTGTTCAGCCTGCCGTTGATGGCAAAGACGTAACCCACGATGTCTGACGACGTATCGGTTTTTTGTTTGAGTGCTGCGATCAGTTTTTTGCGAGCAGCAATCAACGTCTTGTGCTCAAGGGTTAGCTGCAAACTCGATTTCGATTTGTCGGACTGCATGCGGGCCGCTAGATTTCGGGATAGCTTGGATTGTATTTTGCCAACGCTGGCCCAAACCTGTTGCTGTCGTGTTCGGGCCCCAGCATAGATCTGCCTCTGAATTCGTTGCTGATGCCTTGGTCTGGCATTGGAGCTGAGGTGGGGGATGCGGCGCTGCTCAAGGCGATGCGGCGTTGGTTTGGCGCGTGGCGCAAAGATTGCCAGCTTGGCGGCTTTCGATGGCAACACGCTGTTGGCGCTTTGAAAATTTGCCACGTTCTCGGCGCCGCGCTTTTTCCAGCGCCCCTGTTCCACACAGTAGGCGCCAATAGGTATTTTTCCAGACCTCGGTGGGATCAGCAGGCTGACTGTCAACACGCGATCCTGGCGGCCTCCCTTTACAATGTCGCCAGCCTGCACGAAGACCTCACGGTCACCAGTGTTTTGCAACACAAGACGACTGACTTGGCCAGTCTCGAAAACTGTCGCCACACCGCTAGCCAACGCTTCCTTGAGGGTAAGAGGAATGGGACCAGGTTGCGAAGGGCCGTGAATGAAATAAATTGCAAGATTTTGCGCGGTGTGAGGACCAGTGATGCGTTGCTGGATATCGGCCGCAGTGGCGGCTGGATTTATGTTTGTCAGGAACATCGGCACGAGGGCCGCGCATAACCCGATATTGAAGCGTCTCATTGAGAACTCCCGTAAAGTTTGTTTTCCCCCAGCTTGATATGACTATGATGGCTTTGAGGCCGAGCTTCGGAGGGCTGGCGGCGGTTCCGTGACAATCTTGAGGCATTTCGTGATTTCAGCGCTTGTGTGACGGAATGGCACTTGGATGCGTGGGCCTGGGTGCGTGGGCGCGGGCCTGACGCTTTCAAGCAGCCAAGCAGATTGCAAGCGTTTTGAGACGAAAATCGCGAAGCGACACATGGCCGGCAGAATGAAGCGCTAGCTGCTGGTGACAACTGCGGTCGGTATAACAGAGGGTGCTTTGGTTTGCGGGGCTGGCGCACCTCCGAAACTGTCGGCACTGGCCATCTCCCAGGCTGCTTTGAAGCGTGTGTCCGTAGTGCCTTCGAGAAGTTCGCCCGGCTGAAGTCGAGGGTATATCTGATCGTAGGTCAGCACACGGTCGGCGGTTATTCTGCGCGACATGTGCTGGGGCTGGATTTGGCTTGGATGGTCGAGACCGATCGCGCCGATAACTTCTGCCAGGGATTTCGTCGTCGATAGATGGAAGCGGTATACGCGCTCGGCCTTATTGACGACGACAAGGGCGCGCTGGCGCGTCGGGTCCTGCGTTGCAACGCCGGTTGGACAACTGCCGGTGTGGCAGCTCTGCGCCTGAATGCAGCCGATGGCAAACATGAAACCTCGAGCGGCGTTGCACCAGTCGGCACCCAGCGCCATGACACGCGCCATATCGAAGGCAGATGTGATTTTACCCGCAGCGCCGATCTTTATGTGATCGCGCAAGCCGCACCCGATGAGTGCATTATTTACAAAACTCAAGCCATCACGTAGCGGCATGCCGACATGATCCAGAAACTCTATCGGGGCTGCACCGGTACCGCCTTCGGCACCGTCGACGACAATGAAATCGGGTTGAATATCCGTTTCCAGCATCGCTTTGCAGATACTGAGAATCTCGGTTGGATTGCCGACGCAGAGCTTAAATCCGACGGGCTTACCACCTGACAGCACGCGTAACTTCTGGATAAAATGCATCATCTCAATCGGAGTTGAAAACGCGCTGTGACAGGGTGGCGAGACGCATTCAGTGCCTGGGGGAACGCCACGCGCAATGGCTACATCGCCTATCACTTTGGCGCCTGGAAGAACGCCGCCGTGGCCCGGTTTGGCACCCTGTGAAAGTTTGATTTCTATGAGTTTGACTTGATCGAGAGTGGCTTGGGCGGCAAAGCGCTCGGGCGAAAACTGACCGTCGTCGCTGCGGCAACCATAATAGCCGCTGCCGATTTGCATGATCAGGTCGCCGCCGTGCTCGCGATGATAACGGCTAATGCCGCCTTCACCGGTATCGTGCGCAAAATTTCCCTTCTTTGCTCCACTATTGAGTGCGAGAATTGCGTTACTGCTCAGCGCTCCAAAGCTCATGCCGGATATGTTGAAGATCGAGCCTGAATAGGGCTTGGTGCAGGCGTGACCGCCAATCTCAATGCGGAATGGCTCGGGATTCGGTTCTTTGGCGGCTATCGAATGGTTGAGCCACTCGAAGGGCGGCAGATTGACGTTGTAATGAGTGCCAAAGGGGCGCTTGTCCAAGGTGCCCTTTGCTCGCTGGTAGACCACCGTGCGTTTGATGCGACTGAAGGGGACACCGTCTGTGTCAGCTTCCAGAAAATACTGGCGGATCTCGGGGCGAATTTCCTCGAATAAAAACCGCAGGTGAGCGGATATGGGATAATTGCGCAGGATTGAATGTCTGGGCTGCAATAGATCGCGGATACCGAGAGCTGAGAGCGCGCTCGCGAGAATGAGCGGAAGAGCAAACCATAGGTTGGTTTGTGCCAGCCATGCAAACACAGCCGTCAGAACTAGCACGCATACAAGAGGGAGATTGCGAAACTGGAGCGGAAGCCTGATGAAGTGCATAGGACCCTCTATGGAAGAGTAGATCTTCTACCGAGCAACTTTCTGCCTTGAGGCTACATCGGAGAGAGGCAGGAATACACCATAGTTTTTTTCCATCCACGGAATTGCGAACAACATGCCGCATGCTTGCGTTCTGAATTCACGATCGCCTGCTTGCCAATTCGCCAACTTTGTTATTGGCGCATTTTTGTCAGCGCCGCATCCAGATCCGCAATGAGATCCGCCGGGTCTTCAAGGCCGATGTGGAGACGGGCAATCTGGTTGCCGGACCAGCCGGGGATCTTGGCGTAGACCATTACCAGGCTTTCATAGCCGCCCCAGGAGGCGCCAAGTCCGAACAACTCCAGTGAGTCGACAAAACAATCGAGCTGAGACTGGGTGACATCCGCCTTAAAAACAAATGAAAACAGGCCGTTGGCACCGTTGAAGTCACGCTGCCAGAGAGCATAACCAGGATCGCTCGGCAGGCCAGGATAGAGCACTTGGTCAACCTCCGGATGAGACTGGAGGAAGGCTATGACTTCGCGGGCGTGGGCTTCCTGCATGGCCAGCCGGGGTTTAAGAGTACGAATGCCCCGCAAGGCCTGATAGGCATCATCGGGGCTGACCGTCTGGCCCAGGAGGCTCGCGTCTTTTTTGAGCGCCGCCTGCGTGCGTTCATTGGCCGTGACCGAGCCCATCATGATGTCTGAGTGGCCGGCAATATATTTCGTGATCGCCACGACAGAGATGTCTGCACCCAGTTTGATTGGCTTATAGATACCGCCCGCGCCCCAGGTATTGTCGACCACCAGCAGAGTATCGCTGTCCTTCAGGAGGTCTGCCAGTGCGGCCACGTCCTGGATGTCGTAGATGATGGAACCAGGGTTATCGAGATAGACCATCCGGGTTTCGGGTTTCAGGCGACTGGCAACTTCTTCATGCCCGCCGGGGTAGAAGTCCGTTGTGATGCCGCGTTCTGATAGATAGTCGGTTGCCAGGTTGCGGGCCGGGCGGTAAACGCTGTCGGCCATTAGCACATGATCGCCAGGGCGGAGAACTGAGAGGAATACGTGGGCGATTGCCGCCAGCCCTGTCGGGAACAGCATGGTGCCAGCACCACCTTCGATTGCCGTGATGGCGTCTTCAAGTGCGAAGGTGGTGGGGGTGCCGTGCGAGCCATAGCGGAAGACGTTTTCGCCTTTGTTTGACAGCGCCCGGGTCTCGTGCATATCGGCCACTGTGCCGTAGAGCACCGTTGAGGCGCGGACAAGCGGTGGATTTACAGGCGAGCGAGGGATCTTGGCATGGCCGCGGCCAAGCTGGACAAATTGGGTCTTCTCATTAGTGGGCTTGTCCGACGGCATAGGTATCATCTCCTCGGCTCGTTATGTTGTATGTGCTGCGCCGGCGTTTTCTGTGCTTGCTGCTGTTTTGGCCGCCAGGCAATCAAATTGGCATGTAGGGTGATCGCTGTGCTAACCGATACACAACAACACATCATCAGGGAAATGCTGAATGACCACTCCACTATCGCACATCCGAGTGCTTGATCTGTCACGCGTGCTCGCCGGGCCTTGGGCCGCGCAACATTTAGCCGACATGGGTGCCGAGGTGATCAAGGTCGAGCGACCACATGTGGGCGATGATACGCGCGGGTGGGGGCCGCCATTCGCGATGGATGCGACAGAGCATGAACCGGCAATTTCAGCCTATTTCACCTGTACCAATCGTGGAAAAAAGTCTGTTGCCATAGATATGTCCTCTCCTGAGGGGCAACAGATTTTGCGTGACCTGGCAGCCAAATCCGACGTGGTAATTGAGAACTTCAAGGTTGGAGGGCTCAAACGCTTCGGGCTTGATTATGAAAGCCTCAAGGCAGTTAACCCTCGGCTCATCTATTGCTCAATAACAGGGTTTGGGCAGACGGGACCCTATGCTGCAAGGGCGGGCTATGACTTTCTGCTGCAGGGCATGGGAGGGTTGATGAGTGTAACGGGGGAGCCTGACCATGTGGCTGGCGGGGGGCCGATCAAGGTGGGTGTGGCTATTTCAGATCAGGTGACCGGGCTAAACGCCCTGTCCGGCATTCTGGCAGCGCTGATCCAGCGAGACAAAACCGGCATGGGTGAGCATCTCGATATTGCGCTGCTTGACTGCACGACGGCGGCGTTGGTCAACCAGGCCTCAACCTACCATGTAGCAGGTACGGCCCCTGGGCGGATGGGGAACGCGCACCCCACGGTTGTGCCTTATCAGGTGTTTGCCACCTCTGATGGCCACCTTATTCTCGCGGTTGGCAACGATGGGCAGTTCGAACGGTTCTGCAAGGCCGCGGGCGTCGAGCACCTGGCAGAAGATGACCAATACCGTACCAATCCGCAGCGGATAATAAATCGCGTGGCGCTGATTGCAATTATGGAAGAGATATTCCGGCAGCGCCCCAGTGCTGAATGGATGAGCCTGCTTGAGGCTGCCTCAGTGCCGTGCGGGCCAATCAATACAATCGATCAAGTATTTGACGACCCACAGATCAAGCACCGGAAGATGGCGCGCACTCTCCAACATCCGCAGGCTGGCAAAATTACCGTGACCGCCAACCCGATCCGCATGGCATCTTTCGATACGACAGCTACCAAAGCACCGCCACGGCTGGGCGAAGACACCGAAAGCGTGCTGAAAGATATGCTTGAGCTGCCCGAGGAGCGACTGAACCAACTGCGTGAGGCAGGCGTGATCGAAATCAGATAGGCTCAGAAAAACTTCAAATTGTTTTGAGTGCTTTTTCGCCTGGCAACCAAGAACCGGCAGAGGACAGCATGGCCCGAGACGATAACCGCCGCAGCGCATTACTGTACCACGAGTTGGACCCGCCAGGAAAAATCGCAATCCAGCCGACCAAACCAATGGCCAACCCGCACGACCTAGCGCTGGCCTATTCGCCAGGCGTGGCGCATGCGTGCATGGCGATTGTGGATGATGTTTCTGCTGCATCGCGGATGACAGCGCGTGGCAATCTAGTGGGCGTTATCACCAATGGTACTGCGGTGCTGGGGCTCGGTAACATTGGGCCGCTCGCGTCAAAGCCGGTGATGGAAGGCAAGGCGGTTCTGTTCAAGAAATTCGCAGGCATCGATGTTTACGATATCGAGGTTGATGAAGCGGGCGTCGATGCCTTCGTTGAAGCAGTAGCGCGGCTGGAGCCGACGTTTGGAGGCATCAACCTTGAAGACATCAAGGCGCCAGAGTGCTTTGAGATCGAACGTCGGTTGAAGGAACGCATGAACATCCCGGTGTTTCATGATGACCAGCATGGAACGGCGATTGTGGTCGCGGCCGGGATCATCAACGGGCTCAAGATTGTGGGCAAGAGCATCGACGAGGTTAAACTCGCATGTAGCGGTGCGGGGGCGGCAGCGCTAGCGTGCCTGAATTTGCTGGTGGCGCTAGGGCTAAAGCGTGAAAATGTGTTTGTCGCCGATATCGAAGGTGTCGTCTATAAGGGCCGCACGGTGCTGATGGATCCGCAAAAAGATCCCTTCGCACGGGAAACCTCGGCGCGGACGCTGGCGGAAGTGATGCAGCGGGCCGATGTGTTCCTGGGGCTCTCGGCGGCGGGTGTCGTTTCCAAGGACATGGTGGCATCGATGGCGGAGCGACCGTTGATCTTTGCGCTGGCCAACCCGACACCGGAGATCATGCCAGAGGAGGTCTTGGAGGTGCGGCAGGATGCCGTGATGGCATCGGGCCGGACTGACTATCCTAACCAAATCAATAATGTTTTGTGCTTCCCCTTCATCTTCCGCGGCGCGCTTGATGTCTCGGCGACACAGGTCAACGAAGAGATGAAGATGGCGGCCGTGAAAGCACTGGCGGCGATCGCGGAAAGTTCTACCTCTGATATTGTATTGTCTGCCTATGGTGAAGAAAGTCTGGTGTTTGGGCCGAACTACATCATCCCCAAGCCGTTTGATCCACGACTGATAACGGAGATTGCACCGGCGGTTGCCAAGGCTGCAATGGACACCGGTGTTGCGACGCGTCCGATTGAGGACTTCGACGCCTACCGGGAAAAGCTATCTGGCTTTGTCTATCAGTCCGGCTTCGTAATGAAGCCGCTATTTGATTATGCGCGGCGGCTTTCTCAACCACTCGCCAAACGATTGGCCTACGCGGAGGGCGAGCACCCTTATGTGCTGCAAGCTGCATTCGAGGCGCAACGTGAAGGCATGGCCAGACCGATCCTGATTGGCAAGCGCGAGAATATTCTCCACTCGCTGAAGCATCTCGGGCTTCGGATGCGCGAGGGGGACGATTTTGATATCTTCGATCAATCCAGCGATCCGCTGATTCCGACACTCGAAAAAGAATACTACGCATTGGTGCAACGGAAAGGGGTGAGCCCAAGCCACGCGAGCCGAGTTGTGCGCGCGGGAGCGACGGTGATTGCGGGATTACTGCTCAACCGAGGGGATGCGGATGCGATGATCTGCGGTGCCGTGGGGCGGTATCACACGCAGCTTCGGTATGTCTCGCAGATTGTTGGCCGCAAACAGGGGGCACGGGGCTTTGCAACCGTATCGGGGCTGATCCTGCCTTCAGGCCCATTGTTCATGGCGGACACGCACGTCGGCTATGAGCCTGATGCCGAGCAACTCGCCGAGACGGCATTGCTGTCAGCAGAAGAAGTCCGCAGGTTTGGCATCGAACCCAAGGTCGCTTTGGTATCGCACTCGGGGTTTGGTGGTAGCGATCAGCCGTCGGCTGGAAAAATGCGTGAGGTTCTGACGATCCTCAATGACCGGGCACCGACACTGGAGGTTGACGGGGAGATGCAGGCAGATGCCGCGATATCGCCGTTTATTCGAGAGGAAGTTTTTCCCAATTCACGTCTCTCGGGACAAGCAAATCTGCTGATCATGCCGACACTGGATGCCGCCAATATTGCGTTTACGCTGTTGCGATCCGTCACCCGCAGCGTTGCCATCGGTCCGATCCTGCTGGGTGCTGCCAAGCCGGTTCATATCGTGACTTCCTCAGCAACCGTAAGGAGCCTTCTCAACATGAGCGCGATTGCAATCAATGATGTAGGCCGCATGGAGGAAGGTTGAGGCTGGCCGATATTCAAGCTTTGGCGCTGAGAGGTTATGCTTTGGTGGTAGCCGGAATTGGAGCGACATCCGATGGCTCGGATTCCGGTAGCCTGGCTGGAAGCATGATTACCGCAACCAAGATCGCGGCGGCTGCAGCGCCCAATATTATGAATAGCATATCGAAACCCCAATGCCGGTAGACCCAGGCGATCAGAGGAATGACCGCTGCGAGCACGCTGAAGCTAATGATGTAGCGGGCGCCATAAATCGATGCGCGAAGCTCCGATTTCGCCATGCGGCCGATCATATAATCATTTATTGGGATCTGCCCGAAAGCGCCGATCATGAAGCCCAATGCCACCAACAGAGCAGGCCCATCCTTCAGACCAGGCATCAAGGCGAAGAACAAGATTTGGATTGCTGCTACACAGACGAAAACATTGCGTGGGCCGTAGCGGTCGAGCATGCTGCCGACGATTAATTGAGCAATCGAAGCGATAGAGAACACTATGAATGCCAACCACCCAATAACCGTGGCTGAGGCAGCTAAGCCGGTTAGGCGTTCATCGAAAACTTTTGGCAGAGAAAAAGTTGTACCTTGGAAAATAACGCTGGAAATTGCAGTCGTGAAAAAAATGATCGCGGAGATCCGTATCAATAGCCAGCGGGCCTCACTAGTCAGGCGTGCATCAGCCGGGCGTGCACCCGTTGCAGTTTGAATTGGTTGTTGCTCGGGTGCGATGACGGCTCGCTCCCTGGTACCGTTTCGGCGGGCTATACGGTCCCAGAAATTGTAAGAATATACCAAGCCCACTGCAATGGAGATGACGCCCGGCACAATGAAGGCCATGCGCCAACTTGTCAGATCAATGAGAAAGCCCGTCAGCAAGGCCGCGCTGGCCACACCTAGATTACCCCAGACACCATTGATGGCGATGGCCATGCCCATGCCTACTTTCTGCTGAGCAACAAGCGCCAGCCCAACCGGATGGTAGATAGCGGCAAAAACGCCAACAAAAAATAATCCAACCGCCATTTGCAGTGGGTTCTCAACAAGCGAGGTTGCAGTTGCGACCAGACCGGCACCGAAAAAGAAGACAGCCATCATACCTTCACGGCTCCAGCGATCGGCCAGCCAACCGGCAGGCAGGGAGAACAAACCAAAAGCAATAAACCCAGGCGTGGCATAGAGGATGAGTTGATCATAAGCCATGCCCCACTCGTGTGTGAGCACCAGTGCGGCGACAGTGGCAAAGATCAGCGTAAACAGATGATCCAGGAAGTGGCCAATGTTGAGAAAGAAAAAATGCATGCGATCGCGCATCTTGGGTGTTCTCCTGGCCATCATACAGCTGATGGCTTGTTTAAGTCAGGTCGTTTTTTTGCTGAACCGGTGCGCAAAACCTAGAGCAGGAAGATTGCACTTCGGAGCGTGAGAATTGCCAGCCATGCTGAATAACCGAGACTATCTGAAATGGAACTGAATCCAAATGCTTTGCGTGAGAGCCCGATAGCTATGGCCTCTTGCATGCCTATTGATCTCATTGAGGTATCGCGATGGCAAGTAGAAAGCTTGCATCCGGCTGGCTTTGAATCTGTGTTGGGTGGGCTGTGGCAAAGCTGCAGGCTGTGACTTAGGACCGCGCGGCGGCTGAGTGCGTTGCAGGTAGCATAAAATTAGATCGAAAATGCCTCTTCATTGCACCATCAATTTTCGTGTAGAGTATTTGCCAAGCGTTTGTTGGCTCTAAGTGATTTCTGGCCTTAAGACGTAACTGATGTTTTCCCTGAATTGGCCCCACTTGGGGCTGCATCCGGACCCATAGATGCACTTCTATCTTCCAATCGCTGAGATGTCGGCGAATATTTTCGTGTTCCTCGGCATGGGTGCGGCCGTTGGCTTCTTGTCCGGTGTGTTCGGCGTCGGTGGTGGCTTCCTGATGACACCGCTATTGATTTTCTCCGGCATCCCGCCGGCAGTAGCGGTGGGCACGGAAGCCGCGCAAATCATGGCATCGTCCGTCTCGGGGGCCGTTGCGCAGTGGCGCCGGAGCAACGTCGACTTCAAAATGGGCACCGTGCTGCTAACCGGTGGATTGGTTGGCTCGGTTATTGGCGTTCAGTTCGTCAAGTTTTTGCGCGAGGTCGGGCAGTTCGATTTTGTGGTCTCGATGAGCTATGTAACGTTCCTTGGCGGGGTTGGAACGCTGATGCTGATCGAAAGCGTCAACACAATCCGCGCCACAAAGAACAACCCGGGTACAGTTCAACGCCGGAGCCGCCACAACTGGAGCCACGGGCTGCCGCTGAAGATGCGGTTTCATCGCTCCAAGCTTTACATCAGCGCGATACCGCCGCTGGCAATTGGCGGACTGGTTGGATTTCTTGCCGCGATTATGGGGGTTGGCGGCGGCTTTATTATGGTGCCGGCGATGATTTATCTGCTACGAGTTCCAACCAATGTTGTTGTGGGGACATCACTATTCCAGATTGTTTTTGTTACTGCCGCGACAACAATTTTGCACGCAACTCAAAACCAGACCGTCGACATCGTACTGGCGATGTTATTGATGATTGGTGGTGTCATCGGCGCACAGCTCGGTGTGGTTGCGGGAGAAAAGCTAAAGGGCGAGCAACTTAGGTTTTTGCTTGCAGCCCTTGTATTGCTTGTGTGCCTCAGGATTGCCTGGGGTTTGATTGCACCGCCGAGCGAGATTTATTCAATCGGTCCTGTTTTCGGGGGGCATTAGATGGAACGCCTTAGGTCAAAATGTTCATGCTCAGGTGAAGGTGTGTTGAACCCAAGCCTTGGAGCGTGGCGCCCAATCATGGGAGCTTGCCGCCAGACCCTGGGAACATTGCGGGCTCTATCTTTTGCTACATGGTTTGCAGCTGGGATCTTTTCGCTGCCGACTCTGGCCCAGACACCTAGCCAGACACCTATTCAGAAGCCAGGGCCGGCGCCTGCAACGCCGTCGACAGGATGGAGTGTCACCAAGATACAGAGCACACAAGCGAGGACTGTTCCGCCGAAGAGTGCACCGGTTGAAAAAGTGCAGGCTGATGTGTCAACGCGAAGCGTCTCGATCACATCAAGCTTCACCGGCACTGAAATTTTGGTGTTCGGCTCCATCGAGCATGCCAAGCAGACCTCCGATGAGAGTGATCAGTACGAGATTGTAATCACGCTGGCGGGCTCGCCGCAGCGGCTGGTCTCACGGCGCAAGGCAAGTGTTGCCGGGCTTTGGATCAATACGCATTCGGTCACGTTTGCGGATGTGCCTAGCTATTACGCGATCGCTTCAACGAAGCCGCTGGATGAGATTGCCGACCCGATCTTACTCAGCCAGCGCAATATTGGCTTCGAGCAGATCCGAATGAATGCCGAAAGCGGGTGGGCTGCGGGGTTAACGACGGCTGATTTACGCAATTTCAAGGCTGCCGTGGTTCGGCTCAAGAAGAAAGAGCGGCTTTACAAGCATGACGAATTTGGTGTGCGGTTTGTAGGGCCGAGCCTGTTTCGGGCAGCTATCGATTTGCCGGCGAACGTGCCGGTCGGGCCGCTTGCGACGAAGGTCTATCTGTTCCGGCAGGGACGCTTGATTGATACATTTGAATCGCGCGTGCAACTTTCGCGAGAAGGTCTTGAGCGGTATCTCTACAATTTCGCGTTTGGCTACCCAATGCTTTATGGCATCATGGCGGTGCTGATCGCTGCTGGCGCGGGACTGGCTGCATCGTCGATATTCAAGCGCACGCGCATGTGATGCGAATGCCTGCCTGATCGGCATTCGCGCAGTACGCGACAGTGTGCAAAACAGTGGTGTAAGAACGCTGCAGGGGCGATATTGCAGCACGCACGACCGCTCAATCAGATATTAGCCCACGCGAGGCGATGGGATAGAGGCCTTCTTCGCCAAGCATCCAAACTGAAACACCCTGGTGGCCAAACAGCGACTCGAACCCGTCATCGAGAATATTTTGGCCACCGGTCAAAGCGCCAAAGGCTGGCAAGACGAGGCGACGGCCATTGCCGACGAAGCAAGCGCGGCGAATGGTGTGGCCATAAAGCGATAGCCTGGCTGCCGGGTGCAAGTGCCCTGCGATCTCGTGTGTCACGGGGCCCCTGAAGGGCTGGTGGCGAAACATCAAACCTTCGATTTCGATGTGGGAACGCACCATACCGCCTGCACGGGCAGTGAACTTTGGATCAGAGTTTCCGGTGATCCAGATCCACTGTCGGTCTTCCTGCAAGATGTGCAAAATTGCCTGATCGTCATCGCTCATGCGCATAGTGCCAACAAGATCATGGAAGCCATTGCCCAGCACGATAACAGTATCGATATCGTGGCTGTCGATGAGGCGTGCAAGGCGAAGCAGTGTGTCCCGCGTGTTTGCGAGGGGGGACGACTCCAAGACTTTGGTTGCGGAGACGGAAGAGGTGCCAGATGCGGTGATGGAATTTATGGCTTCACCGGGACTGGCTCCACCGGGACTGGCTCCACCGATATCGGCGTCTTGATGAAGCATGGCCTGCAGATGAAGATCAGCGACGATCATCGTTCGTTGCCCTGGCCATATCAATGCGCCGGACTGGTCGCCAATGAAGGATTTGCCGCACACCGAGATCGGTTGCGTTGCATAGTCCTGCATATCAAACCGCTCTGGCTTCAATCCCAACATGCGCATTTCTTTCTGTTTGGGGGCTTTCTATTTGGGAATTTCCTGATTGGAGGCTTTGGTGGTGGTGCCACTTTGGTCTTCGGAGGAAATCGTTGCGGAAACTTAAGGCTTACCCACGGATGTTCAGCGGGAAAACACCCAAAATAGGCGCAAATTATATCGAGAGGTACAGCATAATGGACGATGACCGATTCGTCCTTCTACAAAGCGTAATAGCTGCTCTCAGGTTGGTTCCCGGCTGGTTGATTTCAGGCTTTCCATGCTGCATTCACCGGCCGCTTCGGTCTTAGGCCGCAATCATGTTACATGCTTGCGCCAGCTGGATCGTCGTACAGCAACCAGGATTGCTTGGCGGGATTGTCGCTCACGCAGTCAGGCACTCAATAGAATTGTCTCTATTCGGAGGAGTTTCACATGTTTTGGGAGCGTATTTTTGGCGGCAACCCGCTTGGCGTGCTACTCCGTCTCATTATTCTTTCGGTCATCGTGGGTATTGTTATGTCGGCGCTCGGCATTACTTTCGACAATCTTGCTTATCATTTGCAGATTCTCGCTCGGCGGCTCTATGATCTAGGCTTTGATACCTTCCGCTGGCTTTTACAACCGTTCTTGGTTGGCGCGGCGCTAGTCATTCCCATCTGGCTCATTGCTCGATTATTTGGCAGCTTTCGTCGTCGCAAAGGGGACAGTTGAGGCCAGGCCCCAAACGTCGAACTTGCACTGACTGCCAAACAGCTCGGACTTTTAAGATTGCTATGGCCAAACTGCTTTGGCCAAATTGCTTTGGATTGATACTGGTTGCCGCACGCTATGAACCCTCAAGAACAGCCGCCTGCAGTGACCCATCGAAGACCACTTAGTCACCGTGATGTGCTGGCCATTGCGGTTCCGATAACGATCTCCAATGCGACTGTGCCGTTGATCGGATTTGCCGATACGGCGGTGATAGGCCAACTGGGAGAGGCGCACCTGCTTGGCGCGGTGGCACTTGCTGCCAATTTGTTCAATTTCCTCTATTTTGTATTTGGCTTTCTGCGCATGGGCACAACTGGGCTGACGGCCCAGGCCGTTGGCGCGGATGACAATTCCGAGGTTGGCGCCAACCTTTTGCGGGCATTACTTGCGGCCGCTATTTTGGGACTTGGCATTGTCATACTGCAAACGCCAGTCATCCAATTATCCTTGGCTGGGTTCGGCCCGTCTGCACGGGTCAGCGAAGTGGCCAAGCTCTACTTCGATATCCGAGTGTGGGGAGCGCCGGCAGCCCTTGCCAATTTCGCGCTTATTGGATGGTTCATCGGGCTCGGAAAAGCGAGCATTACATTCTATCTGCAGCTCTTGCTAAATTGTCTGAATATTGGGCTGGCCATTGTGTTTGTGATGGTGCTCGACTGGGGCGTGGGTGGGGTGGCAGCGGCCGCGCTGATCGCAGAATACGTGGCAGCGGCCGTCGGGATTGCTGTCGCCTGGCGCGTGCTTCGTTGGCGGGGAAGGTGGTTCGTTGGCCGTGGTCGCACCGGTCTGGACAGTGGCATACCCAAGGACGCTAGATCCGGATTTGGGGGCCGCGAAGTTGTGGACTGCAATAAGCATGAGCAAGCCGGCCTCTCCTGGGGCACGGTGTTTGAAATGTCGAAACTCCGAAAGCTTTTTGCGGTTAGCCGCGACATCATGATCCGCACGTTGTGCATTCAAGCCGCGTTCGTATTTTTTGTCGCCCAAGGTGCGCGGACGGATGACCTGACTCTTGCAGCGAATGCCGTACTCTACAGCATGATGATGATATCAATCTACATGATCGATGGATTTGCGTTTGCGGCCGAAGCGTTGGTTGGGCAGGCGATTGGAGCGCAGCGCCGGGACAGATTTCGCCAGGCCGTCAAATTAACGACGGTGTGGGCATTTGGATTGAGTGTCGTGCTGTCAATCGGACTCTGGGTGGGTGGCGGATGGATCATTAATTTCGTCTCCACCAACGACGCCGTGCGACAAACATCGCGTGTGTTTTTAATTTGGACAGCATTGGTTCCGATGACCAGTGTGTGGTGCTTTCAGCTTGATGGCATTTTCATCGGGGCAACTGACACCGAGACCATGCGAAATATGATGCTATGGGCAATTGCCGTCTACTTTGCAGCATGGTTGGCACTCTATCCGATGTTTGGCAATCATGGTCTGTGGATCGCCATGCATGTGTTCTTCCTGGCGCGCGCAGTGGCACTAAGCAGCCAGATGCCTGCACTTGAGCGCAAGAGTTTTGGCGGGTCGAGCCGGGTAGAAATTTAGTTTCAGTTGCTTGGCTTAGTTCAACCGTCGAGAGGTTTGGCAGCCCATTCTTCTGCGCGGGTGCCAACCAGATCAGCAATACTGGTGACGTCTTTATGATCGAGGGCCGTTGAGAGCTCTGATTTAATCTGATCAATCAGCTTGGGGCCTTCATAGATCAGACCGGTGTAAAGCTGAATCAGTGTTGCGCCAGCTTCGATCTTGGCGAGGGCAGTCTCGCCTGAATCAATCCCCCCAATGCCGATCAACGGCAGAGAACTGCCAATCAACTGATAGACACGAGCCAACATCGCGGTTGAGCGGTGGAAGAGAGGACGACCGGAAAGTCCCCCTGCTTCGCTGCTAATTTGCTGATCGAGCCCCGGCGGACGGGCCAGCGTAGTATTTGAGATCGCCACGGCGTCAACCTCGTGGGCGATGATCTGTTCGCAAATTGCGGGGAGGTCTGCTTCCGCCAAGTCTGGCGCTATCTTGACGACAACGGGCTTTTTCGGCTGGCCTTCCTTCACCAACGCCGCGCGCCGCGCCATGATGCGTGACAAGAGATCGTTCAAGGCGGCGGGTGCCTGGAGATCGCGCAGGCCAGGGGTGTTAGGCGATGAAATATTGACCATGAAGTAGCTGGCCTTGTCGTAGAAAACCTCCAAGCCAAGCACATAGTCTGCGGCTTTGTCTTCGGTGAGTTTGTTGGCGCCGATATTGACGCCGACGATGCCGCGATTTTTGCAATTATCGGATCTTTGCTCAAGCCTCTGGGCAGCATGATTGTGCCCGGAATTGTTGAAGCCCAGCCGATTGATGACCGCATGGTCGCGAATGAGCCGAAATAAGCGTGGTTTCGGGTTGCCTTTCTGCGGTTCCGGCGTGAGCGTGCCGATCTCGGCGAAGCCAAAACCTAGGCCGAGGATCGCATCAGGAACACGGGCGTCTTTATCGAAGCCCGCGGCGATGCCCAGCGGATTTGAAAACTCCAGCCCCAATGTGGTGATCGCCAATCTCGGATCATCCGGCACATGGCACCTGGGATAGATGCCAAGTTGCAGAGCCCGCAGCGTCAGCTCATGCGCGCACTCGGGGTCGAGCGCCAGAAGAAACGGACGTCCAAGACCAAATAAATTTTTCAGCATGTAGCTATCCGCTTCGGTGGAATTGGTAGTCCATCCTTATTGAGGGGCATCGGTTCCGTCCAGAGGGCTTGAGATGGATCGAGAGATGCATAGAGATGAGGAAAGAGATCACCCCCCCGTGAGGGCTCCCATTTCAAGTGCTCAGCAAAGCTATCCACGGCAAAGGCCACCACGATCAAGTTGGTCTGTCCGTGAAAGTGCTTGGCGGCTGTTTGTGCCACCTGATGAGGGCTGGAAAAATGAATAAAGCCGTCGGCCAGATCGACGGGGGCGCCGTGATAAATTCCAGATCTAACGGCATCCGCCCAAACCTGGTGCGTGACAATTTTATAGATGCGCGTGGGGTATACGCCTGATGATGCGTCGGAGGTTGGATGCGACTTTGAGTTTGGCGGTGAGGTTGAACTTAATGAAGAAGCCAAGATCTTTTGCTCCTGCTTTGGTGCAATGCTGATGCGGGTTACGGTTGGCATCTTGCCTTAAATACTCTGCGCCGATGGCACAACACTTCCATCAGCGGGGCTACCTACAAAAGACAAAGATGCGCTTGTCAATTCGGCAATTGTGCTATCTGATGGAAAGTGTATTGCCAAGAAGCATAGCCTTGCCGGCCTCATTGCGGAGCTGTGTCCCCCAGCTTCTTGGGAATTCATTTTGTTGTTTCAGCTCCGGATATTGATTTTATTTTCAGAGACTATTCTTGTGCCAGGGTCTTGTGCCGAAACCCTAG
>Ga0209345_10002543_pt1 | contig 20016 bp, 31 predicted proteins | sample Cruoilmetagenom7_FD_187294 | JGI IMG/M metagenome (GOLD analysis project Ga0209345, IMG submission 187294) | Oil polluted marine microbial communities from Coal Oil Point, Santa Barbara, California, USA - Sample 7 (SPAdes) (version 2) | ecosystem: Environmental > Aquatic > Marine > Oil seeps ... | reverse complement strand
AAGCTGTTGAAAATTATCGCTCATTAATCAGAAATATCCCAAATACAAAACCATAAAGCCCGATATCTTACCTTAAAGAAGCACCCTTTACTCGGAGTTAAATATTGCTTTTTTAGCATTACCACCTGTTTTAATTACACACCAGTTATTCGAAGTAGATATTTACTGAATATGGTATCCTTATCCGTTACCTTGCAGCATTTAAAATGGCCTTTATATCCATGATTAAAGAAATACAAATACGTGGCGCTCGCACTCATAACCTTAAAAATATAGATCTGGATATCCCTAGAGACAAGCTGGTTGTTATCACCGGTTTATCTGGCTCAGGTAAATCATCTTTGGCTTTCGACACCATATTTGCTGAAGGTCAGCGCCGCTACGTCGAATCGCTCTCTGCCTATGCGCGGCAATTTCTATCGATAATGGAAAAACCCGATTTAGATCATATAGAGGGGCTGTCTCCTGCTATTTCTATCGAACAAAAGACGACTTCTCACAACCCCAGGTCTACTGTAGGTACGGTAACTGAAATTTACGATTATTTACGTCTGTTATTTGCGCGTGCTGGCACACCGAAATGTCCCGAGCATGACGTAGCCCTCTCGGCACAAACCGTTTCTCAAATGGTTGACCATGTACTTGCTATGCCGGCAGAAACTAAACTCATGTTGTTAGCACCCATCATTCAGGATCGCAAAGGTGAACACAAAGAATTACTTGAAGACTTAAAGCGCCAGGGTTTTATTCGTGCACGAATTGACGGCAGAGTTATTGAGCTCGACGAAGCACCTGAGCTTGAGAAAAACATTAAACACAGCATAGAAGTTGTAGTCGACAGGTTTAAAGTACGCGAAGATCTGGAGTTACGATTAGCAGAGTCGTTTGAAACCTCTTTAAATCTCACTGATGGTATTGCTCGCATTGCTTATATGGACGAACAGAATAACTCCGCAATCAATAGCAAAAAGAATGATATCGTATTTTCCTCTCGCTTTGCCTGCCCAAAATGCGGATATAGCCTAAGCGAACTTGAGCCTCGTCTATTCTCCTTTAATAATCCAGCCGGTGCATGTGGCGATTGCGATGGACTGGGTCATATACAACATATAGATCCCGAGCTGGTTGTTAGTAACCCTTCACTAAGCCTGCCCGGTGGTGCAGTACGTGGCTGGGATCGCCGCAACGCCTGGTACTATGGCATGCTAGAAAGCCTGGAAAAACATTATGCTTTCGACCTCGAAACCCCATTTAATGAACTTGATGAAAAGATTAAAAAAATTATTTTATTTGGTAGCGGTGAAGATGACATACACTTTTCCTACCCGTCAGCCAAAGGTGGCATGAAGAAAAAGACTCATCCGTTTGAAGGCATTATTCCCAATATGCAACGCCGCTTTACTGAGACTGAATCTTCAGCAGTTAAAGATGAGATGATAAAATACTTTACTGACCAACAGTGCCCAAGCTGCAATGGTCAGCGATTAAACACAGGTGCACGCCATGTATTTGTCAGCGATAAATCTTTACCAAACATAACGCATTTATCAATATTTGATTGTCTGACATTCTTTCAATCGTTACACCTTGAAGGCAACAAAGGTGAAATAGCAGACAAAATTGTTAAAGAAATTTCATCACGTTTACAATTTCTTGTTAATGTAGGCTTAAATTATTTATCACTAGATCGCACCTCAGATACCCTGTCTGGTGGTGAAGCACAACGCATTCGATTAGCTAGCCAAATTGGAGCCGGACTTGTTGGGGTAATGTATATACTTGATGAACCTTCAATTGGTTTACATCAACGCGATAACGACCGCTTATTATCTACACTTGTTCACCTACGTGATTTAGGCAACACGGTAATAGTTGTAGAGCATGATGAAGATGCTATTTTAAGTGCTGACCATGTAATAGACATAGGCCCAGGCGCAGGAGTTCATGGCGGACACGTCGTAGCCTCAGGTACACCTAATGAAGTTATGGCAAATGAAAAATCATTAACTGGTAAATATTTGTCAGGCAAGCTTGAAATAAGCATTCCAGAAAAGCGCATTCAACACAGCGGAAAAGTTTTAAAAATATTTGGTGCCAGCAGTAACAACCTGCAACAGGTTGATGTTGAAATTCCTGTCGGCTTAATGACCTGTGTGACAGGTGTCTCTGGCTCAGGAAAATCCACTCTAATTAACGATACTTTATATAAGTTACTCGCAAAAGAAATTAATAGATCTTCGCTTATTCCTGCAACATATAAAAGCCATGAAGGACTGGATCAGTTCGATAAAGTAGTTGATATTGATCAGGCTCCCATTGGCCGTACACCTCGCTCGAACCCTGCAACATACACTGGCCTGTTCACCCCAATACGTGAGTTATTTGCCGGCACTCAAGAGGCTCGCTCCAGGGGTTATAAGCCAGGTCGCTTTAGCTTTAATGTTAAAGGTGGTCGTTGTGAAGCATGTCAGGGTGATGGCGTAATAAAAGTTGAAATGCATTTTTTACCTGACATTTATGTCCCCTGTGATGTGTGCAAAAGTAAACGTTACAACAGAGAAACATTAGACATAAAATACAAGGGTAAAAACATTAACGAAGTTCTTAAAATGACAATTGAGGATGCTGTTGTCTTCTTTAAGGCTGTACCTGTCATCCACAGAAAACTTCAAACTCTTATGGATGTGGGGCTTTCATATATTACCCTGGGTCAGAGAGCGACCACTCTTTCAGGCGGAGAAGCACAACGCATAAAGCTGGCCCGTGAACTTTCTAAACGAGACACTGGCAACACCATTTATATACTAGATGAACCGACCACAGGCTTGCATTTCCACGACGTGGAACAACTTCTACAGGTTTTAATTAGACTGCGTGATCATGGAAACACCATTATTATTATTGAACATAATCTGGATATTATAAAAACTGCAGACTGGATAATTGATCTGGGGCCAGAAGGCGGATCGGGCGGAGGTGAGATTATTGCCCAGGGCACGCCCGAGGAAGTCTGCGAAATAGAACATTCATTTACAGGACAATATTTAAAGACTATATTAGATAAAAATAAAAGATAGCATTAAGATCAGCAATCAACTGGTACCGAGATATGAAACAGCTAAGCATACTCACCTTATTCCTATTCAATCTCATTTCCTGCTCTCAGGAAATAATTAAAGATGAAGATTCCTATATTTATTCAATTCCAACGGGCTCAAAGTTAATTCTCAATCAGAGCATACCCATTGCAGCAAACCTGGGTAGAACATATTTCCAGAACGGTAAAGTCACTTCTGAAAGTGATATAAACATTTATTATCCTCACTGCAGTATCACTGTGAATACAATACTAGCTCATGACCGTACCATTTCTCCTACAACATTCGAAATTTATAAAATTGAAGACGATGAGGAATATGCACAGGGTTATATATTATATGCATCAACCAAGTTAATACACGGAACTGATGGCCCATTAATAACAGGTCTGGTTAGTTACTATTATTTAAAATCGTCAGCTGAACCTGATGTAAGAACACTTGAGTGCATTCAGTGGAATACACTCTATGAAAATAAACATTTAAGTATAAGTGAAGTAAGAAAATCGTTAGGAGATATATTTACATTAAATCTAAATGAATAACTCAAGGAGAAAAGAGTATGCAATATTTAAAAACACATTATGTTTTCAATAAAACAATATTATCTTTTAAACAGGCTATTCATTTACTCTTTATCATAACTATCGCCTGTTTTTTCTATAAACTACTTGAATACCAATCACTAAAACACAGTGCTGCATTATTTATAGGCATTCCAGTAATGATGGGAGTTGCTCTAGCCGTAGGCTCTCAACAAAAGCATGTAACATTCAATGTTCTCAGCGGATTATCTCTTGGTCTAGTTGCTTCTTTTCTTTATTTAAATGAGGGCTCATTTTGTGTACCAATGACAGCACCTTTATTTTTAATTTCTGGCTTAGTGATAAGTTTTAGCTTTACCAGGCTCAGAAAGTCAAAATATTTTAAGTCAATTTATTTGCTACCTGTATTGTTACTGGCGTTATTTTCAATCGAAGGCATTAGCAATTTCACCTCTTTCAATAGGATTGAAAGTATAAGTACCTCTAAAGAAACAATACTTACACCTCACGATATTGAGCATTCACTCTCACTAAATAAACAATTCATTACTTTACCCTCACTTCTAAGTTGGGGTTTTCCGCAACCGGAACAAGTAATTGGTTCAGGTTCAAATCTGGGTGATAAACGCGATGTATACTTCTCAGGTGGAGAAGGTAAGCCAGGACATGCAGTTTTTGAAATAACTAGACGCAGCCAGAATTCAATCACCTATACTCTTTTAAAAGATGAAAGTCATATTAATCACTGGTTGAACTGGAAAACATCAGAAGTTAGATGGCAAGCAAGCAAATCTGGTAAGACTGTTATCACCTGGACTATTGATTATGAGCGTAAGTTAGATCCATCATGGTATTTTGGACCTTTGCAAAGCTATGCGGTAGAACTAGCGGCTGAGACGCTGATTGACAATCTGATTTTATAATAACTAAAGAAATGCTAAAGGTGATATTAAAATTCACCTTTAGCAGATTTATTTACAATGATTTCTTTTTTTTTGTGAAACCAAACAGTGCAATTAAGCCAGAACCAAACAACCATAAAGCAGCAGGCACTGGAACTACTGTTGGTGTTGAACCTGCAAATTGAGCACTTGTAAAACCATTAGTTGATTCAAAGCCTCCAACATGAGCTGCAAAAAACTCTCCTGAACTTGGGTTGAGGGCTGAGCCCGTAGCGTAAGAAGTCACTAAATCTCCATCTACACCCGCTATGCTAAAAGACAGCAACTCTGTTCTTGAGCTACCTAGACCATCTAACTGCAAATCAAACTTAAAGAATCCACCACCGGCGTTTTGATTCTCAGTTACAGTCCATGTTGATGGATTAAGGTTGGTAATATCTGTAGCAGCAACATTGATTGTTTCATCAAAGTTAAAAGAGAAACTTTGTATTCCAAAGTTTGCTCCTGGTGAAACATTAAATGCACTAGTAAGTACATCAACACTAAAATCAATATCACCAGTTACAGTAGTGCTATCACTGATAGTCACCTGCAAATAGTTAATTCCGTCTGCTAATTCATTAGACTGATCTAGAAAATAACTCACACTGGCAGCATTTACCATTAAAGGAGTCATTAAAAACGTTGAAATAGTTAGCTTAATAGCATTTTTCTTGAACATACCATTCTTCAATAATGTCATTTTGGTCCTCCTGGACTCTTTTACCTGTTCTTACTTTATTTTTAAGAACCTAATAATATATGCAAGAAATATGACATAAGATATATTTTTAATAATATCAATAATTTACATCACCATAAAGTATGGCTGGCAATTTTTATAGCTAAAAGTGTAAAGTTTACTGATATTTTAAATATAACTCAGATAAACCCAGTTAAAATCATATATTAATAATAAAGAATAACTATTACGAGTTAATAGCTTTAAATGAAAAAAGTAAAATTTTGATAGTGAAAGACTATGTGGACTTGGTATAAAAAAAGCCGGAACATGTCCGGCTTTTTTAGTAGCGGCTTTAAGTAGTATTTATTCTACTTCAACAGCCTCTTCAGATACTTCTGGGCGATCTACTAACTCAACATAAGCCATAGGTGCCGCATCACCTGCACGGAAACCGCACTTCATGATGCGCAAGTATCCACCTGGACGCTCTTTATAACGTGGTGATAGATCTGTAAATAACTTACCAACCATGTCTTTATCACGCATTCTATTAAATGCTAAACGGCGGTTAGCTACACTATCTACTTTAGCTAAAGTGATCAATGGCTCAGCAAAACGACGCAATTCTTTTGCTTTTGGTAATGTAGTTTTAATCAACTCATGCTCAAACAATGAGTTAACCATATTTTGAAACATTGCCTTACGGTGGCTACTGTTTCTATTTAATTGACGACCTGATTTACGATGACGCATTTTCTTTTACCTTGAACAGATTCTTCTGTTATGAGCTAGACGACTAGCTCGCTTGTTTATCACGAATAGACGCTGGTGGCCAGTTTTCCAGGCGTGCACCAAGTGACAAGCCATGAGATGCCAAAACGTCTTTGATTTCAGTCAGTGACTTCTTACCCAGATTAGGAGTTTTAAGTAACTCTACTTCTGTACGCTGAATCAAATCACCTATGTAGTAAATATTCTCTGCCTTTAGGCAGTTAGCTGAACGAACTGTTAATTCAAGATCGTCTACTGGACGCAATAGAATAGGATCTATTTCTTCCTCTTCTTCTTGTTGATCAGCTTCTTCAATACTTTGAAGATTAACAAAAGCAGATAGTTGCTTCTGTAATACAGTTGCAGCTATACGAATAGTTTCTTCTGGATCTACTGTTCCATTCGTTTCTATATCTAGAATAAGTTTATCTAGATTAGTACGTTGCTCAACACGCGCACTTTCTACTGTGTAATTGACACGTAGGATAGGGCTAAATGATGCATCAATAGCCAAAGCGCCTATTGAAGTTGTTTCCGCACCTTCAGCAGCTTTACGCTGTGTTGCAGGAACATAGCCACGACCCTTAGTAATTTTAAGAGTCATGTTTAGATCAACATTACCGGTAATATTTGCAATAACATGATCAGGATTAACGATATCTACGTCATGATCAGTTGCAATATCACCAGCAGTAACAACACCAGCACCAGATTTTTTAAGCGTTAATAATGCCTCTGATTTCTCATGCATCATTATAGCTACGCCCTTCAGGTTCAGAAGAATTTCTAATACATCTTCCTGAACACCTTCAATCGAGCTGTATTCATGTAAAACACCATCAATTTCAGCTTCAACGATCGCTGCACCTTCTATAGAAGATAACAATATGCGACGTAGTGCATTACCAAGCGTATGACCAAAGCCTCTTTCTAATGGCTCAAGTACAATTTTCGCATGGGTATCGTTGTACTGATGTACATCGATATTACGAGGTGTAAGTAGTTCTTCAGATTTGCCTGACATTCGGTGAGGTATCCTTTACTTGGAGTACAATTCAACTACGAGTTGTTCGTTTATGTCTGCTGACAGTTCGCTACGCTCTGGAATGGTTTTAAATGTTGCTTCCATTTTACCCTCATCAAGAGTAATCCAGTCTGCGATACCGCGCTGCTTAGCTAGCTCTAGTGAATCTTTAATACGCGTTTGCGTTTTAGATTTTTCACGAACAGAAATTTTGTCATCAGCTTTAACAACATATGAAGGTATGTTAACTATCTGATCATTAACCAAAATTGATTTATGACTGATCAGCTGACGTGATTCATTTCGTGTTGAGCCAAAACCACTACGGTAAACAACATTGTCTAAACGTGTTTCAAGACATTCAAGCAAGTTTTCACCTGTAGAGCCTTTACGAGACGCAGCTTTTTTATAATAGTTTACAAATTGCTTCTCAAGTACACCGTAGATACGACGTAACTTTTGCTTTTCACGTAACTGAACACCGTAGTCGGTTAAACGACCACGAGCACCAGGACCATGCTGCCCTGGTTTCTGTTCTAATTTACACTTACTATCAAGCGAACGAACACCAGACTTATGTTCAAGATCGACGCCTTCACGACGACTTAACTTACACTTAGGACCTAAATAACGAGCCACTATTATTCTCCAGCTTTATACACGACGTCGTTTTGGAGGACGACAGCCGTTGTGTGGAATTGGGGTAATATCACTGATATTAGTAATCTTAAAACCAGCATTGTTCAAAGAACGAACTGCTGATTCACGACCAGGACCAGGCCCTTTAACAAGAACCTCAAGGTTCTTAACGCCGTAATCTTTTGCGCGAGTACCTGCACGCTCTGCCGCAACCTGTGCCGCAAAAGGTGTACTCTTACGAGAACCACGGAAGCCAGAGCCACCTGCAGTTGCCCACGATAGGGTATTACCCTGGCGATCTGAGATCGTCACGATAGTATTGTTAAAAGACGCATATATATGCGCAACGCCATCTGTGATGGTACGTTTAACTTTCTTCTTAGTCGTTGGTTTTGCCATTACTATTACCTAAATAACCAATTATTTACGTATAGGGCGCTTAGGACCCTTACGCGTACGAGCATTTGTCTTAGTGCGCTGACCACGTAGTGGCAAGCTGCGACGATGACGGATACCACGGTTACAACCCATGTCCATCAGACGTTTTATGCTCATTGATACTTCACGACGCAAATCACCTTCAACAGTGAATTTACCTACTTCAGTACGTAGTGACTCAATTTGCTCTTCACTTAACGTGCTTAATTTCGCTGCCGTTTCAATGTTAGTCGCCGCACAGATTTCTACTGCGCGTGTACGGCCTATGCCGTAAATATATGTCAAACCAATGACAGCGTGTTTATTATCAGGTATGTTAATACCAGCTATACGGGCCATTCAACCGTCTCCAGATCGCGCAAAGCGCAGCATTTTAGCGATAAATCGCCTTAAAATCAACCTTGACGTTGCTTATGACGTGGATCTTTACAAATCACACGAACAACACCATTTCTCTTAATAACTTTACAGTTTCTGCACATTTTCTTTACAGATGCACGAACTTTCATAACTGCTTCTCGCTCTTGTTGTTAAAACTGAATTTTGCGCGGATTTTAGACGATCTTATGAATATAACAAGAACTAAATAACAACAAATTTGGAATATGCTACTTAAGCAGCATATCTAGATGTGTTAATTGTTCACAAGTGTGACATTCAAGTTGATTGTCTAGATCAACACAATTTCTTCAGATCGGATTAAGCTTTATCGCCTAGTCCTTTAAAATTGGCTTTTTTCATTAAGCCTTCATACTGTTGCGACATCATGTGTGATTGCATCTGAGCCATAAAGTCCATAACAACAACCACTATAATTAACAATGAAGTACCACCAAAATAAAATGGCACATTCCAGTATAAAATCAAAAACTCAGGTAGTAAGCACACCGAAGTGATATAAAAAGCACCTACCAGAGTGAGGCGTGTCATCACGCCATCAATATATTTAGCAGTTTGATCACCAGGACGTATACCCGGGATAAACGCACCTGATTTTTTCAGGTTATCTGCAGTTTCTCGGCTATTGAATACCAACGCGGTATAAAAGAAGCAGAAGAAAATAATCGCCGCAGCATAAAACATTACATATATTGGCTGACCAGGCGAGAGTGTGGTTGATATATCAGCTAACCACTCCAAACCTTGAGTCTGACCAAACCAGCCACCTAAAGTCGCTGGAAACAAAATAATACTTGAAGCAAAAATTGGTGGTATTACACCCGCCATATTCAGTTTTAATGGAAGATGGCTACTTTGAGCTGCATACATTTTACGACCTTGCTGACGCTTGGCGTAATTAACTGTAATGCGGCGCTGGCCACGTTCAACAAAAATTACAAAGGCAGTTACTGCAAGAGCAAGTATAAATAAGATGATTGCAGTAAGCGTATGCAACTCTCCTGTTCTTACTAATTCTGCAGTACCACCGATAGCAGCCGGTAAGCCAGCAACTATACCTGCGAATATGATGATTGATATACCGTTACCAATACCACGTTCTGAAATCTGTTCACCCAGCCACATCAAGAAGACTGTACCGGTTACCAAAGATGTAATCGCAATTACATAAAAGGAAACTGTTGACTCAATATATACTAAAGGCGCACCTGCATGAGTTTGTGCTAGCAACATGTTAGCTACACCCATAGACTGAAACAATGCCAGTACGACAGTGCCATAACGTGTATAAGTCGTAATCTTTCTACGACCCGCCTCACCTTCTTTCTTTAACTGTTCTAGACTTGGAACTGTTACCGTCAATAACTGCATAATAATAGATGCAGATATATACGGCATAATTCCTAAAGCAAACAATGACATACGTTCCAGCGCACCACCAGAGAACATATTAAATACGTCCAGGATAGTACCGGACTGCTGATCAAAAATTGCAGACATTATAGTCGGGTTTACACCTGGTACTGGAATAAAAGTACCAATTCGATAAACAATCAACGCACCTATTACAAATAGAATACGTTGTCTAAGTTCCTGCAATTTACTGAGATCAACTGCCATATTATTAAGCTTCTACTTTTCCGCCTGCAGCTTCAATTGCAGCTACTGCACCTTTAGTCGCTTTAACACCTTGTAAAGTTACTGCACTGGTTATTTCACCTGATGCAATTACTTTAGCTTTTTTAGTGAAAGCAGGAACAATGTTTGCTTCGATCAATGCTGACAGGGTAACAGTATCCATACCCAGCTTTTGAATTTCGCCTAAACGAACTTCAGCACTGTATTTAGCCATACGTGAGTTAAAGCCAACTTTCGGTAAGCGGCGCTGAAGTGGCATCTGACCACCCTCGAAACCTACTTTACGAAAACCACCATTACGTGATTTCTGACCTTTATGTCCACGACCACAGGTTTTACCCTGGCCACAACCAATACCACGACCAACACGTTGACGTGATTTGCGGCTACCCTCATCGGGTGTAAGAGTATTTAATTGCATCTTAAACTTCCTCTGACTTAACCATGTAGTAGATTTTATTAATCATTCCACGGTTTTCAGGTGTATCAATAACTTCAACCGAGTGATTAGTACGACGTAAACCTAAGCCTTTTGCACATGCAATGTGTGACTTAAGACGACCTATTGTACTCTTCAGCAATGTAACTTTGATTTTCTTCTGTGCCATGACGATTAGCCTAAAATTTCTTCAACTTTCTTACCGCGCTTAGCAGCAACTGACTCTGGAGAATGCATATTCTCTAAACCATTTACTGTTGCACGAACAACGTTGATTGGGTTACGCGTACCGTTTATTTTTGCCAGTACATTTTTAACACCAACTGCTTCAAATACTGCGCGCATCGCACCACCAGCGATAATACCAGTACCATCAGAAGCTGGCTGCATGTATACATTTGCAGCGCCGTGAATACCAGTGCAAGAGTGCTGCAATGTATCATCTTTAAGATGAACTTTACGCATATTCTTACGTGCTTTATCCATAGCTTTCTGGATTGCAGCAGGTACTTCTTTAGCTTTACCGTAACCAATACCAACAGTACCGTTACCATCACCAACTACAGTCAGGGCTGTAAAACCAAATTGACGACCACCTTTTACAACTTTAGCAACACGATTAACGGTTACCAATTTTTCGATAAAATCGTCAGACTTTTCTCTTTGATTGTCTCTATTTTGTGCCATAGTCTTTGCCTTTAAAATTCCAGTCCGTTTTCACGTGCAGCTTCAGCCAGTGCCTTAACACGACCGTGGTATTTAAAACCAGAGCGATCAAATGCTACGGTTGTTACGCCAGCAGCTTTTGATTTTTCAGCAATGATTTTACCTACTGTTGATGCTGCATCTGCATTACCAGAATTTTTAATTGCTGACTTAACATCAGCGTCTAAAGTCGAAGCTGATGCAAGAGTTTTACCACCGTCTGCAGAAATAATCTGCGCATACATGTGACGCGGAGTACGGTGAATACATAATCTATCAGCACCTAACTCACGAATCTTCATACGAGTACGCGTAGAGCGACGAGTGCGAATTGCTTTCTTTGATTTCATATCAGCCCCTACTTCTTCTTAGCTTCTTTACGGATAACATGCTCATCAGCATAACGAACACCTTTGCCTTTATAAGGCTCTGGTGGACGATAAGCACGAATCTCTGCTGATACTTGACCAACTTTCTGCTTGTCCGCACCTTTAACCAGAATTTCTGTCTGGCTAGGTGTTTCAACTGTAATTCCCTCAGGTACTGCATAATCTACAGGATGAGAAAAACCAAGTTGAAGATTTAATGAGTTACCCTGTGCTTTTGCACGATAACCAACACCGATCAGTGTAAGTTTCTTTTCGAAACCTTCACTTACACCTGTAACCATGTTGCTAACTAATGAGCGCATGGTACCAGTCATAGCCATTGCTGAAGGAGATTCTGCAGAAAGGTTTAATATTTCACCGTCCTGAGCAATAGACACTGTTTCGTGTAAATCGAGATTTAAGTTACCCTTAGGGCCTTTAACATTAACTGAGCGACCTGAAATTTTTACTTCAATTCCAGATGGTACAGTAATGGGTTTTTTTGCTATACGTGACATTTCAATCCCCTTATGAAACTGAACAGATTAACTCACCACCGATACCTGCAGCGCGTGCAGCTCGGTCAGTCATCATACCAGTTGAGGTTGAAATGATAACGATACCAAGACCATTCAAAACACTTGGTAATTCGTCTTTGTTTTTGTAGACACGAAGTCCTGGACGACTCATACGTTGTATAGTATCAATAACGGGCTTGCCATTATGATACTTTAACGAAACAGACATCTCAGCCTTTGCACCTTCAGAAACAGTATAATCAGTGATATAGCCTTCGTCTTTTAAAACTTTAGCTATTGATTGTTTCATATTAGATGCAGGCATTGACACTTCTACTTTAGAAGCAGATTGTCCATTTCGAATACGAGTCAGCATATCTGCTATTGGATCTGACATACTCATAATCTATTTACCTTACTCTTAATACTTAAAAAATTAGTGTGATTCGTAGTGCACAATCAACTTGGGGCGCAGAGTTTAATCTATTAGTAGTAAAAACGGAATAGAAAAATGCACCAATAATTACTTGGTGCTAGATTTTCCTTGATTTATTAAGCCAAATCAAGGGCTTGCGATTATTGTTGAATGCTGTTTTATTCGAATCGTTTACCAGCTTGCTTTAACCAAGCCTGGCACATCGCCGCGCATCATAGCTTCACGTAATTTTATACGTGATAAGCCAAACTTACGGTAGTAACCATGTGGACGTCCAGTAATCTGACAACGATTACGACGACGACTAGGGCTAGAGTCACGAGGTAATTTTTGCATTTTTACCTGTGCTTCCATCTTAGCGTCAAAATCAGCTTCTGGATCTTTTAGAATCGCTCTTAATACTGCGCGTTTTTCAAAATCTCTTGCTACTAATTTGGTGCGCTTCTTTTCACGCTGAACCATCGATGTTTTTGCCATGATTTACTCTTTATCTCGATCTAGTTTTTGAACGGGAAGTTAAATGCTTTTAATAAAGCCTTTGCTTCGTCGTCTGTTTTTGCGCTAGTTGTAATAGTGATATCCATTCCGCGAATTTTATCAATTTTTTCGTAATCGATTTCGGGGAAGATAATCTGCTCTTTTACACCCATGCTGTAATTACCACGACCATCGAATGATTTACCATTCAGGCCACGGAAGTCACGAATACGTGGTACAGAAATACTGATCAAACGATCAAGAAATTCGTACATATTCTCTTTACGTAAAGTCACCTTACAACCAATTGGTGAACCTTCACGTAGTTTAAATGCAGCCACTGATTTACGAGCTATTGTAGTAACTGGCTTCTGACCTGCAATTTTTTCCATGTCAGTGCGAGCGGCTTCAACAACCTTTTTATCTGACACACCTTCGCCCACACCCATATTTAGAGTGATTTTTTCTATGCGAGGTACATCCATAGGGTTATTGTAACCCTGGCTTTCCATCAATTGCTTTACAATTGAGTCTTTGTATTTTTGCTGTAGTCTTGCCATTGTTCCGGTGCCCTACTAAACGTCTACGTTTTCGTTGTTAGACTTAAAGACGCGAATTTTTTTACCATCTTCTAAAGTCTTGATTCCTATGCGGTCACCCTTACTAGTTGCAGGGTTGAAAGGCATTACATTAGAAATGTGGATAGACATTTCTTTTTCAATGATTCCGCCTTCAACACCAGCCATTGGGTTTGGCTTAGTATGTTTTTTAACTACGTTAATGTTTTCAACCATAACGCGATTATTTTTCAGGATGCTCATTACTTTACCACGGCGACCTTTGTCTTTACCCGTAGTTACAATAATTTCATCACCAGCTTTAATTCTTTGCATATCTATAAGCCTCTACAATACTTCAGGAGCTAGAGAAATAATTTTCATAAATTTCTCATTACGCAGCTCACGTGTAACAGGGCCAAAAATACGAGTACCAATAGGCTGCAAGTTTGCATTTAAAATAACTGCAGCGTTATTGTCAAAGCGAATAAGTGAACCATCTGGACGACGAACGCCCTTAGCAGTACGAACTACAACTGCATTGTACACTTCGCCCTTTTTAACCTTGCCTCTTGGAATTGCTTCCTTGATGCTAACTTTTATAACATCACCAATACGCGCATAACGACGATGTGAACCACCTAGTACTTTTATACACTGTACTCGGCGTGCTCCGCTGTTGTCAGCTGCGTTGAGAACGGTTTGCATTTGAATCATGACGACACCAAATTTCTATTAATCTATATTTAACGGGTTAATTTTGGATAATTTTGCAATTATACAGCTTTTGATTTCTCAACAACTTTAACCAGTTTCCAGGATTTTGTTTTTGAAACAGGTGCACACTGCTCTATTAATACAGTATCACCAATTCCACACTCATTAGCTTCATCATGAATGCTCAACTTTGTTGAACGATTTATGATTTTACCATAAAGAGGGTGCTTAACACGACGCGAGATAGTTACAGTTGCCGATTTCTCAGCTTTATTACTAGTAACAACACCTTGTAGTGTTTTTTGTGCTTTATCTGCGCTCATTATGCTTTACCCGCTTGTTTTTTCTCAGCAAGAATTGTCTTAACACGTGCTACATCACGACGTGCATTTTTGAAAAGATGTGGTTTAGACATCTCACCAGCACCTTGCTGCATACGTAAATTAAACTGCTCTTTACGTATATTCAATATTTCTTCTTTAAGACCTGCTTCGTCTTTTTCTCTTAAATCTTTTGCACTAGCCATTACATCACCGCACGAGAAACAAATGTTGTTTTGATTGGCAATTTCGCTGCTGCCAACTGGAAAGCTTCTCTGGCTAAATCTTCAGAAACGCCTTCCATTTCGTATAAAACTGAACCTGGTTGAACTTTAGCAACCCAGTGATCAACATTACCTTTTCCTTTACCCATTCGAACTTCTAATGGCTTATTGGAAATAGGCGTATCTGGAAAAACGCGAATCCAGATTTTTCCGCCACGTTTAATGTGACGAGTCATTGCACGACGAGCTGCCTCAATTTGGCGAGCCGAAATACGACCACGTGCAACTGCTTTTAAACCGTATTCACCGAAGCTCACTTTGTTACCATTCTGAGCTAAACCGCGATTACGACCCTTAAATGCTTTTCTAAATTTAGTACGTTTAGGCTGAAGCATGATTATCCCCTACCTTTTTTCGGCTTAGCTTCCTGCTGAGCAGCGTTACGCTTCTGCTCAAGATCAAAAACTTCACCTTTGTATATCCAAACTTTAACGCCCAGAATACCGTAAGTAGTTAAAGCCTCAGCAAAACCGTAATCAATGTCAGCTCGAAGCGTATGCAATGGCACACGGCCTTCCATGTAGCATTCACTACGTGCGATTTCAGCACCGTTTAAACGACCACCAACTTGAATCTTGATGCCCTGACCGCCCATACGCATAGTGTTCTGCATAGAACGCTTCATTGCGCGACGGAACATAACACGGCGCTCTAACTGCTGAGCGATACTTTCAGCTACTAACTGCGCATCAAGCTCAGGCTTACGAATCTCTTCAATATTGATTTTCACATTATTAATGTGAAGACCTAAAATCTTAGATACTTCTTTACGAAGAACCTCAATATCAGCGCCTTTCTTACCGATAACAACACCAGGACGAGCTGTGTGAATCGTTATCACTGCCGCACGTGTTGGACGTTCGATTTGAATGCGACTAACATTTGCAGCTGCTAATTTCTTTTTAAGAAATTCGCGAACTTTAATATCAGCATTTAACAGCTGAGGATAATCCTTGCTGTTTGCATACCATTTTGCGTTCCAGTCTGAGGATATACCCAGACGAATCCCGACAGGATGTACTTTTTGGCCCATTCTGCTTCTCTCTTAACTATCCGAAACCGTAACCGTTATATGGCTACTGCGTTTTAAAATTCGATTAGCTCGACCTTTTGCGCGGGCTTGAATGCGCTTCATTGTCGGACCTTCGTCTACAAAAGCTTTAGATACCGTTAACTCATCGATATCCGCACCTTCATTATGCTCAGCATTTGCAATTGCTGATTCCAGTACTTTCTGCACCAGACCAGCGCCTTTCTTATTGCTGAACGTTAAAATATTTAGCGCCTGCTCTACAGACTGTCCACGTATTTGATCAGCAATCAGACGAGCTTTCTGAGGCGATATACGTGCATAGCGATGCTTTGCTAATACTTCCATCATCTACTCCTTACTTCGACTTTTTGTCAGCAGTGTGACCGCGATAAGTACGAGTTAAAGCGAATTCGCCTAACTTGTGACCCACCATATTCTCGTTAACTAGAACAGGAATATGTTGACGACCATTGTGTACTGCGATTGTCAGACCAACCATTTGAGGGAAAATAGTAGAACGACGTGACCAGGTTTTAATTGGACGACGATTCTTCTCTTCTACTGCTTTTTCCACTTTAGCCATCAGATGATGATCTATAAATGGGCCTTTTTTTAATGAACGTGGCACTCTAATACCCTCAATTATTTACGGTTGTTGCGGCGACGAACAATCATATTGTCAGTGCGCTTATTGCTACGAGTCTTCTTACCTTTAGTAGGCATACCCCATGGAGACACGGGATGACGACCACCAGAAGTACGACCTTCACCACCACCATGCGGGTGATCTACTGGATTCATCGCAACACCACGAACGGTTGGACGAACACCACGCCAGCGCTTAGCACCAGCTTTACCAAGTGAACGCAAACTATGTTCGCTATTACCTACTTCACCAATGGTTGCACGACAGTCAATGTGTATCTTACGCATCTCACCTGAACGCAAACGCAATGTTGCGTACATACCTTCACGTGCTACCAACTGAACTGAAGCACCAGCACTACGCGCAATCTGCGCACCTTTACCAGGCTTAATTTCAATACAGTGTATCGTTGAACCAACAGGTACATTTCTCAAAGGCATTGCATTACCGCTTTTAATCGGTGCTGCTGAACCTGAAGAAATCGCATCGCCTGCACTTACACCTTTAGGTGCAATAATGTAACGACGCTCACCATCTGCATACTTCAATAAAGCTATATTTGCAGTACGGTTTGGATCGTACTCTAAACGCTCAACAACGGCTGGTATACCATCTTTAGTACGCTTAAAATCGATAACACGATAATGTTGTTTATGACCACCACCAACGTGACGAGTCGTTATACGACCCGCATTATTACGTCCGCCATTACGAGACTGAGCCTCTAATAGTGGAGCGTACGGAGCACCTTTATGCAGTTCTTGGTTTACAACCTTAACTACGTGGCGACTACCCGGTGAAGTTGGCTTGGATTTTACTAATGCCATTGTCTCAGCCTTCTAGTTTGCACCAGCAAAAGCTATGTCCTGGCCTTCAGCCAGTTTAACATACGCTTTACGCCAGTCAGAACGTTTACCCATTCGTTGACCAAATCTCTTGGTCTTGCCTTTTACATTCAATACTCGTACTTGAGCAACTTTCACTTCAAACAGCTCTTCAACAGCTTGCTTGATCTCAGCTTTTGTTGCCGTAGTGTTAACTTTAAACACATGAGTTCCAGATGCATCTGCAGTCATTGTCGACTTTTCAGAAATATGTGGAGCTAACAGTACCTGAAGAATTCTTTCTTGTTGCATCATGACAACCATTCCTCAATCGCGCGCAATGAACCAACTGTCATTACAACGTTTTCTGCGCCAACTAGATCTACCGCTGACATACCTGCCACATCAGTAATATCTACCTGGTGTAAATTTCTAGCTGACAGATAAAGGTTTTCATCACCAGTCTCTGTAACGATCAACACTTTCGACACTTCAAGATCATTTAACTTAGCAACCATACCTTTAGTCTTTGCAGAATCAACCGTAATATCCTCTACAACCTTAAGGCGATCTTGACGAACAAGCTCAGATAGAATCGAGCTGATTGCAGCACGGTACATCTTCTTATTCAACTTAACCGAATGATCGCGTGGAGCAGCTGCAAATGTTTGACCACCTGAACGCCAAATCGGACTACGAATAGTACCTGCACGAGCTCGGCCCGTACCTTTTTGACGCCATGGCTTAGCACCACCACCGCTTACTGCTGCACGATTCTTTTGTGCTTTAGTACCTGAGCGCGCACCAGCAAGAAATGAAACAACAGCCTGATGAACCAGGCCTTCATTGAAATCTCTTGCGAATATAGCGTCTGCTACAGAAACTTTATCGCTTGCTTTATGTAACTGAAGATCCATTAGATCTAACCTCTTTTAACCTATGCCGATTTCTTAGCTTTAATTGCAGCACGTACGATAACGTCACCACCCTTAGAGCCAGGCACAGAACCTTTAATCAATAGTAAGCCGCGTTCTTCATCAACACGAACCAGCTCAAGAGTTTGCGCAGTGCGCTGCTTGTCACCCATGTGACCCGCCATTTTCTTACCCTTGAATACACGACCAGGTGTTTGACACTGACCGATAGAACCAGGAGCACGATGAGATATAGAGTTACCGTGAGTAGCATCTTGCATCTGGAAACCCCAGCGCTTAACACCACCAGCAAACCCCTTACCGATAGATCTACCAGTTACATCAACTTTTTGACCTGCTTCAAACATAGTCAAAGGAAGCTGCGCACCCGTTTCGTACTCAGAAGCACCGTCTAAACGGAACTCCCATAAACCACGACCAGCTTCAACACCTGCTTTCGCATAGTGACCAGCTGCAGCTTTAGTTACACGAGATGCACGACGCGAACCCGTTGTAACCTGAATAGCATCAAAACCATCTGACTCAACAGATTTAACCTGCGTTACCAGATTAGGTGATACTTCTACTACTGTTACAGGAATAGATACGCCATCTTCAGTGAAGATTCGTGTCATTCCGACTTTTTTACCAACTAAACCGATGGCCATGTCTGCATTCCAAAATATTATCAGGGCCTAGCTTCATGTAGATAGGCTAACCCCTTGATTTAACTTAATTTACGCTTCTGATAAGATCGGCCCAAGCATGTGCTGGGCCGAACGAGGCGCGAATTCTATCATAGATCTTTTGCCATCACTACATTTGTTTCAAAAATATTGCAGTGATTTTAGATGTTGCGATATTTCAAGCAGTTAACTCTGATTATCCCCCTACAGGAACAAACAAAGCCACCCTTAACCACAATCACCTATGCAAATTAATTCAGTTTAATCTGAACATCCACACCAGCAGCAAGATCAAGTTTCATTAACGCATCAACCGTTTTATCAGTTGGATCCACAATATCCATCAAACGCTTGTGAGTACGTAATTCGTACTGGTCACGAGCATCTTTGTTTACATGTGGAGAAATCAACACAGTGAAACGCTCTTTCTTAGTAGGCAAAGGAATCGGGCCCTTAACGTGAGCACCGGTACGCTTTGCTGTATCAACAATCTCTGCACATGAACGATCAACCAATTTATGATCGAATGACTTAAGACGGATACGAATTCTTTGACTTGCTGCCATAATTTTTACTCTTTAAAAAACACTATTCTAAGATAAGTGAGTAGTTATTAAATAGTCACCCAATATCCGCTTTTGCATTTATCGAATAACCAATCTATTTTTTCTATTAATTGTTCGGGTCGCTTCTGTGCGACTTCAGTTCAAGGCGGGAAATGTGAGCTTACAAATGTAAGTAATCATTTCCCAACGAAGAGCTGGGGTCGCACAGGAGTGAGCTGAGCAATTAATCTGTAATCTTACTTACAACACCCGCGCCAACAGTACGACCACCTTCGCGGATTGCGAAACGTAGACCTTCTTCCATTGCGATTGGTGCAATCAGTGTAACGTCCATCTTCACGTTATCAC
>Ga0209345_10002542_pt1 | contig 20018 bp, 8 predicted proteins | sample Cruoilmetagenom7_FD_187294 | JGI IMG/M metagenome (GOLD analysis project Ga0209345, IMG submission 187294) | Oil polluted marine microbial communities from Coal Oil Point, Santa Barbara, California, USA - Sample 7 (SPAdes) (version 2) | ecosystem: Environmental > Aquatic > Marine > Oil seeps ... | reverse complement strand
GTAACTAAAGAAGCCTTGTTATCAGGGGTTCCTGTACAATCAATTCCAAAAGGTGATGCCTTTAGTTATAAAGTAGCAATTAGAAATACGGGTAGTTTTACAGCAACAATTCTTGACCTTGTTGATGATATGCCTTCAGGGGTTTCTGTTATTAACGCCTTCGGAACAGGTTGGACTTGTAATAATAGCGGTTTACAATACTCTTGTACTTTTCCAGGAACATTGGCTCCTGGAGCAACAACTTTTGTAGAGTTTGACGTGGTTGATATTTCAGGTGTAGGCGTAACACAATTGCAAAATAACGTTACTGTTTCTGCATTAAATACTCCGGATGTTGCTGCTTTTAACACTGTACAACTAGATAGCGTTGAATATAGTTTAAATGTTACGCAGAACCCTGTTCCAATAGAGGCCAATACCCCTTTTGAATTTGTGGTTGATATTGTCAATACTGGTGCAACTGATATTCTAGGGGCTGAAGTCGTTAACGTTTTACCAGATGGGTTTAGTTATACAGCACAAGCAAAGGCAAGCACTTGTACTGTTAATGGTTTGATGATGACATGTAGTATAAATAACCCAATTGCTGCGGGAACTACTGAATCGATTGTTGTAGGTGTTCAAGCTATTGCCGCTGTTGATGCTAATGTTACATATACAAACATCACTACAATCAGTGGAACCAATATATTTACACCGACTACTGTCAATTCAGTAATCAATATTGGTCAAGTAGGAACGGGCGCTGGTGGTTTTAATTTCACCCTTGATATTGTTGATGATATTGATCCAATTGAAATAAATAAAGAGTTTTCTTACATCGTAAGTATGACAAATACAGGACCTAGTCCAATTACTATGCTGGATGTTGATGTTGGTATTCCATCTGAACTAACAATCAACTCGATTGTTCCTAATGGTATTGATTGTTCAACAGCTTCATTTGGTTTGTCGTGTATTAGTGGTGCCGCTTTTAATTTGCCAATTGGAGAAACACAAGCATTAGTAACCGTTAAAGTTCAATCGGATAGTTTTATCGGGGAAGTTTTAGCCGATACTTTCGCGCGTATAGGAACAACCTTATCTAGAAATGACAGTGAAACAACAACTATTATCGAAACTATAATTATAGATACTGACTTATCGGCAGTGGTTAATAATACCGGAGCCATAGATCAAGGCGATGTTTCTAATTTTGATGTTCAATTAAAAAATAACGGACCATCAGAAGCTGTTTCCCCAACTGTGAGTATTGTTACTACAGGCATTTTGGATACTGTCACAGTTGACTCAGGTAATGATTGGACTTGTCAGGTCAATGCATTAACTGTTGACTGTCAATTTAATAATGCAACAATGCCTATTAATCACCTATCTACAATTCTGTTAACGGCTAATTCAACACAGGTTGTTCTTGAAGAAGAAGATATAGTGGTCACTGCAACGATATCTTCATTAACAACTGACCAAGATTTAACAAATAATGTAGCGACTTCGATTGTTGATGTAACAGGCACACCAACAGAAGGTGAGATTGGAGATGCTATTAGAGATGCTTTTGGTGGAAGTACTGGTAACCCTCAATTAGACAGCGCTATTGATGGTGTCTCGGAATATTGTGAAGCTACTTTCTTTAATGGTTTAGAAGGTACTTGTGATGATCTATATGATGCAGCATTAGAAGGTGATGTTGAAGCGATACAAGAGTTTTTAGAAGAGATTACTCCCAATGAAGTGATTGGACAGTCAACCTCTATTGCAGAGATTGCAGGCGCACAGTTTAGAAATGTTGGTGCACGATTAAATCAAGTACGTGGTGGCGGTGGACGTGGTTTTAGCTCTGCGGGTTTAAATGCTAGGTATGGTAACGGTAGTATTCCTTTAGGCATGTTGGCTTATTTGGATCAAACTGAAGAAGAGTCCAAAGCCATAGATACCAATAATGATTTTATATCACCTTGGGGTTTCTTTGTTAATGGAACGATTTCATTAGGAGAAAGAGATGCTACAGGCCGTGAGCTTGGTTTTGATTTTGATACATTTGGTTTAACAGCTGGTTTTGATTACCGAATTGATGCCAAGAAAGTTGTTGGTATAGCGTTGGGATATGCAAATTTTGATTCTGAAATTGATAATGGTACGGCGGAACTTAATTCCACTGGCATCACTCTAACGGGTTATGGTTCTTTTTATGTAAATGATAACTTTTATCTAGATGCACGAATTAGTATGTCCAATCCTGAGTTTGATCAATCCAGAAATATCAATTTCACGATTGGGAATTCGATTGTTGATAGTGTGGCTACCGGTAAAACTGATGCTAGTCAATACGGTGTAGCTATGAGTGCAGGTTATAGTTTTTATAAAAATGCATGGAACATAACCCCTAATGCCTCATTTAGTTATACCAGTACAACGATAGATAGTTTTACAGAAACCGGTGCTGGTGAATTTAATATTATTTATTCAGAACAAGACATTGAGTCATTGATTTGGTCTGCGGGTATTAGGCTTTCAAAAGCTATCAGTCTCAAAAAAGGTGTGATAACGCCTCAGTTTGACTTTGATTATAATTATGAAAGCCTTAATGATGCTAACGATATTGTGGCTAGATTTGTTGGCTCAACTGATCAGCTGTTTATTATACAAACAGATTCTCCAGATAGAACCTATGGTTCTGCTGGTTTAGGGTTTGTTTATATATCAACCAATGGAAAGCAAGCGTACATAAACTATAGAAGTGTTCTCGGACTAGAAGGATTTAGCCGTGGTACATACAATATTGGCGCAAGATTTGAATTTTAGGAAAATTAATTTTTGGAGAAACTTATGAACAAGTATCATTATTTTAAAACTTATAAATTGGCTCTAGTTAGTTTAGTCTGTATATTAACACTTGTTAGTGGTGTTGCTACAGCTAAAAAAAAGAAGCCTAAAGGGCAAATTACACCTGATCAGTTATATATTGTTGATTGCTTATTGCCTCCACAAATAAGACAATTAGGGCGTAATCATACTTATATGGCACCAAGAAAACCGGCAAGGTTAAGTGCGCATGATTGTGCTTTAAGAGGTGGTGAATATGTTGCTTATGACAAAGCCAGTTTCTCTAGTATCGCAAAAATGTGGTTGCCTGAAGCACAGGCAGGAAACCCAAAAGCACAAGCCTATATGGGCGAGGTTTATGAAAATGGCGTTAACGGAACACCTGATTATCAATCAGCAGCACACTGGTATCAAAAAGCAGTTGATCAAGGTTATACTCCAGCTATGTTAAACTTAGGTAATCTCTATGAGCAAGGTTTAGGTGTGCCTCAAGATTCAACTATGGCAATTAATTTATATCGCCAGGCTTCAGGTATTACTGAATCTAAGATTGAAATTGTGACAGAACAAGGCCTGCGAGAAAGACGTGCGAATGAACATCAGAGAATTAAGTTACTTAAGCAAGTAACAGAGCTAAGACAACAACTGTCAGATGTTAAAAAAGATTATGATACAACTAAAAAGTATGTTGCTGCCTCAGATGAGAAATTAAAAGAGCTAGAAAAAAAATTATTGGCTAATAAAACAGATAAAGGTATCTTAGATAAAATAGCAGATTTGAAAACTGAGATTAATGCAAAAAATGTTGAATTAGCTAATCAAAACAAAGTAATAAACACATTGGTCACAAAGGTAACAGATACAAGTCAAAATACACAAGTTGTTGAAAATACAACAACAGGCATCAATTTATTATCTCCAGATGTTGTTTTAACTAGAGGAATTAAAACAATCCCAATGCAACCCAATGATTTGCGTATTGGTGTTATGGGCTCTGTTCTTGCTCCTGAAAGTGTTATTGGATTGAAGATGAATAACAAAGATATTCTATCAACAATGACAGATGGTGGCGTTTTTGAAGATGAGATGTCATTACTTAGTGGTGATACTCCTGTTAGTATTGTTGCTATTCGAGAAGATGGTACAAAATCCATTGAGCAGTTTGTAGCTGTCAGAAATCAATTTGATCCAATTGAATCTAGAAAACTAGATGAGTTATTTACTCGTAGGTTTAGAGATGATTTAGGGGATTATCATGCATTGGTTATTGGTAACAATAATTACAGTAAGCTTGAAAAATTAAATACGGCAGTTTCCGATGCTGAAGAAGTTGCCAGTGTTTTAAAGAAAAAATATGGTTATAAAGTTAAGTTATTAACAAATGCAAACCAAATCACCATGTTGAAAGCATTGAGTGAGTACAAAGATAAATTAGGCAAGTATGACAATTTAATGGTTTATTATGCGGGACATGGGCTTAGAGATGATAAAGATAATGGATATTGGATTCCTACTGATGCTGATACTAAAGATAAATCAAAGTGGATTTCTAATAAAGCCATCAGTGATTTTATGGCTGAAATGAAAGCAAAGCATGTTATGGTAGTTGCTGATTCTTGTTATTCGGGTACATTGACAGGTTCTTCAATTTCTCCTTTGCCAGAAGATGTAGCGAATGAAGACATGTTGTTCACTTCTCGAGTTAAGGCTCGTACAGTATTAACATCAGGTGGGTTACAACCAGTACTTGATAGTGGTGGTAATGGCCATTCAATATTCGCATCAGCATTTTTAGATGTGTTAAACGAGAATAATGGGGTGATGGAAGGTTATAGATTATATAAAGCGATGAGCCAACAAGTTAGCTTACGTTCTTCATTAGCTGGTTTTAAGCAAGTTCCAGAATACAGTGCAATAAAGCATGCTGGACATGAAGGCAGTGAATATTACTTCTTGCCAACAAAGATCTAATATAATAAGCGTAAGATTATTTTTTAAAGGTTGGACTATCCAACCTTTTTTTTTGTTAAAATACTTTAGATTCTCATTAAATGATAATCTAATTTAATAAACTGGAATCTCTTTAAAGATTAAAAAAAATTGATAAAATTATATACAGATATATCATATAAAAACCTTTATGTTCAACTGCTAACATTGCTGACAGAGAATGTTCATTCAGTGTTTGCAGAAACTTGGATAGTGGTGCCTAATCATTCAGCAAAACAATGGTTACAAAAATCCTTAGCAAAAGATTTGGGTGTATGTGCTCAAGTTAAATTTATTATGCCATTGAGCTTTAATTGGGAAGTTCTTAAAAATGTTGTTGATAGTGATCAAAAAACCAACCTGTTTTCGACAGATGTATTGCGTTGGCAAGTTTATGAGTTAATTAACAATAGTGCTGATTACAAACATTTAAAACAAAATTCTGCTATTAAGAATTTCAACCTTTCAGAAAAAATTGCACAAACGTTATTGAAATACAATGATGAACATCCCGAGTCCTTAAATAAATGGGACACAGGAATTTTTGAGGTATCACAAAGCCAAGAGTGGCAAGTTGAATTATGGCTGGAATTATTAAAGGAATTAGATATACAATCTCCAATACAACTATTACAAAAGTTTGATGCGGGAAAAGATTTCAAACAGAACCCCGGTAAAATTATATTTTTTGCTACAGAACAAATAACGACATTACAAAAAGATACGTTGTTGAAATTATCTCAAAAACAAGAAATCAATATCATGTTAACCAACCCTTGCCCTCAAGATTATTGGTTCGACTTGAAATCTAATAGAAGTAAGGCGAGGGCTGAACTATTTAACGAACAGGCTGGAGATATAATAGATATTGGTAACCCAATTTTAGCTAACCTGGGCTATAACAAAATGGCAATTTTTGATGCTTTTTTGAATAGTGAAATTTATTTGCATGATACTGAAACATTAGTTCATGGAAGTAGTTTGTTACAAAGCCTAAAAAAAGATATTTTCAATTTAGAAGAAGGGCCTGTCAAATGCTTAAATGATAACAGTATCGCTATACATAGCTGTCATACTAGACAACGCGAAGTAGAAATTGTTAAAGATGAAATATTATCAAGTTTGGATGCTGATAAAATTTTGAATCCTGAAGATATTATTGTTGTTGCTCCAGATATCAATGATTATGTTCAAAGTATAAGAGAAACCTTTAATCATGTAGAAAATGTAAACTCACCATACACTACATATTTACCATTTCACATTGATAGAGTGCAATTGGCAGATGCAAACTATATAACGGTGCTTATGAAGCTCTTACAAAGTTTTTCTAATGATATGTCGGCCTCTGTTATATATGAGTTATTAACTCAAAATATTATTCTACAAAAATTCAACATTGATCAAGCTGATTTACCCAGATTAAAAAACTGGATTATTGATTCAAACATCCGTAATTATTACTCAGGTAAACAAAAAGCAGCAAAAGGCTATGAGGGAAAAATAGGTAATACATGGCAATTTGGTAAAAATCGGTGGTTATCTGGCTATTTAGCCGGGGATGTGAATGATACCTCATTCTTGTCTACCTATGGCGTTATTGCTGGTCAAGAAAATGCTTTTTCACAATGTTTTGAGTTCTTAAATTTATGGTATAAATGTTATGAATTTTCACAACAAAATCATTCGCCAGATAAGTGGTACACATTTATCCAGGATGTTTGTAAAAGTTTTCTTTACAATGATTTTTCTGATGATTATGAAACCAAAATAATAAAACAGCTTGAGAATAAATTCATTACTCAAACTCTCAGTTGTCAACAAGAAGTACCATTGGTAGTTATTAATAATATTATAGAATCTGTTATTACAGATAACACTTATCGCTCAGAAGGCCAGATAGGTGTTCGTTTTCAAACATGGGAGAATGCTTTTATTGCAGACGCTAAGCTATTGATAATAATGGGTTTAAATGAAGGTGAGTTCCCCAAAAAATTAATAAAAAATGATTTAGACATATTTATAAATAGGCCAGCAAAACTAAATAAATCAACAAGGCAAAGAGATAAAAACTTAATGTTAACTGCATTAACGGAAAATATTGATAAGTTGGTTTTGACTTATATTGGCTTCGATGCAAAAACCAATAATTCTCAACCACCATCGGTTATCTTGGCCGAAATCATTAGTTATTTAGAAGCTAAAACCAATAAAGAATTTAAAACACAAACCCAAAAAATGCATGGTTATAATCACGAGTATTTCTCTACTGACATTAATAGTTATAATCAAAAAAACTATCAGCTTTCTCAAAGTTTCTATAATTCAGATAGGTCACAAGATAATAATGCAGTTATTAATGAGATTATTTCAATAAATTTAGAACAAGAAAAAAGTATAAACATCAATGATTTAAGTCGATTCTTTACTGATCCATTAGATTGTTTTTTAAATAAAAGAGTACAGATAAATCATCCTATTTATGAAAGCACCTTACAAGATACAGAAACTTATTTTCCAACTGGATTAGAATCTTGGCAGTTAAAAAATGAAGTGTTCAATCATGGGAAAACAACAGCTGCTAAAACTGGAATAGTGAGTGATAATAAATCAGGCGAATCTATAATAAAAAAATATGATCAATCATTGAGTGCTTTACATGATTACAAAGAAGGTTTAGATTTAAAATCATATGTCATTGATCTAATTATGGGCGAAGTGAAAATATTTGGAAATATTCAAATTGACAAACAAAATTGTTTGATTTCAGTTTATCCAAGATTAATAAATGCTAAAAGTTTATGCCAACATTGGATTAAACACCTCTGTTATCAGTCAGATAAACCGAGTTATGCTCACTTTGAAGATAAAAGTATAGAGTTTGCGGCTATAGAAGTAGATGACTATCAAACCTTGTTATTGGCTATTCTAAGCAAATGGGCCGACTCATTTTTTAGTCCTTGGTTGTTTTGTCCTAATAAAATCATTAATGCAAAAGCTAAAAACATAGGTGTTGTAAAAAGAAATACTTATCTGCAACAATTTGTGGAAACTGAAAATACTTATCCAAGTGAAGGGCAAAAATATTTTTATAATCAGGTAATTGACTATGATGAACAACACGATATTGATAGTTTTATAACGCCATTAATCGAAAATTTAAAGATTGCTGAAATTCAAGTTTAGTGGTTCTTACGGTATTGATTATTAATACTTTATTTTTATACTTTGTTTATTTAGCTTGAAATACTATAAAATATAATAAAATTTAGTTTTATTAAATAAAGGATGTCTATGAAATACGTATTTGCAATTATTGCAGGATTGTTTATTGGTGGATTGAGTCACGAAGGCGATGGTTATATCGTTGGCGCCGTAATTGGATATTTATTCATGCAATTGTCTGTTTTAAAGACAAAAATTTTAAATTTAGAAAAACAATTAAAACGCAAGTCATCAAGCTCAATCAATATTAATCAAAATGATAATTTTATTGGAAAATCTACACAATCAATAAAATCAGTTAATCTACCAACCACTCAAGATAGCAACAATACTTCAGAATATAATGACTCAAGTACACCTAAACAGGGCCAGATCGCAGATAGTGTAGCCGATTTAATTAACAATAACTCTCAGAGTATCCCACTTGGATCTTCAATAATAAAAGAAGAGGCTAATAGTGACTCTAATGAAAAATCCGATACTTACAAAGCAGAACTCCCTCAAAATATTATTGAATCAAAACATTCTGGAAAAGCTACGCCCATTAAAACTCAGCCAACAGCTGTTGATCTTATTATATCAAAATTAAAATCATTGGTTGTCGGTTATTTCACAGGTGGCAACTCTTTAGTCAGAACTGGAATGTTAGTGTTATTTATAGGTGTTGGTTTTTTATTAAAATATGTGGCTGAACGGACAATTATACCTATTGAATATCGTTATATAGCTATAGGTATTGCCTGTTTTGTTATGCTAATGCTTGGTTGGAAATTGCGAAAGAAAAGACCTGGCTTTGCTTTGAGCTTAGAAGGTGGTGGTATTGGTTTATTGTACCTCACTCTATTTTCTGCATTACGTCTGCACAATTTATTACCTGAGCATATAGTTTTTTTATTATTAATTGTCATTGTATTGTTATCTTCAATACTAGCGATTTATCAAGATTCTATGGCTTTAGCCATTATTGGGATGATTGGTGGGTTTGCTGCACCTATTCTGACATCTACGGGCAGTGGTAGTCATGTACAATTGTTCTCCTATTATTTGTTGCTCAACATAGGAATATTTTCTATTGCTTGGTTTAAATCATGGCGAATTTTAAATGTTATCGGATTTTTAGCAACATTTGGTATTGGTTCTATTTGGGGTTATCAGTATTACAAACCAGAATTCTTCAATAGCGTAGAACCATTCCTAATTGCCTATTTTTTATTATACACTTTCATAGCCGTTCTATTTGCCATAAAACAACGTCCAAAACTTAAAGGGATTAATGATGGTACCGTAATATTTGGCACGCCATTAGTCGGATTTGCCCTGCAAGCTGCATTGATGAAAGACAGTGAATATGGTTTGGCTTATTCAGCATTGGCTTTGGGGATTTTTTATGTATTTGTTGCCTATATTCTAAAATCAATGAAGAAACCTTACATGAAAGGTTTAATCGAATCATTTATTGCGTTAGGTATTGGTTTTGGAACATTAGCCATTCCACTTGGGTTTGACGGTAGAGTAACTTCTGCCATGTGGGCAGTCGAAGGGTGTGCATTATTGTGGGTAGGCATCAGACAATCACGGATATTTCCTCGCTTCAGTGGTTGTGTCTTAACACTATTAGGAATGTTAGCATTTTTCATAGAAGAAAAAGCTAGTTCAACTTTGCCCCCTTGGCTTAATGCAGATTATGTTGGAACATTGATGATTGTTTTATCATCGGCATTTATTGCCCTGTATGCACGAAGAAGCAGTCATAAATTACTAAAGATAGAGGGAGAGTGGGTGCCATTAATTATGAGTGTATTCTCACTGTCTTGGTGGGTTTATGGTGGAATGTTAGAAATACATACGCATTATTCTACTATTCAATTCATGCTTTTTGAATTGTTTTTAGCATCAACTGCAGTTGCTCTTCTTTTTATAGCGGAAAAAGCTCACTACAATGTGATCAAAATATTGTCATTTGTTGTTGCAATGATAATGGTTGTTACTATTGTGGAATTTTTACCACATAGCCATCCCGAAATGAAAGCATTTGCAAATGTTAGGTTTTTAGGCTTGTTAATATTGTCACTTTCACACTTGTATCTTTCATGGTATTGGCAAAGGGGCAAAACGCTCAACAAAAATTCAATGCCAATACAAATATCTAATATACTTTTTGTTATAGCAATATCTGTTTGGACATATATTGGACATAATGAACTATTCACTTATTTTTCTAGCCAATACTTTATAAATTTATCCATGGTATTTATGTCGGTTTCATTTATATGTTGGTTATTATTAGCCGAAAAACTTAATTGGAAGTCTATGCACTTAATGAGTAATTTATTATTACCTTATTTAATTGTTGTTAGTTATTATATTTTAGCCAAAGGAGGTGAGTTTCATGAGGGGTATGGAATATTTGTTTGGCTGTTTTCTGGGGCAGTTAATTATTGGATATTAAAAAAATACGATAAAAGTATGCTATTCAAAGCATGGTATCACTTGGTAAGTTTATTACTATTTGTCTTTATTACTGTTTTTGAATTTAACGAATTAATGAAATTTACACTCGGTGGTGAAAATATTTGGCAACAAGCATCAGCAGTCTTCATGTTGTTACTTATAACAATTGTTTTATACACAATCAGAAAAATTAAAGTGTGGCCTTTCAAACAGAATAGTGCCGCATATTTTGTTCAAGGGGTGGCTATATTGTCTGTTGTTACGTGGTTGATGGTTATTACATTAAACTTATCAGTCCCAAAACAATCAACTTTTATTAGTTATATACCTATTCTGAACATTATTGATATTATAGGAATCATATTCGTTTATTTCATTTGGAAAGTTTTATCAAATAACAGCTTAAAACCAACAACTGAAATTAAAAAATTCATGGTTATAGCATTAACTATAACGACCTTCTTTATTCTCAATACCAGCATGTTACGTAGCCTACATTTTTGGTATTCAATTGATTATAAATTTAATACCATGTTATCCTCTTTTTTAGTTCAATCTGCTTTTAGTATTTTATGGTCATTGACCGCGGTTATACTAATGGTTATTTCTGCCCAAAAACATTGGCGTACAGTGTGGTTGATAGGACTTGGGTTAATGATTACGGTAGTTGTTAAATTATTTTTGGTTGATATGTCGGCATCAGGAACGGTAGAGCGCATTGTCGCATTCTTATCTGTTGGAATCTTATTATCACTAGTGGGTTATTTTTCGCCACTGCCTCCAGATATTCAAAAGGAAAAGCAAGACGGTTGAAAATAAATACCCTTGGATTTCAGATTTGATTTCAGAAACAGGCCCTTGTGTGCACAAAACATTTATTCAATTCTCACATTCTGAGAAATTGCTCTGTTATAATCTCAAGCAATGAAAATATTTGACTTATATACAGCTACTTTAAATGGCACCAAACTTATAGAAGCAAGCGCAGGCACAGGTAAAACGTTCACATTATCAGGTCTATATATTCGTTATATTGTTGAAAAGAAATTGTTACCTGAACAAATATTAGTCCTTACTTTTACTAAAGCCGCCACTGCTGAATTAAAAACACGTTTACGTGATCAGTTGATACAATGTAGAAATCATTTATTGGGTAGTGAGCTAGTTGCTAGAAAAGAAATGCAATTGTATGCGCTTTATGAATCTTATAAAAAGCAAAATACTGCACTAAAACAGGTTGAATTAGCTCTATTATGTTTTGATCAAGCAGCCATATTTACAATCAATGGATTTTGTCAAAAAATTATTGATGACTTTAACAGTGATTGTGGCTCACCTGTATTTGATGAATTGATAGTGACAAAGGATTATGTGAAAAAGTTTGTCTATGAATTTTGGAGGATACAGCAAAAGGATACACCAGTAGAGTTCTTAGCCGCTATTCCTCCGATTGATAAGGTGATAAATAAAATAAATGGTTTGCTCAATAAAAGTCATTATCAACATATAAAACCTGATTTAGATTGGAATAATCTTAAAGGGATCGATAAAGATTATATTGAGTTGGCTAAACAATGGAACGAGCAAAAAGAAACCTTGTTGGATTATATTCTATCAGGTGATTTCCATGGCGGAACTTATAAAGTGGCAAATAGAGAAACTTATAGTAAAGATATGGATTTGTTTTTCACGAGTTTATCCGGCAATGTATTAAAATTCTGTGCTGATTATATTGAAAGTAGATTAGGCAAGAAAAATATATTAAAACCCATGCCGATCTTTTTCAATAAATTTGAAACGTTTTATCACCAAGTTATGTATGTCTATACAAACAGTTCAGTTGGTAATAACATTGCTATTAGTTATCTCTATGAATGTTTTCAATACGTACAAAAACAATTGACTGAAATTCGCGTAGAGGAAGGCAAGTTTAATTACTCTGATCAGATTCAAGTTGTATATGATGGCATCTGTAACAACCCTAAGCTTGTAGAAAGCATTGCAAATCAATGGCGATGTATTATGGTTGACGAATTTCAAGATACTGATGGATTACAATTGGCTATTTTTGAAAAATGTTTCGGAAATGGTTTGCATGATTTGATTTATGTTGGAGATCCAAAACAAGCCATTTATGATTTTCGTGGAGCCGATGTTTTTGTCTATAATCAAGCTAAGAAACACACGAAAGCACAATATAGTTTAGCCACAAATTGGCGTAGTAGCGACAAAATGTTAGCCGCTAGCAATGCCATGTTTAATGCAGAAAACTCTTTTAAATTCTCTTGGTTGGCCTTTGCTCCTTCTCAATCAAAACCCAATCAAGAAATACAATTAGATGACATCTATCCGCCAGTGGCTATTTTGGATTGTGAAATAGAAAACAGAAAAACCTTGTTAGTTAATGAAATCAAACGTTTTTTAAATGAAGCCAGTGTTGGTGATATACACATAAAGTCTGAGAGTTGTGCCATATTAGTTAATTCCAATAAAGATGCAATAGAACTATATGAACATCTATTATCATGTGAAATTGATGTTAGTCTTTGGAGTGAATCAGGTGTATTCACCACGCTTGCCGCTAAACAAATGTATTATTTGATTCGTGCTTTAAATTATCCAAGTCAAAGTAATATATTCACCACCTTGCACGGCTTATTTTTTGATATCAGTTTAAATGAACTACAACAATTGGACATGGAAAAAATATTGGCTGAATTTGTTGATTATCGTTTGAAGATAAGTAACTTAAGCAAGTTAACTATCGTTAACGTAATTGAAATCATCTTTGATGACAAAGCAGTATATTCACGTTTATTAAAACGTATTGATGGAGAAAGACACTATACAGATTTACTACAAATTATTGAACTCTTACAAGAACAAGTTGATCAAGGCAGTCAGTCAAACCAATTAGAAGAATGGTTAGCCACACAAATTCAACAAGCTGAATTTATGGAAAATGATGAACAACGTAAACGAAGAATGGAAAGCGATAGTAAAAAAATATCTATCATGACAATTCATAAGTCCAAAGGATTGGAATTTGATCATATATTTATCCCTTATGCCGATAAAATTAAAGATAGGCTGCCGAATGAAAGTATAAGCTTACGCGCTTGCTTAGCCATACATGATGAAAATGATAATGGCTTGTTATACTGGCGACATTCTAAAAAAGCATTAGAAAGTTATATAAAAGAAAAACAAGCGCAAAATGTTCGAAACCTTTATGTTGCAATTACGCGTGCTAGGTATCGTGTTTATCTAGGCGTTGATAAAAGTGCAAAATCTCACTATACATTGCCTATAGCGCAACTAATGAAACAAATAGAAGGAAAAGCAACACTATGTTCAACTGTCATACCGTCAGAATCCATATTTGTAGATAAAACGCTTGAAGTGGTTAAATTAACAAAACCTAGAAGTTTCCAACGTAACTTAAATAAACCTCAATCAATCTACAGCTTTTCAGGATTAAGTAAAAAGCAAGACATAAGTCATGAAGTGATGGAAGAACACGCAGGAGAAATTGATTATAGTGATTATTTTCAATTTCCTAAAGGTGCTAAAAGTGGCACCATGCAACATGAAGTACTCGAAAATATTGATTTTAACGCTAATATTGAAACAATTAATATAGAAGTTAAGCAACAACTACAAAGCTATCAATTTGATGAAAAATGGCAGGGCTGTTTGAGCCTACAAATTGAGAGAATATTGAAAACAAGATTATGGCAGAATGGTCCAAAACTTTCAGAAATTAACAATACAGTTGATGAAATGGAATTTATGTTACCAGTGGGTTCAATCACTAATCAAACCATAAGCCACTGGCTGAGTTCACATCGTAATGTAGCCACATTATTCAATCAAGATCACTTGCAAGGGTATTTAACTGGTTTTATTGACTTAGTATTTGAATATGATAATAAATTTTATGTTGTTGATTATAAAAGTAATTACCTAGGTAAGTCAATCGGTGATTATACCTCTGAAAACATAAAAGATGCGATTGAACATCATTATTATGATCTACAATATTTGTTATATAGCGTCGCCTTAGTTAAATATTTGAGTCTAAAAATTGATGGATTCAGTTATGAAAAACATTTTGGCGGAATAGCCTACATTTTTACCCGAGGAATAAACGGAGAAGAAGGCCAGGGTATTTATACAGCGGTACCAGATAAAGCGTTAATTTATTCAATGATAGGAGAATTTGATGCTAACTGATGAAATTAGAAAATTCTTCCAATCGTTAACAAACAGCAAAGAAGTTATTGAATTAGCCGTTGAAATCCAACAAAGTTTGGAAAAAGGCAATACAGCCATTGAATCAAAAGAATTGTTAGAAGATGATCTAATAAGCAAAGACGGAAAATCAGGATATATAGTTCAAACTGATGAAATGGCTGGATTTAGGCGTTTTTACAATTTAGAAAAAAACATCCAACAAGATTTTACTAACAATGATGAAATAGAAATTGATCAGCATAATTTAAATCAAGTGCTAATAGAAGTTTGTCAGATATTAAACCTTAATCAACCAAATAAAGACGAGATTAACCAAGACAAGCAATGGCAAGCCAGTTTGAATTTCCTTCATCATAAACGCTATATAGTCAGTGGCGGACCAGGAACAGGTAAAACCACAACAACCGTTCGTATGTTATTATTGTACGCAAACCTTTATCCTGAAAACACAATAGCATTAGCTGCACCAACGGGAAAAGCAGCGAATCGAATGATGCAAAGTATAAATAGCCTATTACCAAATCAGTATCAATATACCGCACAAACTTTACATCGTTTATTAGGGTACAATCATCAAAAGAACACACTTAAATATAACAAGGACAACACCTTGCCCTATGATTTAGTTATTATTGATGAATCATCCATGTTGGATACCACAATGGCCAATGCCTTAATAGAAGCCTTAAAGCCTTCAGCTCAGTTATTATTTATTGGTGATAAAAATCAATTACCCGCGGTTGAAGCTGGTCACGTGTTTGCTGACTTATGTGAGATATCAAAACATAACAGTATTGAATTAGAAAAAAACTACCGTTTTGCAGCAGATTCGAAAATTGCCAACCTATGTAACTGTTTAATTAAGCAAGATATGTCGGGTTTCAAAAAAGTGAATGCTTACAGTAATCCACCAAGCCTACAAGAAAAACAGGTTATTCTTAAAAAATGGTATCAATCTATAGGCAATGATTCAGCTGTACTGTTATCGCCAATAAAACAAGGTAAAAACAGTGTAGATGAGTTAAATAAAATGGCGATGCAAATTTTATACAAAAACAATAAATTAAATGAGAATATGCCAATCATCGTTCATCATAATGATTATACACTTGGTATATTTAATGGTGATGTTGGTACATTGCAAAATATAGATGGTGAGTGGCAAGTTCCTTTTCAAATTTCAGGAAAAACTAAACATGTAAAGTTAGATGCTATTAAACAATGGCAAGTTGCACATGCCATAACCATACATAAATCACAGGGTTCAGAATATGATCATGTATTAGTTGCGCTACCAGATGATTTAGATCTAGAAATACTCACAAATCAATTGTTATACACCGCAATTAGTCGAGCAAAAAAGTCAATTACTATTTGGTCAAGTGATAAGATTATTGAGAAAATAATTAACACTAATGCCACGCGAAAGACTTTTTTAAATTAATTACAAATTATTTAAAATATTTAAAAAAAACAGTTGACGAGTAGGGTGCAAATAAGCATAATGCTCATTCTTTCGAGGGGCTATAGCTCAGCTGGGAGAGCGCAACACTGGCAGTGTTGAGGTCAGCGGTTCGATCCCGCTTAGCTCCACCATCTCCCCAAGTATCATTTATGATACATAATGGGCTTAAACTCGATAGAACTGTTGCGTCCCCTTCGTCTAGTGGCCTAGGACTCCGCCCTTTCACGGCGGCAACAGGGGTTCGAACCCCCTAGGGGACGCCAATTTCGCGTCAAAGCAACAATAATTACCTTGTAAAACAATCACTTAAAAAATATTCTTTTTGTTATAAAACTCTACTTTATCCTCAAGAATTACACTGTTTATTAAGTAATTTAGGTATTCTATTTTGAGTATTTAATCATAGAAACATAGAATCTGTCACCCTTTTTAATCAACTTTCTATAATCAATTATAGACCCCAAATTTACTGTTAAAAAATCCTCAAAATTCACCTTGTGCCCAAAATGTGCCCAAACAGTGCCTAAAGTTAAATTTCCATATTTTCGAATTTCCTATTTTTGACCTCAACACTAACTTGACCTCAACACTACTTTTTTCCATTTTTTTACCTTAAAATAATTTGACCTCAACACTATTTGACCTTTATACAACTGGTGTTGAGGTCAAAGTGGAAATACATAAAAATAAAGCAAATTTTTCACCTATTTTAGCTTGATAAAACCCAATTGTTTTAGTGTTGAGGTCATTACTATTAGACGACAACTCACTTGACCGGTTGGAAGTAACTCACGTTAAGATATAGTTTTTCATTTTTTAGGAAATATTATGTCTGGCAAATACATTTCTTCACAACAGGAGAGTATATACATGAAAGAACGTAATAGCGGAGAAACCCTTGCTGATATTTTGGAATCAGACTTATTACCATTACTGCGCAAAGAGCGCGTACTATTAGGATTAACATTATGGGAATACTTTGATGATAACTATCCAGAAGAATATGCCTATGGTTTATTGCGAACACTACAACGCTGCGTTGCCAATTATAAATTGGAGCATGGGCCAAGCAAAGACGTAATATTTAGACAATTATTCCCAGCAGGTATACAAGGCATGAGTGACTTCACATATCCTGATACTAAAATAACAATCACTGGTGTTAAATTTAAATACATAATCTATCAGTTTGTCCTCACCCATAGCCACCACAAATATGCTCAAATTATACAATGAGGAGAAAGCTTTAGCTTACATCATAAGACTTGCAAAGTGCTCTAGCTCATATTGGTGACGTACCATAAGAAAGCAAAACTGACAGTCTTAGTGCCGCTTATAAGAATGCCTATGAAGAAAAAACCTTAACAGACAACTACAAAAAATTATACCAACACTATGGACTCAAAGCCATGCACAAAACCAAGTGTAAAAAGGTTAAAATAACTCTAGATTTAGACCTCAATCCTAAAATAGCTCTTTGTGATTTTTGTGATAGAATCTATTGTTTTTTTATTTTAAGCTGTTTCTAGGTGTCTGATTTTGACTTCTATTTTTGAAATTTCTGTGCTAATGCCATGGTTTTCTCCATAGAATGACTATTCTATTAGAAGGAAATTTGATGTGCTTCATTCATGTTCAATATGTTTATCTTAAATCCTGATAAACAACCGAAACAAGAACTTATATGGTGGCATAATGTTCAAAAAATGCGACAACTTCCTTGGAATCTAACCTTTTTCATTAGATTACATTCTTAATTGGGCGGTCAGTAACCCATTTTAAAGTCAAATGCCAACAAAGATATCCCGCCAAATGTTGGAGAATCAGATAATGGACTGTTATGAAAATACCCCTTATCTGTTACAATACCAACATGACAGTTACCACCACCAGTACATCTTTTATCATCTCTGCCTGTAAATCTATTTACCCAAACGATAACATCACCAGGTTTAAGATTAGATTTATCCTTAATCTTTTTCCAATCCTTCAATTCGGCTTCGACATGCCGAACGCCTAAAGATATATCCTTAGCAGCACCAGCTTTTTTGAGTATTATTGTTGCAACTTTTGCACAAGCCCATTGACCATGTTTGGTATCTGCACCATTAGTTCTTGTGCCATATAATATTATTTGATCATCTTTTTCAAGATAGTTTGTAGGGTCGAGAGCTTCGCTTCCAATTTTGTTAATTGTTTTAGCAGTCTGTGAATATGCAGTGCTAAAAAATAATAAGATTAATGATAAAATTAAAAATGTGTGTTTGACCTATACCCATAAAAACGGACACAGTTTTATTAACTTGCCTTTTCATACTCATCGGGTGATTTATAACCCAAAGTTGAATGAAGACGTTTAGGATTATAAAACGCTTCAATGTATTTAAACAAGCTCGATCTTGCTTTTGTTAAATTCTCATATTTTTCATGATGGACTAATTCTTGCTTTAATGAGCCAAAAAAACTTTCACTGACTGCATTGTCCCAGCAATTACCTTTGCGGCTCATACTGATGGTCACTTTTTTTCTATCTAATATTTTTTCTAGTTTTTCAGATACATATTGAACTCCTCTATCTGAGTGAAACATTTGTGGTAGACATTTTCTGCTAGCAATAGCATTTTCCACTGCATTACAAACAAGGCTTGCACGCATGTGATTATCTACATCCCAACCAATCACTTTACGTGAATATAAATCAATAATAACGGCTAAATATGCCCAACCATCATTAGTGGCAATGTAGGTAATGTCACTTACCCAAACTTGATTTTTCTCCACATCATCGAATTCTCGATTCAATTCATTTTTAGCAACAGCAGAACCATGGTTTGAATCAGTTGTGCTCACAAAACGCCTGAATTGCTTAGGGTATATGCCATTTTTACGTTTTAGTCGTGCAACTCTTTTATGGTTAACATGTGTGCCATGTTTATCCATATCTGCTTGTAATCGTATGATTCCATAAGTTTTATGACTTTGCGCAAAACTCTTCTGCAACATCAATAAAAGATTTTGGTTTTCAATATCTCTTTTGCTCATGGGCCTACTTTGCCAATCATAATACCCAGATAGTGATACTTGCATAACATCACAAGCAACCACTGTATCAAATTCGGCATTAGATTTTATGAAATCATATTTCACGCTTGGAGTTTCGCAAAGTAGGCTGCCGCCTTTTTTAATATTTCACGTTCCTGGCGCAACCTTGCGACCTCTTTCCTGAGTTGTTTTACCTCTTCATCAGGAGATAGGCTAACACCACTTTGCATGACTTCGCTTCGATACTTTGCAACCCACTGATACAAGCTACCTTGATTGATACCTAAATTATTAGCTGTTTGTGCTGTTGTTTCTTCACCCTCGATGGCTAATCTTACTGCATCTAACTTAAATTGTTTTGTATAACTTCTTTTTGACATTTGGACACCTCGCTGTCATTATATATTATAATTTCTGTGTCCGCTTTTTGGGGTATAGGTCAGAACTTTCATCAGACACATTTTTTTTATGCTATATTTGGCAAATAAATTAGGTCGATTTTTTAGTTATGAATATGGCTCATATGTAGAATTTTTATTTCAAGAATTATTTATTTTTGACATCAGTAATTTCTATTAAGTAACTTGGAATCAACAACGAAGTGCAACCATTTTTTAACCGAAGTTGAAAAGTAAAATGTGATGTGTTGCACTTGCAATTGAACTTCTGAAAAAGTGAGATTGCAAATGAAACATTATTCACACCTTACTCAAGCAGAAAGATATCAAATATCTTGTTTGCTTAAATCTAATTGTAGCAGAAT
>Ga0209345_10002540_pt1 | contig 20019 bp, 13 predicted proteins | sample Cruoilmetagenom7_FD_187294 | JGI IMG/M metagenome (GOLD analysis project Ga0209345, IMG submission 187294) | Oil polluted marine microbial communities from Coal Oil Point, Santa Barbara, California, USA - Sample 7 (SPAdes) (version 2) | ecosystem: Environmental > Aquatic > Marine > Oil seeps ... | reverse complement strand
TTTGAGTTTCTGGTGAGCCTGCTTCTCCTGCCCACTGACTTCTGATATTAGCAACGGCCGTTAAATGACCATTGCTTCCTGAATACGCAGGATTGATTAAATTAAAATTATTGTAATACTGCGTATACAATGGCTCTTGTTGACTATAACTTTCTAAGCCTACAAATACAAAGAGTACGATTGCTATGTTTTTTATAATAAATTTCATTTTTACTGTTTTCTTTTAATAATTAATATACATCCATCCTTTGTAAATTTGATCTTGTTTTGCTATTAGGACATAGAAATATGGACCAGCAGGTAATTTTTGATTTTTTCTTAAAACACCTTTCCCATTAGCAATACCATTCCAGTCGTTTTGGTAAGAATTTTGACTAAATACTTTACTTCCCCAGCGATTATAAATTTCTAGAGTATTGTCAGGAAAACGATGTAATCCTTCAATTATAAATGTATCGCCAATACCATCACCGTTTGGAGAAAATCCTTGTGCTGCAACTGTTGGTGCTTCATCACATGCGTCTCCAATACCATTAAAATCAACATCTTTTTGATCTGGATTGTAAGTTGTTTCACAATTATCAACTTCATTTAAAATTCCATCACCATCCATATCATCATCACAATTGTCAGCTATTAAATCGCCATCAATATCAAATGAAGTAACAGTTACAATTGCTGTTTCTGAAGATGAGTTGTCACTATTATCTAAAATTGTTAGCGTAACTATATGTTCACCAATAGTAGCACAATCAAAATTAGTTTTATCTAAACTTATAGATGCTATTCCGCAATTATCAAAACTTCCGTTATCAATTAAATCAGTTGTTATAGATGCTTCACCTCTGCTATTTAAAGTTATTGTGATATCTTGAGTAATGATTGTTGCTGTTGAAATATCTTCAATAGTTACTATTGTTGTAGCTGTTCCTGTATTTCCGTTGATATCTGTTACTGATAAGGTAACAATGTTTTCACCAACGTTAGTGCAATCAAAATCGTACACATCTAAAGAGTAACTATCAATACCACAAGCATCTGTACTTCCGTTTTCAATATCTTCAACACTAATAGTTATAGTGCTTCCAAATTCATCTAATTGTAATGTAAATGGCTCTACAGTTACTACATTTGGTGCTATAGTATCTTCTACTGTTACAATTGCACTTGCTGTAGAACTGTTTTCATAAATATCTGTTACCGTTAAAGTAACTGTATTTTCTCCTATATTATCACAAGTAAAATTTGTAATATCTATTTCATAGTTATCAATTTCACAATTGTCTGTTGAAATAGCATCAATCATTTCTGATGTAATGTTTGCAGTTCCTTCTGAATCTAATTGAACTGTAATATTTTGTGTGTTTACAGTTGGAGCAGTAGTATCTTCAACTGTAACTGTTGCTGTTGCTGAAGCACTGTTATCATTTACATCAGTCACTGTTAAACTTACAGTATTTTCACCAATTGATTCACAATTAAACTCTGTAATGTTTAATGAGTAATTAGCTATTGCACAATTATCTATTGAAGAATTATCTATTTGATTGGTTGTGATTGTGGCTAAACCATTACTGTCTAATTGTATTGTGATATCTTGTGTTTGAACAGTTGGAGCAGTAATATCTTCTACTGTAATTGTTGCTGATTCTGAAGCATTGTTGTTATTAACATCAGTCACTGTTAAACTAACAATATTTTCACCAATAGATGAGCAATCAAACTCTGTAATATTTAATGAGTAAGTAGCTATTGCACAATTATCTGTTGAAGAATTGTCTATTTGAGCAGGTGTTATTGTAGCTAAACCATCATTATTTAATTGTACTGTAATATTATTTGTTATTACAGTAGGAGCAATGTTATCTTCAACCGTAACTGTTGCTGAAGCTGTAGCACTAATATCATTTATATCTGTAACAGTAAGGTTAACGGTATTTAGTCCAATATCTTCACAGGTAAAATTTGTATTATCTAACGTATAACTTGAAATGGGCACTTCTGCAGTTGAACCATTATCAATTTGAGCAGGTGTTATTGTAGCTAAACCATCACTATTTAATTGTACTGTAATATCTTGTGTAATAACTATAGGCACAACTGTATCAACTACAGTTACTGTGGCTGGTGCTGAAGCGCTATTCCCATTAACATCAGTTACAGTTAAATTAACTGTATTGGGTCCTAAATCAGCAATTGTAAAAGAAGTTGTATCTAAAGAGCTACTAGCTATTCCGCATGAATCAGTTGTGCCGTTTTCAATCTCAGCTGCTGTTATTGTTGCATTTCCAGCCCCATCTAATTGTACTGTAATATTTTGTGTTACTACATTTGGAGCAACTGCATCAACAATTGTAACTATAGCCGAAGCAGAATTACTATTCCCATTTACATCATTTATTGTTAAATTAACTGTATTTGGACCAATATTAGCACAAGTAAAATTTGTAACATCTAAAGAAGATGTTGCTATTGAGCAATTATCAGTAGAACTATTATCAATTTGAGTAGTTGTTATTGTTGCCAAGCCATTAGCATCTAATTCTACCGTAATGTTTTGTGTTAAAACTGTTGGTACTTCAGAATCAGCAATTGTAACAGTTGCTGTTTCAGAATTGCTATTGCCATTTGCATCATTTACAGTTAATATAACTGTATTTGGACCAATGTTAGTACAAGTAAAACTAGTTATATCTAAAGAATATGATGCTATAGAGCAATTATCTGTAGAGCCATTATCAATTTGAGTAGTTGTTAAGGTTGCTAAACCATCAGTGTCTAATTGTACGGTAATATTTTGGGTTAAGACTGTTGGAACTATAGAATCTTCAACTAATACTGTAGCTGGTGCTGAAGCACTACCACCTTTATTATCTGTAACTGTTAAATTAACTGTATTTGAACCTATATCAGTACAAGTAAAATTAGTCACATCTAGTGAATAGCTTGCAATTCCTCCAGCTCCTGTAGAACCATTATCAATTTGAGTTGTTGTTATGGTAGCTAATCCATCAGTATCTAATTGTATAGTAATGTTTTGGGTAGTTACTGATAATGCAGTAACAGAATAACTGCCAAAACCAACGTCAGTAGCCATTTCTGCACAAGATACAGTTCCCCAGGCTGATCCTACGGTCCAATTTGCAACATTAAAAGTACCACCGTTAGGTAAGATTCCATCATTTCTTCTTAAGTATGAGTCTGCGTAAGCCCAATCAGCTGAGTAATCTCCGGCAGTTCCATCTATATCTGCAGGGTTTCCTAATTGGTCTAAAACTGTACCATTTTCATCAGTAATTCTAATTGAGTCATTTCCATTTAAAAAAATACCAGCATCATTTACTTGAGGTAGAGATGCGCCAGCTGGATACATAGTTTCAAATACTGTTTTGCTAGTTGCATTATTTATGATATATACAAATGAGTCTGTAATTGTTCCTAAACTAGAAAGAGGTTTAAGATTCCAAGTTTCAGCACCACCTCCAGAACCATTTGTTTCAACTTCTAAATTGTAACCTGATCCTACAGAAAAATCAACAGTTCCATCAACATATAGCTCAACCATTTTAGGATGTCCATTTGCTGCATTTGCTGAACATGTTCCATCAGATACACCATCTATAATTGATGTAATAGTCACTGTTTGTCCTATGGATATCACAGTAACAAACAATGTAAATAATAATAAGTATTGTTTTTTCATAAGAAAAATATTTTAAACGTTAAATATACATTTATTTTATAAATGTCGAATTTACGTTTATTTATTTTAAATAACAAATAATTTGTTTAATTTTATCGCATAACTTAGACACTTAGCTATTATAATTTTTTAAATAATTTGAAGATTGTCTAGCACTCGTAAATTATTTTATTTTAGAATTAGCTTAATTAAGTATAAAGAAATAATGATTTACAATTTGTAAATTTGAACTATGAAGAAGGATAAGAGTTTAAAAAGATATATGTTATTTTGTGAAAAAATTTACACATCTCTTTTTTTTATATTTTTAATAACCTCGTGTATCACAAAAGAATCTTATAGCACTTTAAATAGTGTCACAGAGGAATCAAGTTTTATTGGTAATAGTAGCTGTAAAAACTGTCATCAACAAGAGTTTGAAAGTTGGGAAAATTCACATCATGACCAAGCAATGAAAATTGCAAATTCAAGTACAATTTTAGGCGATTTTAATAATGTTAGTTTTACTCATAAAAATGTTAAAAATTATTTTTTTGTTAAAGAGAATGAATTTTTTGTGAATACTGAAGGCCCGGATGGAAAATATTATGATTATAAAATAATATATACATTTGGTTTTACACCGCTTCAACAATATATAATTCAATTTCCAAATGGCGAGTATCAATGTTTATTAACTGCTTGGGATTCAGTTAAAAATAAATGGTTTCACTTACAGCCAAACTTAGAAATTAAGCATAATGAGTGGTTGCATTGGACTGGAGCATCAATGAAATGGAACACAATGTGTGCAGATTGTCATTCAACCAACCTTGAAAAGAATTTTAACAGTAGCACAAATTCATACGAAACAACATATAGTGAAATTAATGTAAGCTGTGAAGCCTGCCATGGGCCATCAAGTTTACATGTGAATTTTTATGAAAACCCAATAAAAGACCAGTTACCTCCAAAAATGGATATGAGTAATTTTATGCCTTCTAAAGAAGTTGTTGATAAATGTGCTCGTTGTCATTCAAGAAGATCTCAATTCACTAAAAAATTTGATTATGAGGGTGGATTTTTAGATCATTACAATCCAAGTTTATTAGTTGATCCAATTTATGAATTAGATGGACAGATTAAAGATGAAGATTATGTGTATGGTTCTTTTATTCAAAGTAAAATGTATCACAATGGTATTTCTTGTAAAGATTGTCATGATGTACATTCATTAAAACTTAAAAAAACAGGTAATGACCTTTGTTTAAATTGTCACGTTCCAAAATATAATACAGCTGAACATCATTTTCATAAAGAAAAATCTGAAGGCGCTCAATGTATTAATTGTCATATGCCCGGAAAATTTTATATGGGAAATGATTTTAGAAGAGATCACAGTTTTAGAGTGCCACGACCTGATCAAACAGTAAAGTATAATGTTCCAAATGCATGTAATACTTGCCATAAAGATAAAAGTGCTGAATGGGCGAGTGAGTTTGTAAATTCTAATTATGGAACAACTCGTGCAGATCATTTTTCTGATCATTTATTAAAGGGTTATTTTGAAGATAATACAGGTTTTAAAGAAGTTTTTTCAAATAAAAAATACCCAGAAATTGCCAGAGCAACTGCTATAAATCAATTTGAAATTCAATATGCAACAAAAGGAGAAATAGAAGAATTGTTAGTATATTTAAAAGATTCATCAGCATTGGTTAGAAACGAAGTAATTGTTTCTTTAGGGAAACTTAATAATAACATTTTTTCAAATGAATTAATGCCATTACTAACAGATTCTGTTCGAATTAATAGAATTTCTACAGCTCGATATTTTAATATGATTGGGCAAGATATGAAGTTAGATGTAAATTTTGAAAAGGCTAATAATGAATATTTAAAAGCGTTGGATATGAATGCTGATTTTGCTTCTGGACAACATCAAATTGCTCTTTATCATCAGGCAAAAGGCGCTACAGATTTAGAAATTAAAGCTTATATAAGAGCGCTTGAAATAGACAATTACTATAATATGTCTAGAATGAATTTGGCCTTTTTATATTATAAGCAAGGTGAAATAAAAGAGTGTGAACAATTGTATTTAAAAGTAATTGAGCAAGAACCAGAATTTGGATCTTCCTATTATATGTTAGGGTTGTTATATAACGAAACTGGAAATACAAAAAAGGCAATTGAATTTTTAGATAGTGCGTGTAAAAAGGAACCTGTAAATTTAACAGCTTTTTATAATTATGCTTTAATTTTACAAAAAGAAGATGAAAATAAAAAAGCTATAAGCATTATTAATAAAGGGTTGAAGTTAGCACCAAATTCAGAAAAATTATTATATGTAAAGTTGATTGGACAGTTAAATTTAAACCTCCCTAATGAAGCTAAACAAACATGTGAAATACTTATTAATTTAGCTCCTAACAATATAAACTACAAGCAAATTTTAACAAGTTTAAAGTAATTTTAATAGTAGCAATTAAATTAAAAATTATAAATCTTTAGTTAGTGATTTAACAATTTTATTGTCTGATAAAAATGCTTTTAAAATTACTTTTATAGCTGTATAAGTTGGTACAGCAACTATCATTCCTGTAACTCCAAATAAAATACCACCAATCATAATAACTAAAAATATTTCAAGAGGATGCGATTTTACACTGTTTGAGAAAATTAATGGCTGACTTAAAAAATTATCTATTAATTGGGCAAAAATATACCCTATCATTACATAAATAGTAGTTGGTAAAATTTCAGTTTGAAAATCTTGACCAAGGTTACTACTCATACTTAAAAATAACATAATAAAACCGCCAATTAGTGGTCCAACGTATGGAATTAAATTTAGTAACGCACATAAAAATGCAATAACTACAGCATTTTCAATTCCAAAAATAACCAATGTTAATGTGTAAATTATAAATAATATTGTGATTTGAAAAACCAAACCAATAAAATACCTAGATAGTAAGTTGTTAATTGTGGCTAGCGATTTTTTTAATTTATTTTCACTTTTATCACTTACCATTACATAAATAGAATTTTCCATAATATGAGTGTCTTTCATGAAAAAGAACGTGATAAAAATTACTGAAAATAATCCAATACTAATATTTCCTACAGTTCCAATAACCGAATTTAAAAGGTTTGGAATGGCTGTTACATTTTTAAATAAATCTGCATGTTTTAATTCGTTTAAAATATCAATATCACGGGCTAAAAAATAATCGTTTATCTGATTTAATAAATTTTGAATATTAGATTGAAGCTGATCAATGTTTAATAATGATAAATTCTCACCTTGTTTAACAATTAAAGGGATAAACATACTTATTAATCCTGTTAAAATTCCTAAAAATAAAAACATGGTAGAAATTACTGCTAATGTGTTTGGAAATTTTAATTTTCGTTTTAAAAAACTGATAATTGGGCTTCCAATTAAAGAAATTACTGCAGCAATAGCTAAATAAACAATTATTGATTGAACACTATATAAAAAATAAAGTAGTACTAAAACGCCAGTAATAATAGCTATGGCTTTTAGTATTCCGTTGGTAATAGTATTTGAAGTCATATTTTTATTTTTAATCGTTTATTAGCAATTATATTTGAATTATTAAGGATTAAAACCCAACGGCTTTATCATCGCCTCTATAATCGGCACCACCTTCTAATTGTCCGTTTGGCAATACTAAAATAGCATCTACTTTTCCAAGTATTCTAGAATTTTCCTGATTTATTTTATAACCTTTCTCTTTCAATTTTTCAACTAAAACACTGTCAAAACCTTTAGGTTCTAATGTAACTACATCTGGTAACCATTGGTGGTGAAATCTTGGAGCATCTACCGCTTCTTGCATTCCTAAATTAAATTCATATACGTTTAAAATAGTTTGCATTACACTGGTAATAATTGTTGATCCTCCAGGAGATCCAACTGCCATATATAGTTTATTGTTTTTTTCAACAATTGTTGGTGTCATTGAACTTAACATACGTTTTCCAGGTTCAATTGAATTTGCTTCTGCACCAATTAAACCAAACATATTTGGCTCTCCAGGTTTTGAACTAAAATCATCCATTTCATTGTTTAGCATAAATCCACCTTCAGAAACATATACTTTTGAACCATAAGCGCCATTTAAAGTTGTAGTAGCAGAAATTGCATTTCCGTAGCTATCTATAATAGAGTAGTGTGTAGTTTCGTCACTTTCATAACCTACAATGTTTCCATGTGAAATTGATGATGAAAGCGTTGCTTTATCCCAAGAAAAATCTTCCATTCTTTTTTGAACATAACTTGCTGAAATTAATGTATCAATAGGTATTTTTACAAAATCAGGATCACCTAAATAAAATGACCTGTCAGCAAAAGCTCTTCTTTCAGCTTCAGCAATTAATTGAATAGCTTTTACAGAATTATGACCGTAAGTTGAAATGTCAAAGGGTTCTAAAGCTTTAAAAATTTGAGCATCGCAAATTCCACCACTAGATGGAGGAGACATAGATGTGATTTTTAAGTCTTTGTATGTAAACTCAATTGGTGTACGCCATTTAGCTTCATAGTTAACTAAATCTTCTTTGGTAATAATTCCGCCTAATTTTTGCACATAGTTCACCAACATTTCAGCAGTTTTACCTTTGTAAAAACCATCTCTTCCGTTATCTCTAATTCGTTCTAAAGTTTTAGCTAAGTTTGGATATTTTATAGTGTCACCTTCTTTCCATTCAGCATCTAAAATAATTTGAGTGTCATTAACTTCAGAAAAGAAATGTCTGTATTTTGCTAATCTATTTTCTTGTTTTTTTGTAACAATTACACCTTTGTTTGCTAAATCAATTACAGGCTGAATTAATTCAGAAATTGGTAATGTTCCAAATTTTGCATGCACTTTAAATAAACCGTCAACAGTTCCAGGTATTCCAATGGCCATTGCTCCAAGTGTACTTTTTCCTTTTATAACATTATCATTTTTATCTAAATACATATTTTTTGAAGCTGCTAAAGGTGCCTTTTCTCTATAATCTAAAGCGCCAGTTTCACCATCATTTGTTCTATATACCATAAAACCACCACCTCCAATATTTCCGGCAAACGGATAAGCTACGCACAAAGCTAGCTCAGTTGCAACCATAGCGTCAAAAGCATTTCCGCCTTTTTGTAAAATTGCGACTCCTATTTTTGAAGCTTCTTCACGTGCACTTACAACCATTGCGCTGTCAGCTACAAATCCAAGTACTTTATTATTTTGTGGGTTTTTTGTTGAATTTTCTTTGCATTGAACAAATAAAAATAGAAAGGCAATTATTGGAATAAGTTTTTTCATAATGAAAGTAATAATGTTGTTTTTTCTTCAGTGAATTGTTCTAAATCTTTAAAAAAGGAAGTGAAATCATCTTCCAGTTCGTTATAGTATAATTTTAAATCTTCAATGGCTAAATCCATTTTTGAAACTCCTTTGGTACGTTTATTCATTCCTTTTAAAATTTGTGCAATACCATCAGTTGAAGCATACGCTTCTAGCCAATTATATTCAATCATATAAGGAAGAATTTTTTGAATTTTATCAGGGAAAATCGCTGCGTTTTTTTCTAAAAATGAATACACATTTTTCGCATACACATCTAATGGAATTTCAGAGTAATTATACCAGTTTTTAGCTAAATAATGATCGTATAAAATATCAATAATTACACCATCGTAATGGTTGTAACGCTCATGTAAACGACGTTTACTTTTTCTTACAATTGAATGAGTGTCAGTATAGTTATCAATTTCTCTGTGCAGTAAAATTCCAGCTTTAATCTCGGTTGAGTAATTTTCAAATTTATTTCCTTTTACAGCATCTGCAATAAAATTTCCAATAAGAATATTATTATTGTTTTTTGAAAGGTATAAATGTGCTAAAAAATTCATAAAATAAATTTAAAACAATGATACAAAAAAATCCGCAGTAGCGGATTTTAATTTATATATTTTATAGCATTTTAGCTATTTAACATCACAGGCATTACAAGCATTGTAATATATTCACCTTCTTCAACACCATCAATTGGAGTTAAAATTCCAGCTCTATTTGGTAATGACATTTCAATTAAAATTTCATTTGAAGTTAAGTTGCTTAACATTTCAGATAAAAAACGAGAGTTAAAACCAATTTGTAAATCATCTCCTTGGTATTCACAAACTAAACGTTCTTCAGCTTTGTTAGAGTAATCAACATCTTCAGCAGAAATATTTAACTCGGTTCCTGCCATTTTTAAACGAATTTGGTGTGTTGTTTTACTTGAAAATATTGATACACGTTTTACAGAGTTTAAAAAAGTACCTCTATCTACAGTTAATTTATTTGGGTTCTCCTTTGGAATTACAGCTTCATAGTTAGGATATTTTCCATCAATTAATCTACAAACTAAGACTACATTATCAAACGTAAATTTTGCATTTGCATCATTATATTCAATAGTTACATCACTATCTGAACCAGCTAAAATTCCTTTTAATAAAGTTAAAGGTTTTTTAGGCATAATAAATTCAGCAGCTTCATTGGCAACAACATCTGTTCTTGCATATTTCACTAATTTATGAGCATCTGTAGCAACAAAAGTTAAACTATCTGTTGCAAATTGAAAGAAAACACCGCTCATTACAGGTCTTAAATCATCATTTCCAGTTGCAAATATGGTTTTTGAAATTGCTGTAGCTAAAATTGCTCCAGGGATTATAGTATTACTTGGAGATTCAATTGAAACAGCTTTTGGAAATTCGCTTCCATCAAAATAAGCCATATCATATTTACCTTGACTTGAGCTAATTTCAATATTATTGTCTTCAGTTTTAAATGTTAGTGGCTGGTTTGGTAATGTTTTTAAAGTATCTAATAACAAACGTGCAGAAACTGCAACTGAACCTTCAGAGTCTGATTCAACATTAATAGTTGTAATCATAGTGGTTTCTAAATCCGAAGCCGAAATTTTTAATTCGTTTTGATTTAATTCGAATAAAAAATTATCTAAAATAGGAAGTGTATTGCTATTGTTGATAACGCCACCTAAAACTTGAAGCTGTTTTAATAATTGGCTGCTTGATACTATAAATTTCATTTATTATTTTTTTAATGGAATGAGTTACAAATATATTCTAAAAATGTTGTTATAAAAAAGATTTTTATCAACAGTTTTTTATTGGCTTAAATATCTAAATTTTAAGGACTAATTAGACTATTTTAAAAGTTATAATTATGTTAATTAGTAGCGTATAAATATGAAGTAGCTATTTTAATTTTATATTTGTTTAACTACTAAAATAATCAAATTTTATATGAAGAAACTACTTTCAGCTGTATTCTTATCTCTTTTTTTTTCATTTTTAACAATTGCTCAAGTTCCAAAAAAGCCTACTTCAGGTGATATATTTGAGTCTATACAAAAATTAAATTTTTTGGGAACAGTTTTATATTTAGCTGCACATCCTGATGATGAAAATACGCGTTTAATTTCTTATTTTTCGAATGATGTAAAAGCACAAACTGCTTATTTAAGCTTAACAAGAGGTGATGGTGGACAAAATTTAATTGGCCCAGAGCTAAGAGAATTGTTAGGTGTTATTAGAACACAAGAATTATTAGCGGCTAGAAGAATTGATGGTGGGAAACAATTTTTTACTAGAGCTAATGATTTTGGGTATTCAAAACATCCAGATGAGACGTTAGAAATTTGGAATAAAGAAGAGGTTTTGAAAGATGTTGTTGCTGTAATTAGAAAATTTAAACCAGATGTAATAATAAATAGATTTAACCATAGAACTCCAGGAACTACTCACGGACATCATACATCATCTGCAATGTTAAGTGATGAGGCATTTAATTTGTCTTCAGATGAATCTTATAAAACTTATTTAAAAAATGATGCTATTTGGAAACCTAAACGATTGTTTTTTAATACATCGTGGTGGTTTTATGGAAGTAGAGAAAATTTTGAGAAGGCAGATAAAACGAATATGTTAAGTGTTGATATTGGAACTTATTATGTGAATAAAGGGTTATCTAACAGTGAAATAGCTTCGTTAAGTAGAAGCCAACATCAGTCACAAGGTTTTGGAAGTACAGGAACACGTGGCAGTCAAACAGAATATTTAGAATTTTTAAAAGGTGATTTCCCAACCAATAAAACAGTTTTTGATGGAGTTGATACAACTTGGAATAGAGTAGAAGGTGGTTCTAAAATTGCTACTATTTTGGAAAAAGTAGAACAACAGTTTGATTTTAAAAACCCTTCAGCAAGTATTTCTGATTTGATTGAAGCCTATCAACTAATTTCAGGATTGAAAAATGAGCATTGGAAAATAATTAAGTCTAAAGAAATTAAAAATATTATTGCTGCTTGCTCAGGTTTATATTTAGAGGCTGTTGCTAATAATTCTTCAACTACTTTAAATTCAAATAATACAATCAAAATTGAAGCTATAAATAGAAGTAATTATAGTATTACGTTACAAAATGTAAGCATAAACCCTTTAAATATAACAAATGATAATCCTATTCAATTAGAAAATAACAAATCACAAGAAATTTCTTTGGATATTAAAATTCCTTCAAGTTTGCAGAGCACATTTCCATATTGGCTAGCTAAAAAAGGAAGTTTGGGGATGTATTATGTTTCTGATAAAAACCTAATAAGTTTACCAGAAACACCAAGAAGTTTATCCGCTAATTTTGTACTTAATTTTAATGGTATTTCAATTCCATTTACTAAAGAAGTTGTTTACAAATATAATGACCCAGTAAAAGGTGAAGTGTATAAGCCTTTTGAAATATTGCCAGAAATTTCAGCGTCATTTAATGAAAAAGTGTACATTTTTGCTGAAGATAGTGCTCAAAAAATTTCAATTAAAGTAAAGGCAGTAAAAGATAGTTTACAAGGAAAAGTAAGTTTATGTATTCCTGAAAATTGGAAAGTAACACCAGAAAATTACCCATTTAATTTAGCTCAAAAAGGGGAAGAGCAAAGTTTTAATTTTGAAGTCATTCCGCCGATAAATCAATCGGAAGGTTTAATTTCTCCTATGATTGAAATTGGTGACAAAACGTATACAAATGAATTAATTGAAATTGATTACAATCATATTCCTTTTCAATCTATTATAATGCCTTCAGAAGCAAAAGTTGTTCGTTTAAACATTCAGAAAAAAGGACAATTAATTGGTTATATACAGGGCGCTGGAGATGTGGTCCCAACAAGTTTACGTCAAATTGGTTATACGGTTGTTGAATTAAAAGATGATGATGTAACGCCAGAAAAACTACAAAATTTTGATGCAGTAATTTTGGGAATTAGAGCCTATAATACAAATGAAAGAGCTAAGTTTTATCAAAAACACTTGCATAATTATGTGAATAATGGAGGAACTTTAATTGCACAGTATAACACAAATCATAGGTTAAAAGTTGCTGAAGTTGCACCTTATTCGTTAAAATTATCTCGAGACAGAGTAACTGAAGAAAATGCTGAAGTTCAAATTTTAAATCCAACACACGAACTTTTAAATTACCCAAATAAAATAAGTCAACAAGATTTTGATGGTTGGGTACAAGAAAGAGGTTTGTATTTTCCTAATAAATGGGATTCAAATTTTGAAGCTGTTTTAAGTATGAATGATAAAAATGAGACTGCAAAAAATGGGAGCTTATTGGTTGCAAAATATGGAGAAGGGAATTTTATTTATACAGGTTTAAGCTTTTTTAGAGAATTGCCAGCAGGTGTTCCCGGAGCGTATAAATTATTTGCAAATATGCTATCTGTTGGTAAAAATAATACCGAAAAACCATTAAAAAACTAAGGATGGAAAATCAAAAGTTTGTTTGGAAAAAGGAATATACAGCCGTATTAGTTGCCAATGCAGTTTATATCGTGTTGTTTTATGTATTAATGAAAATTTTCTCGTAAAAAATGCAACAACTAGATTGGATTATATTAATAGGAACTTTATTATTTATAGTTTCATACGGTGCTTGGAAAACACGCGGAAGTCAAAATGTAACTGACTATATTAAAGGCGGAAGTGAAGCGAAATGGTGGACTATTGGTTTGTCAGTAATGGCGACACAAGCAAGTGCTATCACGTTTTTATCAACTCCCGGACAAGCATTTCATAGTGGAATGGGGTTTGTGCAATTTTACTTTGGCTTGCCAATAGCAATGGTTGTTATTTGTTTAGTTTTTATTCCTATCTATCATCGATTAAAAGTTTTCACGGCTTATGAATATTTAGAAACACGTTTCGATTTAAAAACCAGAAGTTTAGCGGCAATTTTATTTTTAATTCAGCGTGGTTTAGCTGCTGGAATTACCATTTTTGCACCTGCTATTATTTTATCGGCAGTTTTAGGTTGGGATTTAACAACATTAAATATTATTATTGGAGTATTGGTAATTGTTTACACAGTAAGTGGTGGAACTAAAGCGGTAAGTGTTACTCAAAAGCATCAAATGGCAGTAATTTTTACAGGAATGTTTGTTGCTTTCTTTTTAATTGTAAGTTATTTACCTGACGGAATTACCTTTTCAAATGCATTAAAAATTGCAGGAGCAAGTGGAAAAATGGAAGTGTTAGATTTTTCATTTAATTTAGACAATAGATATACTTTTTGGAGTGGAATAATTGGCGGAACTTTTTTAGCATTGTCATATTTTGGGACAGATCAAAGTCAGGTGCAGCGTTATTTATCAGGAAAATCGTTAAAAGAAATGCAATTAGGCCTTGTTTTTAATGGTTTGTTAAAAGTACCAATGCAATTTTTTATTTTATTGGTTGGTGTTATGGTTTTTGTGTTTTATCAGTTTAATGCTTCACCTTTGAATTTTAATCCATCAGCTACTGAAGTTGTAAAAAATTCAATATATGCTGATGAATATTTGGCTTTAGAAACTAAGCATAAAGAAATTGAATTATTAAAGTCTGAAGCAAATTTAAATTATGGCGCTAATTTATCTGATGCTAGTTTGGTTGAAGAAATACAACATTTAAATTATTTAGAGAAAGAGAATAGAGTTGAAGCTAAAAAATTGATTGCAAAAGCGACTATTTCTGAAAATGCTAAAGTTGAAACTAACGATAAAGATTATGTTTTTATTCACTTCATTTTAAATAATTTACCACGTGGATTAATTGGTTTATTGTTGGCAGTAATATTATCTGCAGCAATGTCTAGCACAGCTTCAGAATTAAATGCTTTGGCAAGTACAACTGCTATAGATTTATACAAACGAAACGTGACAGTTACTAAAACTGACCAGCATTATGTAAAAGCTTCAAAATGGTTTACGCTAGCTTGGGGAATAATTGCAATTTTAGTTGCAAGTTTTGCCAATTTGTTTGATAATTTAATTCAGTTGGTTAATATTATTGGTTCTATTTTTTATGGAAATGTTTTAGGAATATTTTTATTAGCATTTTTCATAAAATTTGTAAAAAGCAATGCCGTATTTGTTGCAGCTTTAATAACTCAAATAGTTGTGATAATTGGTTGGTATTATGATTGGATGCCGTATTTATGGCTTAATTTATTTGGTTGTATGTTGGTCATGTTAATTGCTATGTTTTTACAGCTATTTAATTCAAAATTAGAGTAATAAAAAAGCCACATCAATATGATGTGGCTTCTTCAAAAATCAATCAATCAAAAAAATTATTTTGCCCATTCAGCAATTGATTCTTTATTCATTTTAACATAATCTGCATTATTTGCTTTTTCTGCTCCAGCTAAAGATTTTTTAGCAGTTGCAATAGCACCAGCTTTATCTCCTAAATCAGCTTGAATTAAACTCATTCTGCGTAAATGCCAAAAAGGAGGATTATCTCCTTTTGTAGCTTCTTGCATCCAAGTTAAAGCTTGTTTTAAATTTTTCCCTTCAGTATGGTAATAAGTTGCTGCCTGAAAATAATCATTGTTAGAAGGGCCATTCATAACACCATCAATACTTTTTGAAGCAATTTTATCTGTAGGAACTTCAAATTTAACACCAACATAAGTGCTCTCCCAAAGTATTCCTAATACTGCTGAACCAGATGTTAAATCATCAAATGTCATTGTAAAAGATTCAATTTTCATATTCATTTGGTGAGCTTCCACAGTTGTTTTTGCTGCTACTTTGCTTTCATCCCATTCTCTTGGCGTCCCCCAATTGTTAGCATCACTGTAAAAAATCACATCCCAAGTAGTTTCATTTGGAATGGTATAAATTGCATATGTTCCTTTTTTTAATTCTTGTCCATCAATGGTAACGTTATCACCAAAAGTTATTTTAGTATTTGCGTTAGCACCAGTTCTCCATGTCTTTCCAAAAGGAACTAATCCACCAAAGATAGTTCTTCCTCTCATTGCTGGTCTTGAGTATTCTAGAGTAACATCAGTTAATCCAACAACCTGTTCAATTTTTGAAGAAGGACTAGGTTGAGGTGTTTTTATTTGTGCGTTTGCTGTTGATGTGAATCCTATTGCAACGAATAAGATTGCTAATTTTTTTAACATAGTAGTTAGATTTAAGTTAAGTAACAAATATAACATATATAAAATCTTGAAGAATTTCCAAGTCTAATTTTAACAATAATTTATGAAGTGTAGGTTAAATTATTATTGATATTTTTTCTTTCTAAAATAGTTAAAAATGAAACCAAAAAGAGCGAGAATTATTAGTGGAATAAGAATATTTAGTAATTGCCATTTACTAGTTTCTTTAAATGCTTTTTGTTTGTCTAAAAAGTCAATTTTAACTGTTTTAGAACGGATGTTAATTAAGCCAGTATCATCTAATAAATAGTTTACAGTATTTAGTAAAAACTCTTTATTTCCGTACCGTTGATTTGTCCATTTATTTACGCCTAATTCAAGTGGTTTTCCTTGTGAAATTTCATTTGCAATAATATCTCCATCTGAAATTACAACCATTTTTGTTTCAACACTATTTTCTTTTGAGTTTTCAACTTTAAAAGGTTTCACACGGCCATTGTAAGCTGATTTAAATTCACCTTCTAAAACTACAGCAATTGGTTTTTCTCCATTTGTGTATTCTGAAGAATTTGGTTGTTCTGTGATTGTTTTTAATGAAATAATTGAAGGTGTTCCTACTATTTTTGAAAGTTTAGAACTTTGCAACAAAATAGTTTTTTTAATAGTGTTTTTTAGTATATCAATACTGTTTGCAAATTTTGCATTAACAGCTTCAATATTGCTATTTATTGGATGATTGTTTTCTGAATTTAATAACGGAAAATACATCCATTGAAATTGATTAAATTGTGTTTTATTTCCAATATTTCCAGTTGCTAATGGAATTTCAGAGCAATATAAATCTGTAATTAAATCAGTATTAATTCTAACACCGTAGTTAAAAAATAAATCGGTTAAACCTAAATCTCTTGGGTATGCTAGAGTTTCTCCAGTTTGCATTAAACTATCTAATTCCGCTTGTACATTATCAACTAACCACAATGTTTTTCCACCATTCATTAAAAACTGATCTAACGTAAATTTTTCGTTTTCAGTAAATTTTTCGGTAGGTTTTGCAATAATTGCTAAATCAAATTTAGAAATGTCCGCAAGTGTTTTTTGTGGTTGAGAAACAACTGAATCTAGCGTAAAAGGAGCTAAGAAATAATATTCGTTTAATTTTCTTAAAAAATCGGCAATATAAATATCATTTAACTCGCCGTTTCCTTTAATAATAGCTATTTTTTTTGATTTTTTTGAAGTTACTTTATGAATAGCATTTGCAAACGCATATTCTAAATTTTGAATAGAACTTTCTAACTGTTCATCTTGTGAATTTGAAAAAACATCTTTTAATAATGCGATGTTTTCAGTTTTATTTTTTGATGAAACAACAGCCCAAGGAAATATCACTATTTCAGACATTTTTCCATTTTCTTGAACTTGTAACCTGCTTGGTTCTAGTCCTTTGTTGATAAGTGTTTGTCCTATTTCAGAAGGGTTTATAAAACGAAACTTTATATTTTTATTCAGTGCTTTTAATTCTTCTAAATGTTGTTTTGTTTCAATTTGAAGACGTTTAAATTCCGCAGGAAAATCACCTTGTAAATACACTTTAATAGTAATGCTGTTTTGTGTATTTTTAATAATATTTTTTGTTGCTGTTGATAGTGTATACCTTCCATCTTTAGTTAAATCAAACCGTTTGTAAATTTTTGAACTCACAAAGTTTAGTAGCAGTAAACTAACCAAAAGAACTACTATTTTAGAATACTTATTGCTCATCTTGTATTCTGTAATTTGTTAATATTAAAAAGAAGAATGTTATTGATGCAAAATAAATTAAATCGCGTGTATCAATAACACCTTTACTTATACTTTCAAAGTGTGCATTCATACCAAAATTTTGAATGGTATAATCTAAATTTCCGAAGAGATTATAATTAGCTAAAGCTTCAAAACCATAAAATAAAAAGAAGGAAAGAAATACAGCAGAAATAAATGAAACAATTTGATTTTTTGAAATTGTAGAAGTAAAAACACCAATAGCAGTATAGGTGCTAGCTAAAAATAGTAATCCTATAAACGATCCAAAAGTGGTTCCTAATTTTATATTTCCAACAGGATTTCCTAATTTATAAATGCTGTAAACATAAATTAATGTTGGTAAAATAGCCAAAATAACTAATAATAATGAACCTGCGTATTTTCCTAAAATAAGCTGCCAATTTGTTATTGGTTTAGTTTTTAAAATTTCAATAGTTCCTGTATTATATTCATCAGAAAAACTACGCATAGTAATTGCAGGAATTAAAAAAATAAATATCCAAGGTGCTAAAAAAAAGTAATTATTTAAATCTGCAAAACCGGCATGTAAAATATTAAAATCGCCTTCAAAAACCCATAAAAATAAACCATTAACCAATAAATACACCGCAATTACTAAATAGGCAATTGGTGATGAAAAAAATGAGTTAAGTTCTTTTAGTAATATTGGTTTCATTTGTAATTTATAATGTAAAAAGTAAAATTGGTATCTTAAATTATAGTTTTTAATGTTTATGGTAAACTTTCAACTATATCAACGCTCCATGCCTCAGGTTTGTTGTTGAACAATACTTTTGTTTTTTTCCAAACAGATTTAAATAGTTCTGAATTTCTGTAAGCTTCCAAATGTGCTTCAGATTCCCAATAACTATAAGTGAAAAACGTGTTTGGATTGTTTTTGTCTCTTAATAATTTTAACTGATTACAGCCTTCAAAATTGCGTATTTTTTCTTTATTTTCATTAAAATTTTGAAGAAATTCTTCAACTTTTGATTCTTCAAAACTCATTTTTACAATTCGTGTAAACATAATTTATTTATATAAACTTAACAGTTATCATGTCTCTATAATTCAACCCTAGCAATGAATGAGCACTCCCAACAGTACTAGAGTTACTGCGATACATTGCAATTTCTAAATAATTTACAGAGTTAAAAATGGCCATTTTGCTTCCGTCTTTTTGACGTTGTTCTTTAGGTAAAGAGAAATCAACTAGATCACTGTATTTTTGATACACTTTTTTAAAAGTATATCTGTTAGCTGTAACTTCAAAATTTCGCCCTTTTCCTATATCTTGAAATATTTTTTCAGTAATATTACTAACACAATTTCCGTAATTATCAATATAAATGATATTACCTGAAATGGTATTATTATCAGATGAAATAGTTGGTTGTAATTCTACAGTTTGTTTAAAATCAGGAATAATTTTCCCAATGATTTCTAATGTTCCACCACGAGCAATATGACACGCAACTTTTACAAAAACATCTAATACAGGAAAACTTGTTGAAACTCTATCATGAATATTTATTTCAACAATTTTTTCTGGTTTTATTTCTGAAGCTAATAATGAAATTACACCATTATCTGGACAAATAAAGTAATGATTGTCTAATTTTAAAGCAATATGTTTATTTTCATTATTTAACTCAGAATCTACACCAATAATATGAATACTTCCATCAGGAAAACTTTTGTAAGCATTTTTTAAAATATAAGCTGTTTCAGTAATATTAAACGGAGAAATTAAATGAGAAATATCAACAATTTTAGCATCGGGTAATTCACTATAAATAGTGCCTTTTACCGCGCCAACAAAGTGGTCTTTAATTCCAAAATCAGTAGTTAAAGTTATTATTGACATATAAATTCCGTGCGATTTTTTTGATACTTACAATTGTAAACCCTTAATAAAATGTTTAAAACTTATTTCTAAAACTTAGAAGATTGTTATTCTATAATGCTTACATTTGTTATGCAAATCTAATGAAATATTCGGTTATTTAAGTA
>Ga0209345_10002539_pt1 | contig 20020 bp, 13 predicted proteins | sample Cruoilmetagenom7_FD_187294 | JGI IMG/M metagenome (GOLD analysis project Ga0209345, IMG submission 187294) | Oil polluted marine microbial communities from Coal Oil Point, Santa Barbara, California, USA - Sample 7 (SPAdes) (version 2) | ecosystem: Environmental > Aquatic > Marine > Oil seeps ... | reverse complement strand
GGCGGTTGCACCTCTTGCCGCCATAGAAGTGAGCCGCAAGGCTTTGTGGGCTGGCCGTATATCGCCATCCCGAATTGTGCTGCTAGAGCCGCGCCTGCTTTTATTTTATAGCCCTGAGAAAGGGTTGTCTCTGCGGTTTTCTCGTGAGCAACCGGCTGCCAAATCATTCAAATCATCAGAATTGCTTGGCCGGAAAAAAACTTCCCCCCCTTCTGGGACTAAAACTGCCCCCTTAGTCAGAAAGTTCGGAGGGTCCGATCCGGATACAGACTTCGAGCGGATCGACCTGGCTGCAACCATAGCCAAGTTGGCCCAGAGCGCGCGCAGACAGCGGAACGCGACTTCTTATTTTGACAATTTTGGCATGAGGAATGCGACTGTCATCCTTGATTATGCCGGCACGCAGACAGCATGGCGTGTTCCAAGCGCCGATATTAATCTGGCGCACTTTAATCAGAGTAGTATTCTGTCCGGGCTCATCAATGTGGCTTCGTCGCGCGGTATGTGGCGGATAGCTCTGCGGGCGGAGGAATCTGAGCGGACCCATACCGTAAAGCTGCGTGCTTCGGTGCGCGATGTATTCCTCGGCAGTATTGCTGAGGCAGTTGATGGACTGCCTGCGCTTCGCATGATGCAGTTTCCAATCAGTCTTGAAGCCGATTTGTCGCTCTCAACCGAAGGCGAGGTGCTGGCGGGAAATGTGCAGATGGAACTCGGTGCCGGACACCTGGCGCTGCCAACACTTAGCGGTATCGCTCCAAGATTTTCCAGCGGACGACTTGGTTTATCTTATCGACGTGGGCAAAAGCACCTAGTTTTGGAGTCATCAACGTTACGCTGGGCAAACAGCGAAATGACTGCACTCGGTACAATCCAGCCACCTGAGCCGGGCAGTGTAGACGGAATTTGGTCATACGATCTTAAGGCCATCCGTGGATCGCTCTCCTTTGAAGATGCCGCTTCTGGGGGTGGTGCAGTTCCTGGCAGCGCGCAAAGAGTAGCTGTGCGGCACTGGTCTGCGAAGGGCCGTTTCAGACCACAGGATTCGGTGGTTTTGCTGGATCGTGTGGTCATGCAAACCGACAAAAGCGGGGCAGTCATGAGCGGTCGCTTGTTCGTCGGTGAGCGGCCAGGCTATGCGCTGGCAGGAACATTCGGCGCCATGTCGGCACGATCCTTATTGCTCTATTGGCCAAACTTTCTAGCTGGTAAGGCTCGAGACTGGGCGAGCGTGCACCTGCAGGCAGGGAAGATGAGCGGTGGACGTTTTAAAGCATCCTACCGCGCGTCGCCGGCACTACCGCAGGGAGTAATAACGCCCGGTCCCGCTAGCGTACGCGTGACAACCCAGCCGCTCAGGGTTACGTGGTCGACCTCGCTCAATCTTGACTTTAAAGACGTGGCTTTCCTTCCAGACCCTTTATTGCCACCAGTCTATGCGCCACGCGCGACTGTTTCTCTCGTTGATGATCGTCTTGACGTTGACATTGGCAAAGCGGAATTTTCCGTTGGGCAAAAGAAGGCGGTCTCGATTAAATCTCTGCGGATGACAGCCGACAAAATTTATGGCGATAAGGCGGATGGGCAATTGTCGCTTCGTCTGACAGGTCGGCTTTCTGACGCCTTGGCAATGACCGATAATCGACCATTTGGTATTGCGCCATTTCCTCTGCCCATCCGGAAGAAATTGTCTGGAAACTTTGACGCTCGGCTTGATGTCGTCGTACCGCTTGCACGTGCGGGGGGGCAAAAATTGCCGCTGCCGAGAGTGAGCGGTCAAGTCCGCATTCTTAACGGCCGTGCGCAACGCCTTGTCGCCGGCAAGACGATTTCTGACGCGGCAGTGCTGTTCGATCTTGCTGAAAAGTCGATCAATGCACGAGGGAAGATGCTTGTTTCCGGGATTCCAGTGGCATTGAGTTGGCAGTACATCGTTGGTGCGGAGGCATCCAAGCAACCACCGCTGAGGCTAACAACTACACTCGACAATGCAGCCCGCGATGCGCTGGAAATGAACATAAATCACATGGTGCAAGGCAAGGTCGGCGTGGTGGCGACCTGGATCCCGCAATGGGCTCTCTCATCGCCCCTATCAGGCGGCGTGCATGTGCACGCGGATCTCACCAAAGCTGATGTTACCTTGGAGAGCATTGCGTGGCATAAACCCAGTGGCAGGCAGGCTGTACTTGATCTCGATATTGTTTCCAGAGATGGCAAAGCAGGTAAGCTCGAAAATATTCGAGTTGCAGGTGGCGGCATCGCCATCACGGGGAGTGCTGAACTGGGAGCTGACTACCGGATTAAGTCTTTCGACCTTCCGGAGTTTTCCGTCAATGTCGTTACCCGGCTTCGAGTAAAAGGCGAACGTCGCAAAAACAACGTTTGGCGCGTATCTGTTCGCGGCCAGACCTATGAGGGGCAAAACCTCTTCCGATCGCTGTTTTCTGCTGGCCAAGTCAATGCCGGCGCCAGTGCCGGCACCCGTAGTATAATGAAGCAGGGTATCGATCTTGATGTCCGAGTTGCGAATGTCTTGGGCTTCTGGAACACCAGCATGAAGGATGTTTTGCTGGAATTCTCCAAGCGCAACGGCAAAATCATGGCTCTAACCGCTCATGGAACACTGAAGAGCGGCAAAAAGCTTATCGTCCAGGTGCAAAAAGCACCACCAGGCAAGCCCCGCAAACTGGTGGCATTCACAGGTGATGCGGGGGCAGCGTTCCAACTCGTTGGCTTTTACCCCAATGCTCGTGGGGGGCGCATGCAGTTGGTTGTCAATCTTGATGGTGCCGGTGCAGCTACAAAAACCGGTCTTCTTTATGTTGAAGACTTTCGAGTGCTTGGCGACCCTGTTTTGAGTGAAGTTATTTATTCGCCTGACGACGGTTCCCAACCTTCACGCTCGAAGCGCAGGCGGACTGTTAGGGAGGTCACTGCGTTTGATTGGATGCGCATTCCGTTCTCGGTGGGGCATGGTCAGTTTGTACTGAATGAGGCTGAGTTGCGCGGAGCCGTGGTGGGTGCAGTATTGCGGGGGAAGGCAAATTTCAATACGCGAAGCCTCAATCTTGGCGGCACGTACGTGCCTCTGCAGGGTCTCAATGCCGCATTAGGGGTCATTCCAGGTCTTGGGCAATTGATTGCCGGGCCACGCGGTGAGGGTATTCTGGGTGTGACGTTTGCTGTCCGAGGGCCAATGAGCAATCCCCAGATTTTAGTCAATCCGTTGTCGCTTGTTGCACCTGGCATCTTCCGCGAGATGTTCCAAATGACCGAACCAGCGCCCAGGATCATACCAAACCGAAAGTCAGGTCTCGGAGGTGAATCGAAAACGCGCACACGAGGCAGATCTTCAGGATCAAAGGGGTGGCGCTCGCGCACGTTCGGAGGGGACGGAGGTGACTGATGTGGTCCTCAAACAGGCTTTAAAAGAACATGTTTCTTTTTGCCCATTGAAAGTTTCACGACACCATCTTCGCTAACGTCAGCGATTGTGAGGATTGCCTTGTCGTTGCTGATCTGGCGGTCGTTAACACGTAACCCACCACCCTTGATTTGACGTCTGGCCTCACCGTTGGATTTTACAAGCTCTGCTGAGACAAAAGCCGCCAGCACGCCCAAGCCTGCCGTGAGCAGATCTTTGGAAATTTCAACCGTCGGTAGCCCTTTTGCAAGAGCCCCGTCTTCAAATGTTTGTTGAGCTGTCTGCTGTGCCGCTTCGGCTGCCACTCGCCCATGCAGGAGAGCCGTGGCCTCTGTCGCTAAAACCTTCTTTGCCTCATTGATCTCGGCACCTTGAAGGGCTTCCAGCCGGATAATTTCGTCCATTGGCAACAACGTGAACAACTTTAGGAAGCGGCCAACATCGGCATCTTCGGTATTGCGCCAGAACTGCCAGTAGCTGTAGGGCGGCAGCATATCTGCATTTAGCCACACCGCTCCTGCGGCAGTCTTGCCCATCTTGGCGCCTGAAGCCGTGGTCAATAGTGGACACGTCAATGCATAAAGCTGGTGCGTCCCCATCCGGCGACCTAGATCAATGCCATTGACGATATTGCCCCACTGGTCTGAGCCGCCCATTTGCAGGTTGCATCCGTAGCCTCGCGCCAACTCGACGTAGTCATAAGATTGCAGGATCATGTAGTTGAATTCTATAAACGACAACTCTTGATCGCGCTCGAGCCGCATCCGGACCGAATCCATCGCCATCATCCGGTTGACAGAGAAATGCCGACCGACGTCGCGCAGCATTTCGATGTAATTGAGCTTGGTAAGCCATTCGGCATTGTCGACCATCAATGCTCCATGGGCGCTCTTATCAAAATCAAGGAATTTCGAGAACACACCCTTGATAGCTTCTTTGTTTTCCTCAATCGTCTCAACAGTCAGGATTTTTCGTGTTTCATCCTTGCCCGAAGGGTCCCCGACCCGTGTCGTTGCACCACCCATCAGTGCGATTGGTTTATTGCCGGTTTTTTGCAGCCAATGAAGCATCATGATCGATAACAGGTGGCCGATATGCAGGGATGGTGCCGTGCAGTCATAGCCGACGTATGAGATAATCTCATTGCTGCAGGCGAGATTATCCAGGCCCGTAAAGTCGGAGCATTGGTGAATGTAGCCGCGCTCGGTTAAGATTTTCAGGAATTCGGATTTCGGCGTGAAGGTGTCATCGATCATGGGCGATACTGCGTGCTCGGTGTCTTTTGAGAGTGGATTTCAAGAAATGCAATCAGGCATGCCACATCAGGCAGCGCGGCACCATGCACAGGAGTGATAAAATGGGCAAGGTCATGTGCGCGATTGGCCTCATGAGCGGCACATCGATGGACGGTGTCGATGTAGTGCTGATCGAGACGGACGGTGAGGATTATGTCCGAAGATATCCCTCGGAAACTTATTCCTACCTGTCAAGTTTCCGCTCAGAACTTGCCAAAGCGTTGGGTCTGGCTATGAGCATAAAAGATCGTGCTGAGCGTTCAGTCCCGCTTCGGGAGATCGAGCAGGCACTGACCAAGCATCATGTGGAAGCAGTTCAGGCCTATCTGCGGGATGTTGTGCCGGAGAAGTGTGGCCATGTGGAAGTGATCGGTTTTCATGGTCATACGGTTCTCCATCGGCCTGAGAAACAGCTAACGGTGCAACTGGGTGACGGCGCGCAGCTAGCGCGTGAAACGGGCATTCCGGTGGTCTATGACCTGCGGGCTGCGGATGTGGCTGCTGGGGGGCAGGGGGCGCCACTAGCTTGCATTTATCACCGGGCCCTGGCTGGTTCGATGCTTAGTAGCGACCCTAGTAGCGACGGATCGACTTCGTTGCGTGGGCGGCCGGTGGCGATACTCAACATCGGTGGTGTCGCAAATGTCACTTGGATTGCCGGTGAAGGTGGAATTGCCCGTGAGGATTGGACCACGGCAGAGGCTGGCGAGCCAAGTTTGGTCGTGCCTGATCCTCCCCACTTGCGGGCTGGTAGTCTCATTGGGTTCGATGTCGGTCCAGGCAATGCGTTGCTTGATGACTGGGCGGAGCAGACAATTGGACAGGTGCGAGACGAAAATGGCCAACTGGCAGCCAAGGGACGGGTTGATGTCCAAATCCGCGACCGGTATTTGGCGCATCCATATTTCGATCAGCCGCCGCCGAAGTCGCTCGATCGTAATGCTTTTGCACTTGGCCCTGTCGCCAATATGACGCCAGAAAATGGCGCTGCAACTCTGGCTGCCGTAACCGTGGAAGCGATAGCTATCTCTGAACGATATATGCCGCAGTCGCCTGAAGCATGGATCATCTGTGGTGGCGGGCGCCACAATGCAACGCTAATGGATATGCTCTGTCAGCGGTCAAGTGGCGATGTTTTTTCAGCTGAGTATGTCGGTTTTGATGGTGACAGCGTTGAAGCTGAGGCGTGGGCTTATCTTGCCGTCCGTTCAATGATCGGTCTACCCATCAGCTTTCCTGGCACGACAGGCGCACCAGAACCGATGACCGGCGGGATACGGGCGGATCCATAAGGGCCCGCTCGTTTATTGTTATCAAATGGCTATTCCTCGCCTTTGTCGTGAAGAATGCCCACCATCCGGGTGTCAACGTAGTTGCCAACGCTTTCCTTTAGCGCCTGCATCTGTGCCTCACCTTCAAAGAAGTGGTTGGCGTCAGGAATGATATCGTGCTGCAGAATGATGCCCTTCTGCACTTTGGTTTTCACCGCTAACTCTGCCACCGAGGCAGACGGCACAACCCGGTCGCGTTCGCCATTCACTAACAGGCCAGCAGCCGGGCAGGGGGCTAGAAACGAGTAATCATAGAGGTTGGCGGGTGGAGCTACGCAGATAAATGAATCAATTTCCGGCCGTCGCATCAAAAGCTGCATGGCAATCCAGGTGCCGAATGAGACGCCCACAATCCAGCAGGCTTTTGATTCAGGCTTTGCGATTTGCATCCAATCAAGCGCCGTTGCGGCATCCGCAAGCTCACCAGGTCCGTTATCGAAATAGCCCTGGCTGCGACCGACCCCACGGAAATTGAACCGCAGTACCGAAAAACCCCGCTCTACGAATGTATAATAGAGATTGTAGACAACCTGGTTATTCATGGTGCCGCCGAATTGCGGGTGGGGGTGGAGAATAAGTGCTAGCGGGCTGCGGGGATCGGGTTCGTGATGATAGCGAGCTTCGAGGCGACCTACGGGGCCATTCAAGATTAGTTCGGGCATCGTTTTGTGTCCGGTTCTAGTAGTTGGTTTGTGCTGGGCCCGGGGCAGTGCCCCAGAGGAATGGCGTGTGGATTGCCGGCAAAGCGATCCCGAGTGCCGCCATTGGTTGCAATTAGGATCGGTCAGGTTCGAGGGCAACAAATTGGTTTGGAGCGCGCGTAGATTTAATCTTGACTTCTGTGGTCGGGATTTCCATATTCCGATCAGAATTTAGAATCATTCGAAACAACAAATCCTAGAAATGACCGTCATTGGTTAGCTCTTAGCCTAGTGCGTACGCGCTAAGCCTTTGAAGTCTAATGTCTGAATAGGCAGCCAATGACCTCAATAGTGTATGCAGAACGGCACTTCTAACATGAAGTAGCGCTCAATTGGCAAGTTGACGTGGGTGGCGTCGATCGGGCGCATGTTCGAAAGCTTAAAATAGGACGCCTGATAAGTGGGTCAAAAACAGAAAACCGGCCTTCTCTCAGATGGTTCTGGGTGGTGCAGGGAAGTTGGCACGTCATTTTGGGGCGTTGTTAGTGGAGTAATCCGTTGGAGTTAAATACGCGAGGTCGGTACGCTGTGATGGCCATGGCGGATATCGCAAAATTTGGCGATGCGCAGGCAATTGCTCTGTCCGTGATCGCCGAACGCCAACAGCTGTCGATTGCATATCTTGAGCAGATCTTCGCCCAGTTGCGCCAAGCAGGTCTCGTGAATAGCACGCGCGGTCGTGGGGGTGGTTACCAGTTGGCCCGTCCTGCGGCTGGAATTCATGTTGCCGAGATCATGGCTGCAGTCGAAGAAACCCCCCACATGACCCGGTGTACGATAGGGGCGGATGCGGGGCCGGGATGTGTCGGTGAGAGTCGCTGCCTGACACACGGTTTGTGGTTCGCACTTGAAGAGCATATTCGCCACTATCTCGGCGATATTTCACTGCAGGACGTGATTGAGGGGGCCCCTGATCAGCGTCGACGCGAGGAAGCGCAGCGCCGGCGCGCTGAGGCGCCAGTTGGGCGCACTGAAGCGCAAGTAAGGGATGCAGTACAGGCGGCTGCGGAATGATCAGCGCACGTACGTATCTCGATCACAATGCCACAACCACATTGCGTCCCGAAGCGAGGGCGGCGACTATCCAGGCGCTTGATGGGCTTGGCAATCCTTCGTCTGTGCATCGCGAAGGACGTCTCGCCCGCAAAATCATTGAGGATGCGCGCGAGCAGGTGGCCGCACTGGCTGGTGCCACGCCCGCGCAAGTGGTGTTCACAAGTGGTGCGAGCGAAGCCAATAACTGGGTGGCTGGAGCTGGTTGGGACACAATAATTGTCTCGGCGATCGAACATGTTTCAATGCTTGAGCCGGTCCGTGTGGCGGCGGATCGAACGGGTACTGTTGTGCGTGAGATTGGTGCCGATCAAACCGGCGTTACTGACGTTGGTGCAATAGCCGATGCGATTTTGCGTGGTGAGAATGGCTCATGCGAGAATTACCCGACACAGCTAGCTCAGGGGGTAACTCAACGGGCAACTCACGCTTTGCCTAGTCGCACACTTGTGGCGTTGCAATCTGCCAACAATGAAACCGGCGCGATCCAGCCAATCCCCGAAGTGGCGGCGTTCTGTGCCGATCATGATGTGGCTCTGCACACGGATGCCGTGCAGGCGGCAGGCCGCATGGTGCTCGCCTTCAACGATAGCCAGCTAACGACCATGTCGCTTTCATCCCACAAGATCGGTGGTCCGACGGGCGTTGGCGCGCTGATCGTTCGAGACGGCGTTAATCTCCCTGCTCAAATTGTTGGCGGTGGCCAGGAGCGGCGACGCAGATCGGGCACTGAAAACATATTAGGCATTGCGGGGTTCGGTGCCGCTGCGGAAGCCGCGAGCGAGGAAGCACTTTGCGCCAGCCGCTTGGTTGATTTGCGCGAGATGCTGGAAGCAGGCATCCAGGAGATAACGCCTGAAGCGAACATTATTGCGCAGGATGCTGCGCGCCTACCCAACACCACCTGCTTTTCATTGTCAGGCGTGATGGCTGAAACCTTAGTCATAAAGTTGGATCTCGCCGGCCTTGCCGTTAGTGCAGGCTCGGCATGTTCATCTGGTAAGGTCGGCCAAAGTCACGTCCTGATGGCGATGGGCCTTGGCCCAGTGACTGCGGCCCAAGCCATCCGGGTCAGCCTTGGATGGAACTCATCGAAGCAAGACATCGAAGCATTTCTAAAAACATGGTGCGACTTAGCACGAGGCTCAGAGCGCGCAGTTGCGTGAGCCCACTGCCCAAGACGCAGTGAGCCACGGACACACAGGAGACGACTATGGCAGCAGTCCAGGAAACAATCGATCAGGTCAAAGAGATCGATGTCGATCAGTATAAATATGGCTTCACGACTGATATCGAAGTCGACAAGGCCCCCAAAGGTCTGAACGAGGACATCGTCCGGTTCATATCTGAGAAAAAGGGCGAGCCTGGCTGGATGCTCGAATGGCGGCTCGAAGCCTATCGCCGTTGGATGACCATGAAGGAGCCTGATTGGGCCAAGGTCAGCTATCCGAAGATCGACTTTCAGGATCTTTATTACTACGCAGCCCCCAAGGGGGGTGAAGGCCCTAAGTCGCTTGATGAGATCGACCCTGAAATCCTCAGGACATATGAGAAGCTAGGTATTCCGCTCAAAGAGCAAGAGCTGTTGGCTGGTGTGAGGAAGCCGGGTGAACCAAGCATGCTTGATGAGGAAAGCGGTGAGGCACCGGGTGCTTACGGCAAAGTGGCTGTCGATGCGGTGTTTGATTCCGTCTCGGTTGTCACAACCTTTAAAAAGGAATTGGCGAAGGCCGGCGTGATTTTCTGCCCGATCTCTGAGGCCATTCGCGAGCACCCCGAACTAGTGCGTAAATATCTGGGCTCGGTGGTGCCGCAATCTGACAACTATTACGCAGCTCTAAATTCAGCAGTGTTCTCAGATGGCTCGTTTGTCTACATCCCTGAAGGTGTTCGTTGCCCGATGGAGCTATCAACTTATTTCCGCATCAATGAAATGAATACCGGCCAGTTCGAGCGTACTCTGATCATCGCCGACAAAGGATCATACGTCTCCTATCTTGAGGGTTGCACCGCGCCAATGCGCGATGAAAATCAACTGCACGCAGCTGTTGTCGAACTGGTCGCTTTTGATGATGCCGAGATTAAATATTCAACTGTCCAAAATTGGTATCCAGGCGACAAGAACGGCAAGGGTGGTGTCTATAATTTCGTCACCAAGCGCGGTGATTGTCGTGGCAACAGTTCAAAGATTTCCTGGACCCAGGTCGAAACCGGCTCAGCCATCACCTGGAAATATCCAAGCTGCATCCTGCGGGGTGATAATTCGCGCGGTGAATTTTATTCGATCGCCATTTCGAATGGCTATCAGCAGATCGACAGTGGCACCAAGATGATCCACTTGGGTAAAAACACTTCCAGCCGTATCATTTCCAAGGGGATTGCTGCCGGGCATTCAGACAATACTTACCGCGGTCTTGTTTCAGCGCACCGCAAGGCCACCAACGCACGCAATTTCACCTGCTGCGACAGCCTGCTTGTTGGCAATAAATGCGGTGCTCACACTATCCCCTACATTGAGGCCAAAAACGCCTCATGCCAATTCGAACACGAGGCCACCACTTCCAAGATCTCCGACGATATTCTGTTTTATTGCCGTCAACGCGGCCTCAATGAGGAGGAGGCGGTGGCGTTGGTGGTCAACGGATTCGTGCGGGATGTGCTTCAGCAATTGCCGATGGAGTTTATGGCTGAGACCCAGAAACTGATTGGGATCTCATTGGAGGGCAGCGTTGGTTAGAAAAATCCACTGGCGAAGCTTTTTCTGACGGAGAGCTTGCAGCAATCGAGATAATATATCGGGCGGCGCAAGAAATTGCAGCCGCATTAGTTAAACACTTGACGGCGAAAGAACGAAAGTAACCGATGCTTGAAATCAAGAATCTCCAAGTCCGCCTCGAAGATGAGGATAAGACGATCCTGAGCGGTCTGACATTGACGGTGCCGAAGGGCGAAGTTCACGCTATCATGGGCCCAAACGGTGCAGGAAAATCAACGCTAGCCTATGTGCTTGCCGGCCGTGCAGGTTATCAGGTGACCGACGGTGAAGTGCTCTGGAATGGCGAAAATATTTTAGATATGGAGCCAGAGGAACGCGCGGCAGCCGGTGTGTTTTTGGCCTTCCAGTATCCAATGGAAATCCCGGGCGTTGCGGGCCTCACGTTCCTCAGAACCGCAACTAATGCGGTCCGTAAAGGACGCGGACAATCGGAGCTGACGACGCCGGAGTTTATGCGTGTGGTCAAGCAGAAGGCGGCCGATTTGAAAATCGACATTGCAATGCTGAAGCGCCCGGTCAACGTCGGCTTTTCGGGCGGTGAGAAGAAGCGTTCTGAAATTCTGCAGATGGCGATGCTGGAGCCGACCTTGTGTGTCTTGGATGAGACTGATTCAGGGCTTGATATTGACGCGCTGCGGGTTGTTTCAGATGGCGTAAACGCGCTTCGCTCGCCGGATCGTGCAATGCTTGTCATCACCCACTATCAGCGCCTACTGAATCACATTGTGCCTGACAAGGTGCACGTACTGGCAGGAGGGCGCATCCAAGCCACCGGCGGCAAGGAACTGGCGCTGGAACTCGAGAAATCAGGTTACGCCAGTTACACTGGCGAAGCAGCCTGAGCGGGTCGCAAAATAAACTTAAGGACGACAAGCCGTGAGCATTCAAAAAACAAAAGCGGAAGAGGCGATCAGCACTCAATTTGTTGCCGTCGCTGGACAACTGCCAGGCATCGATGCTGTCGCCCGCTCTCGCAAGCACGCGATTGCGGCGTTCAATAAAGATGGCCTTCCTCATCGCCGGATCGAAGCGTGGAAATATACCGATTTGCGCGTTGCTATGAAATCGGCATTTGAACCGGCGGTAAACTTAGGCATTTCAAACCACACAGATTGGCAGGCAATTGCCGAGGTGTTGGGGCCGTTTGCGGATCTCGATGTTGCCCGCGTTGTCCTGGTGGATGGTGTCTACGTGCCGGAACTGTCAGCAGTGGAAATATTGGGAGGCGATGTCCAAATCATGCCGCTTGCTGCCGCGTTGTCGGACGAATGTTTTGCGGACATGCATGTCAGGCCACCGCGAATTGAGCAAGACCATGCAATTGCGGAGCTAAATACAGCGTTCATGACAGATGGAGCAGCGGTCCAAATTTCTCAGTCTACATCAAAGCCACTGCACATCATCAATGTGGCGCGCGGCACCGATGAACGGATGATTGCGACGCGCAATGTCATTTCGGTCGGTGATGATGTCGAGGCAACAATCATCGAAAGTTTCGTGGCTCTTGGTAGCGCTGCGACGCAGACTAATGCGCTGACCCACATAGCGGTGGGAGAGCGCAGTCATGTGCATCACATCAAGGTGCAGGAGGAGGCCATGGCCTCCACCCATCTCTCCACCTGGATCGTTGAGGTTTCGGGCGAAGCCAACTATCGCGGCTTTCAGTTTTCAACTGGTGCGGCCCTCTCTCGCAACCAAATTTCTGTGAGCTATGGAGGTGAAGGCGGCAAGGTGGATATCTCAGGTGCATATCTTTTGGCGGACCGTCAGCATTGCGACACGACGCTTGTCGTTGAGCACCCCGTTCCCAACTGCGAGAGCCGCGAACTGTTCAAGGCGGTGTTGGACGATGAAGCCCGCGGTGTGTTTCAGGGGAAGGTTATCGTCAGGGCTGAGGCGCAAAAGACTGACGGGAAGCAGATGGCGCAGGCTTTGATGCTATCGGAGGCTTGTGAATTTGATTCCAAGCCGGAACTCGAGATCTATGCCGATGATGTTGTCTGTGGCCATGGCGCAACCTGTGCCGAGATTGATCCCGATCTGGTATTTTACTGTCGGTCGCGCGGAATTCCTGAGGATCAGGCTCGCGGATTGATTATCCAGTCCTTCATTGCCGAAGCAATTGCCAAGGTTGAAGACCCAGCAATAGCAGACGTCCTTTCAGCACGAGCCAATAGCTGGCTTGAGCGCGATCGCACATAAGGAGCACTTCGTCTTGGCCTCAGAGATGTTACCAAATCTGCAAGTGGTCGCTGCGCCGACGAGCCTTGACGTTGCACGGGTGCGCGATGAGTTCCCGATTCTCTATCGCGAAGTGCATGATAAGCCGCTGATCTATCTTGACAGTGGTGCCTCTGCTCAGAAACCGCGTTGCGTGATCGAGGCGATGGATCATGCCATGCGTTTCGAATATGCCAACGTGCATCGCGGTATCCACTACCTCTCGAACACCGCAACTCAGAAATATGAGGATGCTCGGGAGGCCTGTCGCCGGTTTTTGAATGCGCGTTCAGATGAAGAAATCATCTTCACCAAAAATTCTACCGAAGCCGTTAATTTGGTGTCTTACGCCTGGGGTATGGAGAATATCCAGGAAGGCGACGAGATCGTCCTTTCGATCATGGAGCACCATGCCAATATCGTACCGTGGCACTTCCTGCGCGAGCGCAAAGGCGCTGTTCTCAAGTGGGCACCTATATCAGACACGGGCGAGTTCCTGCTTGATGAGTTCGAGCAGCTTCTCAGTCCGAAAACTAAACTTGTTGCCATGACGCATATGTCGAATGTCCTAGGTACGGTTGTGCCGATAAAGGAGGTCATTCGAATTTCGCATGATCATGGAATTCCGGTGTTTGTCGATGGTGCCCAATCAGCCGTCCACATGCCGATTGATGTGCAGGAATTAAATGCTGACTTCTTCACCTTCACCGGTCACAAGGTCTATGGTCCCTCCGGTATCGGCGTACTCTATGGCAAAAAAGAACTACTCGATAAGCTGCCCCCCTTCCTTGGTGGCGGCTCAATGATAGAGAGCGTTAGCGTTGATCATGTCACTTACGGTCCGCCGCCAACGCGCTTCGAAGCGGGTACGCCACCAATTGTTGAAGCGGTGGGCCTTGAGGCGGCGCTTGATTATATGCTGCAATTAGGGCGCGAGGAAATCGCCGCCCATGAGCATGCTTTGATGAGCTACGCACACGATAGGATGGGCGAGCTGGACTGGCTGACAATCCATGGCACGGCCCTTGGCAAGGGTGCGATTGTTTCTTTTTCGGTTGATGGTCTCCATCCTCATGACGTTGCGATGGTGGTCGACCGATCCGGGGTTGCGATCAGAGCCGGCCATCACTGCGCGCAGCCACTGATGGAGCGCTTTGGCGTTTCTGCAATGTGCCGGGCTTCATTCGGCGTTTACAATACAACCGGCGATGTTGATGTCCTGGTTGAAGCATTAAAGAAGGCGCACGATCTGTTCGCGTGAGGAAATGAGGTAAATTATGGATGATACAATGCACACACGCGATCAGATTGATTTGGATGCGTCGACCAAGCCGGAATCGCAGGCGCCAGAAACGAGTGTGTTCTCGGAGGAGGAGCTTGAACAGCTTACCGCCGACATCGTGGCCGCCATAAAAACAGTATATGATCCCGAGATACCTACGGATATCTATGAACTGGGTCTGATCTATAAGATTGATATTGACGATGATCGCCACGTCTCGGTGGAAATGACACTGACCGCTCCGGGCTGCCCGGTTGCGGGTGAAATGCCGATCTGGGTTGAGAATGCTGTCAACTCAGTGCCTGGTGTCAATCAAACCTCGGTTGAGCTGACATTCGACCCTCCCTGGGACATGAGTCGCATGTCCGATGAAGCCCGTTTGGCTCTCAATATGTTTTGATGTTGCGCTTCAAGCGCTTCGAGCTCAAATTATATGGCTCTAGCCAAGTCTCACTAGCCAAGTCTCACTAGAATGTCTCAAACTCTCAGCGGCACACAAAATTCTGTTATCTTTATGAGTGAATGCCCCGACCTTGATCAAAAAATGGAGTTGCGGCCATGGCCACCAGCGCCCGCCCCCGCCCGACAGTGATGATAATGACCGACGCTGCAGCCGCGCGTATGCGCGAGATAATGGCGACCAAACCTGATGCCATTGCTCTAAAAATCGGCCTGAAAAAGGGTGGCTGTGCCGGCATGGAATACAGCCTTGAATGGGCCACTGAACTTGGCAAATTCGATGAGGTGATAGAGCAAGATGGTGCCAAGGTGATAATCGATCCGGCGGCGGTTCTTTATTTGCTCGGAACCGAGATGGACTACAAAACCGATAAGTTTTCAGCCCAGTTCGTATTTAACAACCCCAATCAGGCTTCTGCCTGTGGGTGTGGAGAATCAGTTGAGTTGATACCTGCGAGTGACCCAAAACTCCAGGATGCTGAAGCTTAGATCAAGTTGGGGGTTAGGGCGCTGTGGTGCCACAAGCCATTGGGATTTAAACCTGAAACGAGACCGTGCAATGAATAACCCCGGTTCCGAGATTCAATCTACCTGGGTAGCTGATGTGCTCACGTTTTGGTTCGAGGAACTGAGCCAAAAAGATTGGTTTGTGAAAAGCGCGGATACCGACAATAAGATCCGCGAACGCTTTTCCAGTCTCTATGAAGAGCTTGATAAGGTCCATGTCGCAAGCTTGCTTGGAGAAGCGGAGACGGCCCTGGCTGCGGTTTTAGTTCTTGATCAGTTTCCGCGCAATCTGTTTCGTGGCTCGGCTAAGTCTTTTGCCACCGATTCAAAAGCGTTGGCCATCTCAATGGCGACGGTCGCGGCCGGCATCGACCGGGCAATTCCAGCGGATCGGCGTGTTTTCCTCTATCTGCCCTACGAGCACAGCGAGAACCTCGACGATCAGCACCGGTCCGTGGAACTGATTAGCGCGATCGGTGATGACGGTTTTACACAATACGCTGTGGCCCACCGCAGTGTGATTGAGAAGTTTGGGCGTTTTCCTCATCGCAACAAAGTGCTTGGCAGAGCGTCAACGCCAGAGGAAGAAGCATATTTGGCGCAACCGGGAAGCGGCTTTTAGAGTGAAGTCGTAAAGAGGTTGCAGCTGTTCAATTGGAGGCGGCTATTGGCTTTTGCTGGCAGGCCCGCTGCAATGGGGCCTATTCATCGCCGGTCAGTTCGGAGCTAGCTTGTTTGGCTTATCCACCATTACTGATCATCGAAGTGCTCAAGCCATGCGTTACGCATACTGAAGGTCGTGTTTGCCCCATCAGATGAACAGAACGAACAGTATTATTCTGCTGGGCTGGTAGTGGATGTGGGCTCAGGCAGGCTAGCAGCCGAAAGTGCTTCGGAGGCAACGGAAGTGTCCACCGAGGATGCCGCAACAGAGGAATGGGGCATCTCGTGTGGCTGTTGCGCGCCGGTTGGTGGCTCATCCGTCTCGCCAACCAAGCGGCCGAATATCCACCATAGTCCCTTGCCGATATCGTCCATCAGTACAAACACAGCAGGCACAAAAACCAACGATAGTAATGTTGAGGAGATCAAACCACCGATGACGGCGATCGCCATCGGTGCGCGGAACTCGCCGCCGGAATCCAATGCTATGGCGGTGGGCAACATGCCGCCGCACATGGCAATGGTGGTCATGATAATTGGGCGCGCTCGTTTGCGCCCAGCATCAATGATTGCCTCGTTACGCGGCACACCGCTTTTGATTTCCTCAATGGCAAAGTCCACCAGCATAATGGAGTTTTTGGTGACGATCCCCATGAGCATCAAAATGCCGATCACAACGGGCAGAGTGATGGGGTTGTTGGTGATGAGCAATGCGATGATGACGCCACCCAGGGAGAGGGGGAGTGAAAACAAAATGGTGATCGGTTGGAGGAAACTGGAGAACAGCAACACAAGTACGGAAAACACCATCGTCAATCCGGCGCTCATGGCTTTGCCGAAGCCTTCGAAAACCTCGACCATGATTTCGGCATCGCCAAACTGTCTGAACTCGATGCCTTTGGGCATTATCGCGGCAGCGGGCAGTGCCTTTGCAGCTTTGACGGCATTGCCAAGCGGGGTGCCCGCGACTAGGTCTGCGCCGAGGGTCACCTGGCGTTGGCGGTCATAGCGTTCGATTGATGTTGGGCCTTGGCGGTGCTCGAAGTTAGCGACTGTGGTGAGAGGGATAGCTATGCCGTTGGCGGTTCTGACTCGTAGATTTCTCAGGAAATCGGGGTTGGCGCGGGCGGTTTCAATGAGTTGCACGCGGATTGGTATTTGGCGGTCACCAGAAGTGAATTTGGCAAGTGCCGGGCCAATGTCACCGATGGTTGCAATGCGCACGGATGCGGCGATGGCTTCAGTTGTGACGCCTAATTCGGCAGCGATTGCGGTTTTGGGGCGGATGCGCAACTCAGGCCGATCAAGTTCAGCTGATGAGCTGATTCGAGCGAGTTGAGGCAGGCGTTTCATTTGACTTGCGATTTCAGCAGCAGCGTTGTTGACTGCTTTGCCATCACGGCCAAGCACAACCATTTGGAATCGGCGTTTGCCATTTTGCTCGATGAACCAGAAGCGGATATCCGGGATGTTGCCGATATCGGTTGAGATCAGAGGTTTGAGTTCCGCAAGGCTTAGTGTGCGTTCGTCGCGAGGTTTGAGAACGATGGTGAGGGTGGCTTTTCGGACCTCATCGCCTGAGCCCAAAATGCGACCGCCATTGGTGAATACGCGCTCGATTTCTGGGCGCTGTTGGAGGCGCTTGGTGATCTCCTGGGAGATTTTCCTGGTGGATTGGAGCCGCGAGCCGGGGGGAAGTTCAACGGCCATTAGAAGTCGGCCATTATCTTCCGGAGGCAGAAACCCACTGGGCAGCAATCGCGCGGAGGCCATGGATGCCACGAATATGAGGATGCCGAGGGCTACTGTGATAATGCGATGGCGGACGGACCATGTGAGCATGGTTATGTAGGCGCGGCCTAACCAACCTTGATGATCGGAATGCTTGGTGTCGCGCATGAAATATGCGGCAAGCATTGGTGTTATGAGGCGCGCGACGAGCAACGAGAAGAACACGGCCACAGCCACTGTCATGCCGAACTGCTTGAAGTACTGCCCCGCGATGCCGCCCATGAAGCTGACTGGAACAAAAACTGCGATGATGGTGACCGTGATAGCCATAACGGCGAGGCCGATTTCGTCAGCCGCTTCGATGGCCGCACGATAAGGGGATTTGCCCATCCGGGTATGGCGGACGATATTCTCTATCTCGACGATAGCGTCATCAACCAGAATTCCGGTCACAATGGTGATTGCCAGCAGGCTGACCAGATTCAAAGAAAAGCCAGCGGCGTCCATAACCCAAAATGTAGGGATGATGGAGAGTGGTAGCGTGATGGCGGCGATGGCGGTGGCGCGGAAGTCACGCAGGAAGAGAAAGACGACTATGACCGCGAGGATTGCGCCCTCGATTAACGTTTTCATAGTCGAGTGATAGGCAGCCTCTGTTTGGGTAATGGTGGTGTCGACTAATTTAAGCTCGACGTCGGGGTGGAGTTTGCGCAATTTGGCAATTGTCGCTTCAACTTTTTTTGCGATGACGGTTTCACTGGAGCCTTTGCCGCGGGTGATTGCGAAGGCAACAATGGGGCTACCATTGAGGTCGGCAAAAAGGCGTGGTTCTTCAATTGCATCCGTAACGCTGCCAAGCTGGTCAAGCCGAATTTTTCGCCCGCCGGGTAGAGCGATTTGGGTTTCAGCCAGGCCGGTGACGGTTTTTTTACCTGCCAGGGTTCGGATTGCTTGCTCGCGGTTGCCAAATTCCCCTCGCCCACCGGCGAGATCGACCTGAGTCACACGGAGTTGGCGGTTAACGTCGCCTGCTGTGATGCCGAGGTTGAGTAAACGGTCGGGGTTGAGGGCTACGCGAATTTCGCGCGTGACGCCGCCGACGCGCTCGACCTTTGAGACGCCGCCGACACCTTGCACCTCGCGGGCAACAATATCATCAACAAACCATGACAACTCTTCAAGCGTCTTTGTGGGTGCGCGGGCTGAATAAGTCAGGATAGGCAGACCTACAACGTCGACGCGTTGAGTGATGGGCTCGTCGATTGTGCGGGGAAGTTCTGAACGGAGGCGGGCAACGGCGTCTTTTACATCATTCGTTGCGCGATCCACCGGCACGCCAAGCTCGAACTGGATGGTGGTTCTGCTGCTGCCTTCGACGATGTTCGATTGGATGTGTTTGACCCCGACGATGCCGGAGAGGGCGTCTTCGACCTTCTTGGTAACTTGGGATTCAAGTTCGGCAGGGGCGGCGCCGGCCTGGGTGATTACGACGGCGACGACAGGAACGTCGATGTTGGGAAAGCGGCTGACAGGGATCTGGCGGAAAGATGCAATGCCGAGCCCAACCAATACCATGAAGAGGACAAGGGACGGCACCGGCGAGCGGATGGCCCAGGCGGAAATATTGGCGCGCATCTTACTTTACCTCACTCAACCGAGTTGGCTTGTGAAGATATGGGCGGACATGATCTCCTGAGCGCAAGAATGTGCCGGCTTTCGCAATGATCTTATCGCCTTCTCTCAGGCCACTGCGGACTTCGATGCGGTCAGTGGTCTCAAGCCCTAGTGCGATAATTCGGCGCTTAACTATACCGTTTACAACGATGAGGACGTTGGGGCGGTTGCCATCATACATGACTGCGTTTCGTGGGGCGGAGAGCCCCGAACTCCTAGCGGTTGTAATGTGACCACGGCCGAATGCACCGACCCGAATGCCTGGCTGAGAAGGAAGTGATATGCGGACATGACCGAGGCGGGTTTTTTGATCGATCTCGGGGGAAATCAAACGGATTTTTCCGGGAACAGTGCCGACGCCTGCAATCATGATTGCCGCACTCTGCCCGTTTCGAACTTTTGCTAACTGATCGGAGGTCAGTTCGCCTATGAGTTCGAGCTCGCCGTTTTGGATAATGCGGAACATCGGTTTGTCGACGGCGCGGGCTAGCGCACCAATTTTGGCATTGCGGCGGCTGATGATGCCGGCGGTTGGGGCGGTGACATCCGTGTTGCCGAGCCGCCACGCAAGTTCACGATGTTTGGCCTTGGCTTGGGCAGCTTCAGCTTCAGCGACACGCAACCCATCCTGAGCCGAGACCAGCCCGGCGCGTGCGGTGCGCGCGGCAGCCAAGCGCTCGTCGAAGGTGCTTTGGGACAGGTGGCCGGCACGCTTCAAAGGGCGGGCGCGCTTCAGGGACGCTTCCATCTGGACCAGCGTAGCTTTGGCTTGTTCAATGAGGCTTTTGCTTTGGGCCACCCCTGCTTTCGCACGGGCCTGCGTGGCGTTGTTCTGTGCCATCTGGGCATCGAGATTGCTGGTGACCAGGTGGGCGAGAACCTGGCCCTTTTTGACCGTGTCGCC
>Ga0209345_10002538_pt1 | contig 20020 bp, 17 predicted proteins | sample Cruoilmetagenom7_FD_187294 | JGI IMG/M metagenome (GOLD analysis project Ga0209345, IMG submission 187294) | Oil polluted marine microbial communities from Coal Oil Point, Santa Barbara, California, USA - Sample 7 (SPAdes) (version 2) | ecosystem: Environmental > Aquatic > Marine > Oil seeps ... | reverse complement strand
GGGCGATGGCGGCCAGCACGTCGGCGGGGCCGTGGCGATACCCATAGTTGCGGATTTCGATGGTGGCCCCGTCATCCGTCTCGATCGCATAGCGCGTGTCCAGTTCGGCGACGCCATTGCCCCAGATCGTCTGCCAGTCCGCGCCGAGGTTCAGGATGCGCCCTTTCAGCGCCGGACCTTTGACCGTGCCGCCCACGATGGGGATGATCCGCCGCTGTCCCGCCCGCCCCGTGCCCATTTCGCGGATCGGATCGAGCGAGACGAAAAGATCGCAGACATGGCGCAGGGTCGGTGCTGTGATGGTCGATGTCATCGGGCTCTCCGGGGCGTGATTGTGATTGAGTGACGTGTTGTATTGCTATATGTCATAACTAAATTCGAGGGCCCGCGTCCAGTCCGTGATGCGCCCCGATCCTTGGGAGGGGAATGATATGGCGCAACCGCGCTTCTGGACACCCGCATTCATCATCGAACGGCGGCCGGATGGCACGATCCTGATGGCGCAGCAGGGCGAGGCCCCGCGTCTGGCGGATACAGTTGCGGCGCGCATCGGTCATTGGGCGAAGGCGGCACCGGATCGCACCGCGCTGGCGCAACGTGGTCCGGATGGCGCATGGCAGCACATCAGCTATGGCGCGCTCTGGGATAGGATGCGGCATCTGGGGGCGGGGCTTCTGGCGCGCGGGCTGGGGCAGGACCGCCCGGTGCTGATCCTGTCGGAAAACGCGCTGGAGCATGCGGTGCTGGCGCTGGCCGGGCAATATGCGGGCGTGCCTACGGCGGCGCTGTCCACGGCGTTCTCGCTGGTCTCGGACAGTTTCGACAAGCTGCGCGATGCCGTGGCCCTGCTGCGGCCCGGTCTGGTCTATGCCTCGGACGGTGCGCGCTATGGCCGGGCGTTGGCGGCGGCGGGGGATGATGTCCTCAAGGTCTGTTCGATCAACCCGCCCGCAGGGGCGCTGCATCTTGCCGACCTGCCCGCACGCGACACCGCCGCCGCCGATGTGGCCTTTGCCGGGCTGCGCGGCGACATGGTGGCCAAGTATCTTTTCACCAGCGGTTCGACCGGCAGCCCTAAGGCGGTGATCAACTCCCATGACATGATCGCGCGCAATCAGGATATGGTCGCGGATTGCTTCCGTTTCCTGGCCGATCATCCGCCCGTTGTGGTGGATTGGGCGCCATGGAGCCATACGGCCAGTGGCAACAAGGTCTTTCACATGGTGTTGTGCCACGGCGGGACCTATCACATCGACGAGGGCAAGCCGACGCCTGCCCTGATCGGGCGCACGCTGGACAACCTGCGCGAGGTCGCGCCGACATGGTATTTCAATGTGCCTGCCGGCTATGAGATGTTGCTGGATGCGTTTCGCGCCGATCCCGATCTGGCCGCGCGGTTCTTTGGCCAGTTGGACATGATGATGTATGCCGGGGCCGGCATGGCCCAGCATGTCTGGGACGGTCTGCGTGCCACCGCCCGTCAGGTCACCGGGCGCGAGGTGCTGCTGACCACCGGCCTTGGCGCGACCGAGACCGGCCCCTTCGCCCTGATGTGCACCGATCAGCAAGAGGCACCGGGCAATGTCGGCCTGCCCGCGCGCGGGATCACGCTGAAACTGGTCCCGAACGAGGGCAAGCTGGAGGCGCGGATCAAAAGCCCCTCGATCACGCCGGGCTATCTGGGCGATGCGGCGACCAGTGCAAAGATGCTGGATGAAGAAGGGTTCTATTGTCTGGGCGATGCGCTGCGCCCGGCGGACCCGGACGATCCGACCAAGGGCTTTTTCTTCGATGGCCGGATTGCCGAGAATTTCAAGCTGGCCACCGGCACATGGGTCGCTGTGGGCGCGTTGCGGGCGCGGCTGGTCGATCACTTCGGCGGGTTGGTCCGCGACGCCGTGATCCTGGGCGAGGATCGCCCGGCCTTGGCGGCGCTGCTCTTTCCGGCTGAGGGCGTGATGGACCGTCCCGGTATCATGGAAGACCTGACCCGTCTTCAGGTCAGCTTCGCGGCCTCCGCCACCGGCAGTTCGACCCGGATCGCCCATATGCTGATCCTGCGCGACCCGCCCAGCCTTGACCGGGGCGAAGTGACGGACAAAGGCTCGATCAACGCCCGCGCCGTGATCCGCCACCGCTCCGATGCTGTTGACCGCGTCTATCGCGCGCCTGCCGGGATTACTTTTGAATAGCGGCCGCTGTTTCATCTTGCCAAAAATACTCATCGCGACAGCGCCCCAAAGAAAAAGGCCGCCGGATCATCCCGGCGGCCTTTCCTGTTCCAAGCGGCAAAAGGATCAGCCGCCGTTCTTGACGATCAGGTCCTTGGCCTGCTGGATCAGGGCGCGTCCGTCGATGCCTTTGGTTTCCATGTCGGCCACCCAGCGGTCGATGACAGGCTGTGCCTTTTCCTTCCAGCGCGCCACTTCGGCCTCGTCCAGTGTCGTGATGGTGTTACCGCGGTCCACTGCGATCTGGCGGGCGGGGGCGTCATAGTCCCACATCACCTGCGAGGCGAAGGCCGACAGTTTCTCGCCCGATTCCGCGTCGATGGCCGCCCGCACGTCGTCGGGCAGGGATTCGTAGCGGTCCTTGTTCATCGCCAGGATGATCGTCGCGGTGTAAAGCGCCTCGGGTCCGGCGAATTCGGTGTGGTTGCCGACCAGTTCGGACACGCGCACGGCGGTGGTGACCTCCCACGGGATCACCGTGGCGTCGATCACGCCCTTGGACAGGGATTCCGGGATCGCGGGCAGGGGCATCCCCACCGGGGTCGCGCCCAGTTCGCTCAGCATGTCCGTGATCACCCGGGTCGGGCCGCGCAGTTTCTTGCCTGCCATATCTTCGAGGCTGGTGATCGGATCCTTGGAGTGGATCATGCCGGGGCCATGCACCCATGCGCCCAGGATCTTGACGTCCTTGTATTCCTCGTTCTGCAATTCGGCTTCGGTCAGCTGCCAGAAGGCTTTGGCCGTGGCGACCGGGTTGGTCATCATGAAGGGCAGTTCGAAGACTTCGGTCTTGGGAAAGCGGCCCGGCGTGTAGCCGACCACGGTCATGATCAGGTCAGCCGTCCCGTCGATGGCCTGGTCGATCAGGTCGTTGGGGCGTCCGCCCAGCGACATCGCATCGTAATGCTCGATCTTCAGCTTGCCATCCAGCCGTGCCTCGACCGCAGCGGCCCAGGGCTTGAGGATATGGGCCGGCACGGGCGCGGGCGGTGGCAGAAACTGGTGCAGCCGCAGCGTCACCTCCTGCGCGGACAGGCTGGCGGGGGCCAGACCGAGCGCAAGCGCGGCGGCGGCGACCGTCTTCATCAGGTTACGTCTTTTCATTGGTTTCCTCCCAGAAACGGGCCGGCTCCCCCGGCCCTTGGTTGTAGTCTGTGTCAGGTTCGGCAGAAGCGCAATTGATTATGCGGCATAGCTAAATGTTTTTCTCCGACGGGACTGGCTCAGTTCAGCGTGACCGGCAGGCTGCGGGGACCCCGGAACCCGAAGCCGTAGAACTGCACCGCATCCGGGTCGGGCAGGGACATGTTCGGGAACCGGTCGCACAGCATGGGCAGCATGATATTGGCCAGCATCCGCCGCGCCACATGGGTGCCCTGGCAGAAATGCGGCCCGTTGCCAAAGGCCTGATGCGGCAGCTTGGGGCGGAACACGTTGTAGAGATGCCCGTCCTCATAGACTTCTTCGTCATGATTGGCCGAGGCCTGGATCGTCATCACCGTATCGCCCTTGGGGATGTTGAAGCCGCGGATCTCGGTATCTTCGGTCACGAGGCGGGATGAGACCTGGATCGGCGCGACCCAGCGGACACCCTCCTCGAAGGCATCGGCCCACAGACCGTCCCGCTTGACCGTCTCGAACTGGTCGGGGTTGATCATCAGGCCATAGAGGATCGTCAGCAGGGCGTCGCGGGGTTCGTTGATGCCACCGCCGATGGCGATCTTGATGTTGGAATAGATCTGGCTTGTCGGGATCGGGTCGGCGGCATTGACCATCACCGACAGCGCGCTCTGGTCCGGGTCCGCCCGCAGCCGTGCCGCTGCCGCGTCGAACAGCGCGTCCATTTCATCATTGGCCGCATCGCATTGGGCGAACAGCGCGTCGGCCCAGCCGAAATTCCCGGCCCCGTCGATGAGGATCTGCGACCAGCGTTGCATGTCGGCGTCCGAGGCTTCGGGAATGCCCAGCAGATGTGTCAGGCAGCGCGCCGAGAAGGGTCCCGCCAGCGTGGTGAACAGGTCCACCGTCTCGCCGCGCGGCAGGCGGGATACGTAATCCTCGGCGATCCGGGTATAGATCGGCTCCCAGCATTGCTTGATGTTGCGCGCGGTGAAGGCGGGCGCCATCGCGCCGCGTTCGGCCGCGTGTTCGGCCCCGTCCTTGCGCATCAGCGTATGGGCGCGAAAGGCGCGCTGCATCGGCGTGTTGGGATCGTTCGAACTGAACAACACGGGGTTGTCCTTGACGTATTTGGTATCAGCCGCCTTGGTCAGCAGCGTGCGGCCCACCGCCTTGACCCGCAGCACCGGAGCCTCGGCCCGCAGGCGCTTGTAGACGGTATAGGGATCAAGCGTCAGCTGCTGGATGGTGATCTGCTCATCCAGCGGTGCCTCGGGTGCCATGGGTGTATCGAGTGTCACGGTCCTGCCCTCCCCCGCCTGATCGCGTGGATCGACCGTAAAGGATAGACTCGCATGGGACAATCCGATGGAACTGATACAGGCTATCGGATAATCTGATGACGTGACGCAAGCCGGAGGTATTCAGATGGGGGTTCCCAAGGACAGTGATCCGCTGGCTGTCGATTTCGCAGCGCTGCGGGTGCTGCGTCTGGTGCATGACTATGGTTCCTTCTCGCGCACGGCCGAGGAGTTGGGCGTCAACCAGTCTTCTGTCAGCTATACTATCGACCGCCTGCGCCGCGCCTTCGGCGATCCCCTGTTCGTGCGGCAGGGGGCAGGCATCGTGGCCACCGATCGCTGTGACGAGATCGTGCGCGAGGCCGCGCGCATGGTGGACGCGTTCGTGGCGCTATCCACCCCGCGCGCCTTCGACCCGGCCCGGGCCGAGGCGACGATGATCCTGTCGTGCAACTACTATGAACGGGCCACCCTTGTGCCCGCGCTGCTGCGCCGCCTGCGGTCTGTGGCGCCGGGGTTGAAGCTGGGGGTCATCACCTCGACCGTGCGCGGACGCGAACAGCTCAGCCGGGGCGAAAGCGATATGCTGGTGGGGCCGGTCCGGATCAATGATGCCGGTTTCTTCAGCCGCCGGATGCTGAGCGATCACTATGTCTGCGTCATGGCGCAGGACAATCCGCTGGGGGATGCGCCGCTGGACGTGGAAGGTTTCGCTGCCGCCCCGCAGGCCGTGGTGACCTATGGCGGCAACTGGCGGTCCAGCTATCTGGTCGAGATGGAGGCCGCGGGCCTGGCCCCCAACATGGTGCTGGAACTGCCCAGCCCCGCCACCCTGCGCGAGATCCTGCCCGGCACCGACCTGATCGCCACCGTGCCCTTGCGGACAGCGCGCTCCTTCGGGGCCGGGCTCAGGATCGTGCCCTGTCCCTTTCCCGCCCCGTTCGAGATCGACCTCTACTGGACAGCCCGTACCCACCATTCCCCCATGCACCGCTGGATGCGGGGGCTGATGGCGCAGATCGCCACCGAAATGGAGGGTGACGCGCCACGCGTCTGATCCGGCGGGGATCAGCCGGGAAAATGGCACGCCACGCTTGTCTGGCCGCGCGTCTCGAGAAGGGGCTGCACGCGGCGGCAGATGTCCTGCGCGCTGGGGCAGCGGTCGGCAAAGGCGCAGCCTTTTGGCGGGTTGATCGGGCTGGGGGGATCGCCGCTGATCTTGACGGGCCGCACATAGCCGCGCGACTTGCGCCGCGCCAGACTGGGGGCCGCCGACAACAGCGCCTGCGTATAGGGATGCTGCGGCGCATCGAACAGCGCATCGCGCGGGGCCATCTCGACGATCTTGCCCAGATACATCACCGCCACATCGTCGCAGACATGACGCACCACGCCAAGGTCATGGCTGATGAACAGATAGCTCAGGCCCAGTTCCGTCTTCAGCCGCGCCAGCAGGTTCAGGATCTGCGCCTGGATCGCCACGTCCAGCGCGGACACCGGCTCGTCGCAGACCAGCAGTTTCGGGTTCGTGGTCAGGGCGCGGGCAATGGAAATGCGTTGCCGCTGGCCGCCCGAGAACTGGTGCGGGAAGAGGTTCAGCTGATCGGGCCGCAGACCCACCAGCCGGAACAGTTCCGTGACCCGCGCACGGCGTTCATCCGGGGTACCGATCTCCATCAGGTCCATCGGCTCGCGCACGATATCGGCCACGCGGGCGCGCGGGTTCAGGCTGGAATAGGGGTCCTGAAAGATCAGCTGCACATCGCGGCGCCGCTTGCGCATCGCCTCGTCATCGAGTTGCAGCAGGTCCTCGCCCTGGAACATCACCTGGCCGCTTGCGGCCTCGACCAGCCGGATCGTGGCCATGGCGGTCGTGGTCTTGCCCGATCCGCTTTCGCCCACGATCCCCAGGGCGCGGCCTTGTTCCAGACTGAACGAGACCTGGCGCACGGCCTCAAGCACCGGGCGCGGGCCGAAGAAACCCTGCCGTGGCAAGGCGAATTGCACGGTCAGGTCGCGCACGTCCAGAAGGGGGCTCATATCCGGCCCTCTGCGACGGCATGGCAGGCGACGGGGTGATGGCCTTGGGCCCGCAACAGCGGCTTCTCGCTGTCGCAGCGGGGCGCGCGATGGGCGCAGCGTTCGGCAAAGGCGCAGCCCGCCCCCAGCAAGTGCAGCGGCGGCACCACGCCGGGGATCTCGCGCAAGGTGTCCTCGCCCTTGCCCAATGCGGGAATGCACGAGATCAGGCCCCGCGTGTAGGGATGCTGCGGCAGGTCCAGAACGTCATCGGCAAGGCCCTGTTCGATCACCCGGCCCGCATACATCACGGCCACACGGTCGGCCATTTCCGAAATCGCGCCCATGTCATGGGTGATGAGGATGATCGCCGCGCCGAAATCGCGCTGGATCTCGTTCAGCAGATCGAAGATCTGCGCCTGCACCGTCACGTCCAGCGCCGTGGTGGGTTCGTCCGCGATCAGCACCTTGGGGCGGCAACTGACGGCCATGGCGATCATCACCCGCTGGCGCATCCCACCCGAGAGCTGATGGGGATATTCCCGCGCGCGCCGGTCCGGGCTGGGGATACCCACCCGGTCCAGGAGCGCGACCGCGTCGCGGAAGGCCTGATCGGCGCTGACCTTCTGGTGCAGCATGATCGCCTCGGCGATCTGGTCGCCCACGGTGAACACCGGGTTGAGGCTGGTCATCGGTTCCTGAAAGATCATCGCCATCTCGGCCCCGCGCAGGGCGCGCATCCGCGCCTCGGTCGCGCGTGTCAGATCCTCGCCCGCCAGACGGATCGCGCCGCCTGCGATCTTGCCGGGCGGGCTGGGGATCAGCCCCATCACCGACAGGGCCGTGATCGACTTGCCGCAACCGCTTTCACCCACAACGCCCAGCGTCTCGCCGGCATTGACCGACAGCGATACCGAATCCAGCGCCGTGACCGGCCCGTGTCGCGTGTTGAAGGTCACGCGCAGATCCTCGATCTGCAACAGCGCGCTCATCTTTCCCTCAGCTTCGGATTGAAGGCGTCGTTGAGCCCGTCGCCGATCAGGCTGACGGAAAAGACGGTCAGAAAGATCGCAAGACCGGGAAATGTCACGGGCCACCAGGCGTCCAGAATATAGGCGCGGTTCGATCCGATCATCAGCCCCCAACTCATCGTGTTGGGATCGCCCAGCCCCAGAAAGGACAGCCCCGCCTCGAACAGGATCGCGACACCGATGGTCAGCGTGGCTGACACGATCAGGGGCGGTGCGGCATTGGGCAGGATCACGGTCCAGATGATGCGGCGGTTCTTCGCGCCGATGGCGCGGGCGGCGGTCACATATTCCAGCTCCTTGATCTTCATGACCTCGGCTCGTGTCAGGCGGGCGGTCTGCGGCCAACTGACCACGCCGATCGCCAGTGCGATGGTGGTCAGCGTGGGCGAGAAGAGCGTGACCAGCACCATCGCGAACAGAAGCGTCGGCAGCACCTGGAAGAATTCGGTGATCCGCATCAGCAGGTTGTCGACCCATCCGCCGTAGAAGCCCGCCAGCGCACCCAGGCTGACACCGATCACCATGGTGATCAGGGCCGCCGCCGCCCCCACCGCCAGCGTGGGTCCGCCGCCCGCGATCAACCCGGCAAAGATGTCGCGTCCCAGATAATCCGTGCCCAGCGGAAATTCCTGCGTCACGCCGGGTGGCTCATGCGGGGCCCAGACGATCTCATAGGGGTTGCCGCCATAGAAGAATGTCCCCCAGAGCGTCGCCAGCACGATCCCGCTCAGCATGATCACGCCCGCCACGGCGGGGATATTGCGGCGGAACATGCGCCAGGCCTCGCGCGCGGGGCTTTCGGCCTTGAAGGCGGTCGCCTCGGTCATGGCCTGCTCCTTCCGGCTGTTTCTTCTTGCCACAAATATCCCGGGGGAGTCGTCGCCCAAGGGGCGGCGACGGGGGCTGGCCCCCGCTGCCACACCCGCGTCATCGCGCACCCGCTCATGATTTGCCCCGCAGGCGCGGATCGGCCAGCCGGTAGCTGAGGTCGGTCAGCAGGTTCGCCACCACCACCATCGCGCTGGCGAAGAACAGCACGCCCATGATCGTCGGATAGTCCCGCCGCAGGATGGAATCGAAGGCCAGCCGCCCCATGCCGGGCCAGTTGAACACGGTCTCGACCAGCAGTGCGCCGGAAATCAGGTTGCCGAATTGCAGACCCGCCACCGTCAGGATCGGCAACGAGGCATTGCGCAGCGCATGTTTGAACAGGACCGAGCGTTCCGACGCGCCCTTGGCCCGCGCCGTGCGGATATAGTCCGAGCCCAGAACCTCCAGCATCGAGGCGCGGCTGAGGCGGGCATATTGCGCCAGATAGATCAGCGCGAGCGTGAAGGCGGGCAGCACAAGGTGATGCGCCACGTCCAGCGCGCGGGTCATGAACCCCGCGTCGCGCAGGCGCACGGATTGCATGCCTTCCACCGGAAAGATCGGAAAGACGCTGGCAAAGAGGATGATCAGCATGATCCCGGTCCAGAATACGGGCACCGCATAGCCGATGGTGGCAAAGACCGAGACGAAGCCCGACAGCACGCCATTGGGCTTGCGCGCCGCGATCACGCCCAGAAAGACGCCCAGCAGGATCGACAGGACCTGCGCGCAGAGGACCAGCAGGATCGTCGGGCCGATCCTGTCGCCGATCAGAGTCGCAACCGGCTGGTTGAAGAAGAAGGACTGGCCAAGATCGCCCCGCAGCACATTGCCGATGTAGATGCCAAGCTGGGTCAGCACCGGCTTGTCCAGGCCATAGTCGGCCCGGATCGCGGCCAGCAGCGCCTCGTCCGCGCCGCCCATCTCGCCGGCGATCACAAGGGCAGGATCGCCCGGTGCAAGCCGGATCAGCAGGAAATTCAGCACCACCACGCCCAGCATCAGCAACAGACCGTAGAACAGGCGCCTCAGCAGGTAGGAGGGTGTCATGGCATCTCCCGCTTACAGGAAAGGGACGGGCCGCCGCAGGGTGCGGGCGGCCCGGTCACCGGGTCGGATCACTTGGCCCAGTGGACCCTGTCCATCGGGTGCATCGTGCCCCAGATCCCCATCGGCGCGTTCACCAGATCCTTCTTGTAGGCGGTGTGATAGGGCGTGGCGTTGATGAAGTAGATCGGCACGTCCTGCGTCACGAGTGCCTGGAACTCCGAATAGAGCGCTTTGCGCTTGTCGAAATCGCCTTCAATCGCCGCTTGTGCAAGGATCTCGTCCACCCGCGCGTTGGAATAGCTTTGGGTGTTGGACCAGATCACGCCCTGACGGATGTTGTCGGTCAGGTAGGTGCGGTGCACGCCGATCACCGGATCGCCCCAGTTGAAGACCACGTCCATCGTCAGCTCGAAGTCATGCCCGCCCACGCGACCTGCCCATGTCGGGAAATCGGGGGCGGCGCGCACGGTCACGTCGATGCCGATCTTGGCAAGTTGCGACTTGAGGTATTCGGCGATGCTTTTCTGCTGCTCGGCCGGGCCGGGGATGTAATCCACGGTCAACTCCATCCCGTCGCCAAAGCCTGCCTCGGTCATCAGCGCCTTGGCCTTGTCCAGATCCACGTCATAGGCCGTGACGGCGTCCGCATCGAAGAAGGGCGAGCTTTCGATGATCGGGCCGCGCTGCGGGGTCGAGACGCCGCGATGCAGGGCCTTGGTGATGAAGTCGCGGTCCACCGCATAGGAAATGGCCTTACGCACACGCAGATCCGACAGTTTCGGCGACTTGGTGTTGAAGGCCAGCCAGTTGATCGGACCGACGGCGGCATAGCCTTCGCTGGTGACGCTCAGGTGATCGGCCTCGCTCAGCCGCTTGATTTCCTGGCTGCCGGCCATGAAGGGATAGACATCCGCCTCGCCGTTTTCCATCGCGATCAGCAGGGCCGAGGGGTCGTTGATGATGCGGATGATGATTTCATCCAGCATCGGGCGGCCTTCGATGAAGAAATTCGGGTTCTTCTTCAGCACGATCGCCTCGCCGGGGGTGAATTCCGACAACATGAACGGGCCCGACCCGATCGGGGCAGAGTTGGCGGGATGCGCCTTCACGTCCTGTCCGTCGCCGTAGATATGCTTGGGCAGGATCGGTGCCAGCGCGGGCGACAGGGCCAGCAGCAGGGCCGGGTGCGGATTGCTCAGCTTGATGACTGCCGTATGGGCATCCGGTGTCTCGATCGCCTCGACCGGTTCGAACATGGACTTGAACGGATGGTTCTCCTTGATCGTCATGATCGAGAAGGCCACGTCTTCCGATGTGACGGGCGTGCCGTCGTGGAAGGTCGCGTTCTGCACCAGGTTCAGCGTCACGCTCAGCCCGTCATCGCTGACCGACCAGGATTCCGCCAGATAGGGCTGCGGCTCCCAGTTCTCGTCATAGCGCAGGGGCGACGCGAAGATCTGGGTCGAGGGCACGGCAGTCGCGATCCCCGATTGCACCGCACCGTTCAGATGGCGTGGCACCTGACTGGAGGCAATCACCAACGTGCCTTCAGCCTGCAAAGGGGCGGTGGAAAGGGCGGATACGGCAATCACCGCAGCGCCCATCAGGCGTGTCATCAGTTTCATGTCTGTCTCCCGGTTGTGGCGTGGGTTCGTTCTTGGCTTCCCTTGCAAAGAAGGCTAGCCGTGACCCTATCCCCGGAAAACAGTGTTTTCTGTTGATGGAAAAGCTATTTTTTAGGTGAAGACGCGGTTTGACCCTTCGCTGTCCCGCCAGTCGCCGGGGCGAGGACGAGGTCGTCAAAGATGCCCTGCCGCGCCAGATCCGCGCTGATATCAAGCACAGCCTGCACGATCGTCGACCGGCGTGAGGCCTGAGTATAGGCCACGCCGAACTCGGGTGTGTCCACCTGTCCCTCAATGGGGCGGGCGACATAGCCGTTCGATCCGTCGCGGTCCGCCTTGGAGCAGATGTTCAGGATCGAATATCCGAATCCCGCCGCCACAAGGCCCCGCAGGACCGAGCTGGATTTCGTGGTATGCACCACGTTCAACTCCAGCCCGTGATCGCGGAACACGCCCCGGAAATAGCTTTTGGAGGTCGGCAGGTCCAGCAGCACCATTGGCAGGCCCGACAGGTCGGACAGGGCCACGCTGTCCTTGTCGGCCAGAGGCGAATCCAGCGGCAGCAGCGCCCAGGGCCGCGCCATGAACAGGGGCTGGAACGGCCCGCCCTCGGCCCCGCGCCGCCGGTATGTCAGCGCAAGGTCGATCCGCCCGGTCTGCAGCAATTCCTGTAGCGCCTCGAGGTTGTCCTCCTTCAGGTCGATCCGGATGGCCGGATAGATTTTCGACACGTGCTTGAGAACGCGCGGCAACACATAGGGCGCGGTGGGGGCATAGCAGCCCAGATGCAGCGTGCCGGTTGGATCGCCCGACAGCGACATCAGATCGGATTCGAAAATCCGCGCCTGTTCAAGGAAATCGGCGATGCGGGTGGCTACGATCTGTCCGGCCTCGGTCGGCTGCACGCCCTTGGCGGGCACCCGGCGAAACAGCTCCATCCCCAGGCTTTGTTCGATCGCGTCGATCGAGGCGGTGATCGAGGATTGCGAGATGTGCATTTCGGTCGCAGCGCGGGCAATGGAGCCGCTGCGCACCGCGGCATCGAAGTAGCGCAACTGCTTGAGCGTGAAATGCATCGCATTCCCCCATCAGATCAAGTTTCTCCTGACAGTAAAACCATTTTCCCACAGGACAAAGCTCGTTTACGCCTTGATCAACAGCAGGAGGCGATCATGACCGATATCACTGTTTTCAAAGCCAGAAAAATCATCACGATGGATCCCAACCGGCCCGAGGCGAGCCATGTTGCCGTCCGCGATGGCCGGATTCTGGCGGTCGGTGGCGCTGATTGCGCGGATGCCTGGGGTGCGGTGCGCCATGATGACAGCCTGAAGGATGCGGTGCTGATGCCGGGCCTGGTCGAGGGTCATGCCCATATGATGGCCGGTGCGATGTGGGATTTCGCCTATGCCGGCTTTCACGACCGGATGGACCCCAAGGGCAAATGGTGGAAGGGCAAGCCGGATCTGGCGGCGGTGGTGCGCGACCTGTCGGACTATGAAAAGACGCTGGCACCGGGGCAGCCATTGCTGGGGTGGGGGTTGGACCCGATCTTCTTCGCGGGCGAGCGCCTCAGCCGCAAGCATCTGGACCAGATCAGCACCGATCGCCCGGTGGCGATCATGTTCTCGAATTTCCATCTGATGTGCGTGAACTCCAAGGCGCTGGAGATGGCGGGCTATGACCGCGCCACCAATGCCGAAGGCGTGGTCAAGGATGCCAAGGGCGATCCCACCGGCGAGTTGCAGGAGATGGCCGCCATGTTCCCGGTCATGCGGCGGGTCGGCATGGATTTTCGCGGGCTGTCACAGACCGACGGTGCGATCCGCAGCTATGGCGAGGTCTGCATGCGTGCGGGCGTGACCACCGTCACTGATCTCTATTCGCAGATGGAGGATGCCGATCTGGCGACCTTGGTGGCGGTCACGGATGATGCGGATTTTCCCGCAAGGCTGGTGCCGGTTCTGGGCGTGGCCGGAACCGATCCCGCGCAGGCCTCGGCCCGCGCGCTGGCCCTCAAGGCGCAATCGCGTGACAAGCTGCGGTTGGGGGCGGTCAAGCTTATGACGGACGGGTCCATCCAGGGCTGGACGGCGCGCGTGAAGTGGCCGGGCTATGTGGGCGGTCAGGCCAACGGCATCTGGAACATGTCCCCCGAAGAGATCCACCGCATGGTCGCGCAGATGCAGGCGGCGGGTGTGCAGATGCATATCCACGTCAATGGCGACGAGGCCAGCAGCGTCGCCATCGACGCCATCAGCGCGGCGACGCGCACCCATCCCTGGCCGGACGCGCGCCATGTCTTGCAGCATTGTCAGCTGATGGGACCGGACCAGTTCAGCCGCTGTGTCGAACTGGGCATCTGCACCAACATCTTCTCCAATCACATCTGGTATTTTGGCGATCAGCACGCGGCCCTGACCGTGGGCGAGGATCGGGCCTGCCGGATGAACGCGGCGCGCGCGGCACTGGACGCGGGCGTGCATGTGGCGCTGCACTCCGACGCGCCGGTCACGCCGCTGGGTCCGCTTTTCACGGCATGGTGCGCGGTGAACCGGCAGACGATGTCGGGCCGCACCTTGGGCGCGGCGCAATGCATCACCGTGCCCGAGGCCTTGTATGCGATCACGCTGGGTGCAGCTTTCACGCTGAAGATGGATCACGAGATCGGCAGCATCGAGACCGGCAAGCGCGCCGATTTCGCGATCCTTGGCGATGATCCTTTGGGCGTCGATCCCATGGCGCTGAAGGATGTGCCGGTGCTGGGCACCGTGCTAGACGGGCGGGTGCATCTGGCATGAATCAGCCGCGTTTGCCACTGACCGTGATCGGCGGCTATCTGGGCGCGGGCAAGACCACGCTCCTGAACCGCCTGCTGCGCGAGGATCACGGTCAGCGCATCATGGTCATGGTCAATGATTTCGGCGCGATCAACATCGACGCGGATTTGATCGACAGGGCCGATGGGGACACGATCACACTGACCAACGGCTGTGTCTGCTGCACCATGGGCGCAGATCTGTTCATGGCGATGGGGGACGCGCTGGACCGGCATCCGCGCCCGGATCATCTGGTGATCGAGGCGTCGGGCATCGCCGACCCGGCCCGGATCGCCACGGCCGCGCGGGCGGAACCGGACATGGCCTATGGCGGGATCGCCGTTGTCGTGGACGCGCTGAACTGGCCGGCGCTGGCCGATGACCCGCAGATCGGGGCGCAGATCCGGGGGCAGGTGGCGGTGGCGGACCTTCTGCTGGTCTCCAAGGCCGAGGACGGTCTGCCGGGCGGATTGGTGGCGCGGCTGGCCGCGCTGAGTGCGGCACCCCAGATCGACCTTGCCGCCAGCACCGCCGAAGGGGCCAGCCTTGCGCCGCTGCTGCTGGGCGGGATCGCCCCCTTGCAGGGCAAGCAGGACGGGGCCTTGCACCCTGCTTACACGGGCTGGAGCCATGAAGGCGATGCGGTGATGGAGCGCGAGGACCTGTCCCGCCGCCTGGCGACGGCCCCGCCCGCGATCTATCGCATCAAGGGGCTTGTGCGCGCGCCTGCCGGGCCCGGCTGGGAAGTGCAGGTGGTTGGCCGCAGCGTCGAGATCAAGCCCGCGCTCGCGCCGGTCATCAAGACACGGCTGGTGGCCATCGGCCCGGCCTCGACCGTGTCGCGTGCGGACGTCTCACGATGGTGGCATGCTGCCTGACGGTGGATCGCTGTCAGCAGGAGGTGCGCGTCGTATCCTTGCCCTCGGGGCTGCAGAACAGACGATACAGAAGGCCGATCACCTCGTAGGTGTTGTTGTCGGCAAGGCTGTAGAAAATCGTCTTGCCTTCGCGCCGGGTCTTGACCAGACCCTCCTCGCGCAGGCGGGCCAGCATCTGGCTGACCGCGGCCTGCCGGATCTCCAGCAGGTCTTCCAGTTCGCCCACGGATTTTTCACCCGACCCCAGATGGCACAGGATCATCAGCCGGCCCTCATGGGCCAGCGTCTTGAGATAGGCCGCCGCTGCCTCGGCGCTGCGCGCCATTTCGCTTGGCGGGGCGGGGGGGCTTTGCGTGCTCAATTCGGCCAGTTCCTGCATCCGGTAGATCCTTTTTTCACTTCTACCATACCCCGGTAGAAAGAGCGAGGTTACTGCTCATAAGCCGGGGCACCACCTTCAAAATGGTTCTCGTTCTGATAATCGCAAGGGTCTTCCTGCATTTGCAGGTGCAAACCTGTGCCGGTGAAGGGATGGGCGCGGGCCAGATCCTCGTCGATCTCGATCCCCAGACCGGGACGATCGGGCGGAATGACATGGCCGTTCTCGACCCGGATCATCCCCTTGATCAGCCCGTCATGGAAGGGCGTCTCGATGGTCTCGATCATCAGAAGATTGGGGATCGAGGCCGCCAGATGGATGTTCGCGGCCCATTCGATGGGGCCTGCATAAAGGTGCGGCGCGATCTGGGCGTTGAAGGCCTCGGCCATGGCGGCCACTTTCTTCATCTCCCAGATGCCGCCCGCGCGCCCCAGCGCCGGTTGCAGGATCTCTGCCCCGCCAGTACGCAGCAGGGTGGCGAATTCCGTCTTTGTCGTCATCCGCTCGCCTGTCGCCAGCGGTATGCGCACGGCCTGGGCAACCTTCTGGAATTCCAGCAGATTGTCTGGCGGGATCGGTTCTTCATACCACAGCGGGCTGTAAGGCTCCAACGCCTGCCCCAGCCGGATCGCGCCCGCCGTGGTGAACTGGCCATGGGTGCCGAACAAGAGGTCCGCGCGATCGCCGACTGCCTCGCGGATGGCGCGGCAGAAGGCGACCGAGCGCGAGATGTCGCGCATCGCAGGCATATGCCCGCCGCGCATCGTATAGGGACCGGCGGGGTCGAACTTGACCGCCGTATAGCCACGCTCCACCGCCTCGAGCGCGGATTCAGCGGCCATCTCGGGCGAGACCCAGAAGGGCGCATGTTCGTGATGGGGCAGCGGATAGAGATAGGTATAGGCCCGCAGCCGGTCGTTGATCTTGCCGCCCAGAAGCGCCCAGACAGGACGGCCCCGGTCCTTGCCCAGAATGTCCCAGCAGGCAATCTCAAGCCCCGAAAACGCGCCCATCACCGTCAGGTCGGGCCGCTGCGTGAAGCCCGACGAATAGACACGGCGGAACATCTTTTCGATGTTCTCGGGGTTTTCGCCCTGCATGTGGCGGGTGAACACATCCTCTATCACCGCCCGCATCGCCGCAGGCCCGACGGTCGAGGCATAGCATTCGCCCCAGCCGACGATCCCGGTATCGGTGGTGACTTTCACAAATATCCAGTAACGCCCGCCCCAGCCCGGTGCCGGGGGCGAGGTGACGATGATTTCAAGGTCAGCCAGTTTCATCGTCGGTCGCTCCTATGAGTATTTTTGGCAAGATGAAGGGATGCGTCAGCCGTTCAGCATGATCACGTTGCGCCGCGCGGCACCGGTCTTGGTGTCGGCAATCGCCTCGTTGATCTGGTCAAGCCGCCAGCGGCCCGAGATCAGCTCGTCCAGCTTCAACCGGCCCTGCTGATAAAGATCGACCATCCAGGGAATGTCGCGCTTGATCACCACATCGCCCATCTTCGAGCCGATCATGCCCTGGCCCACGGCGGCCATGACCACGGGTTCATAGGTCGAGGTCTGGCCCGAATGGGGCATCCCCACCATCACGACGCGGCCTCCGTAGCCCAGATAGCGGGGGGCCGTGTCATAGGCCGGGATCGCGCCCACGGTCACGATCACCGCATCCGCGCCGCGCCCCAGAATGCGCTTGGCGCGGGACCACGGTTTGGCATCGGTGGCAAGGATACCGTCGGTCGCGCCGAAGGCGCGGGCGATCTCCAGTTTCTCCTCGGACATGTCGACGGCGATGATGCGGCGGGCCCCGGCGATCCGTGCACCCTGAATGGCGTTCAGCCCCACCCCGCCCGCGCCGATCACGACGACATCCTGCCCGGCGCGCAGACCGGCGGCGTTCACGACCGCGCCCACGCCGGTGATCACGCCGCAGGACAGCAATGACGCCACATCCTTGGCAAGATCATCGGGGATCTTCACGACCTGGCTTTGGTCCACCACGACCGCCTCGGCAAAGGCACCGCAAGCCATGGCCTGATGCAGCACGCCGCCATCGGCGGTGGACAGCGGCCCCTTGTCGCCGTTGTAGGGCGTCTCGCACAGGGTCGGCTTGCCCGATCCGCAGTTGGAACATCCGCCGCAGGCCCGGATCAGCGTGACCGCCACGCTGTCGCCCACGGCCAGCCCTGCGACGCCCGCGCCCACCGCCGTCACACGGCCTGCGGCCTCATGCCCATAGACGGCGGGCAGGGTGCCGCCCCACGCGCCCTCGGCAAAGGAAATATCCGAGTGGCAGATCGCCACCGCGTCCAGCCTGACCTCGACCTCGCCCATTTCGGGCGCGCGCAGACGCACCTCTTCGATGGTCAGGGGAGAGCCGAATTCATGGCACACGGCGGCCTTGATCATCTGCATGGTGGGTTCCTTTCTGGTCTGGCCTTGCGTTGTGCCCGAACCTGCCCGCGCCCGATCAGCCGTGCAAGCGCAAAACAACCGCTCCGGTGTCGGAAATGCCCGCTGGCTGGACGGCTCAGTCGATCAGCCTGCGTCCGCGCGTCTGATAGATCACGGTGGCCAGCACCATCAGCACAGCCGACAGCAGGAATGGCGCACCGGGCAGATAGATGGGTGCATCGACGCGGGTGAAGCTGGCGAAGGTCTGGGTCATCACCAGCGGCGCGATCACCATGGCTGTTGCGGCAAGACTGCCCAGAACGCCCTGCAATTCGCCCTGCGCATTGTCCGCGACAGACCGGGACAGGATGCCTTGCAGCGCCGGCAGGCCGATGGCCCCCAGCGCCGTGACCGGGATCAGCACCATCAGCAGCAGGCCATTGGAGATGACGCCCAGAATGACGAGCGCGGCGCATTCGATCAGCAGCCCGACAAGGACCGTCCGCGCCTCGCCCAGCAACCGGATGCAGGGCGCGACCAGCGCGCCCTGCACGACCGCCAGCGATATGCCATAGATCGCCAGTGAGACGCCGATCAGACCGGGCGACCAGCCGAACCGCTCGGCCGTGAAATAGGCCCAGACCGCCGGATAGACGACGGTGGCGAACTGGTAGAAGAAATAGACCCCGATCAGCGGCCCCACCCCCGTGAAAGAGGTGATGGAGCGGATCGCCCCGAAAGGATTGGCGCGCCGCCATTCGAAGGGGCGGCGGATGCGGTCCGTCACGGTTTCGCGCAGCACCAGCCAGCCGAATCCGGTATTGGCCAGCGCCAGAAGTGCGGCGGCGAAAAAGGGCGCGCGTGTACCCCATTCCGCCAGCAGGCCGCCGATCACCGGCCCCAGCACGAAACCCATCCCGAAAGCGGCCCCGATCAGGCCGAAGTTCTTCGCCTTTTCGTGGGGTTCCGAGATATCCGCCATATAGGCCGAGGCGGTGGTGTGCGTCGCGGCCAGCACCCCGCCCAGGATACGACCGCCCAGAAGCAGCCAGATCGAGCCTGCCAGCGCCATCACGATGTAATCCGCCGCCATCACCAGCAGCGAGGTCAGCAGGACCGGCCTGCGCCCGAACCTGTCCGACAGCGCCCCCAGAAGCGGGCTGAACAGGAATTGCATCAGCGCATAGGCCGTGGACAGGATGCCGCCCCAGACGGCGGCCTGTGCCAGCGATCCGCCCGTGGTCTCGCGGATCAGCTCGGGCATCACCGGGATGATCAGGCCGATCCCCACGGCGTTGATCACGACAGTGATCAGGATGAAGACAACCGGCAGCCGCATTGGGGACTTTCGTGCTTGTTCGATCCGGGCACCCTAGGTGGGGCCCCGTAGCAAGGGAAGCCCTCTCGGCCTGCCTCTTTGGCGGTGTTCAGCGCTGCAGAAGCACCGGGAACCAATCCTCGCGCAGCGTCTGCCCCGCCACCATGTCATGCCCCGGAAAGGGGGGCGAGGTGCGGCCCGGCCGCTCGACATAGCGCGCGTCATCGCCCACCAGCCGCAGCGAAAAGGCGCGGCGGCGCTGGGCGGTGTCATTGCCGCGCGCGCCGTGCAGGGTGCTGTAGTGAAAGGCCACGGCGTCGCCCGGTTCCATATGCCATTCGCGGATCTCCATGCCCTCGGCGTCGGGATCGGGGACCGGCATATAGGCATCGGCGTCGGGGTAGAAGTTTTCTTCGGACAGCCAGCGGGTCGGCAGCACCGGGCGCGGCCAGAGGTGCGAGCCTGCCACGCAGCGCAGGCTGGCTTCGCGGACCGGGTCCAGCGGCGACCAGAAGCTGACGGTCTGGCGACCCTCGACAAAGTAATAGGGGCCGTCCTGATGCCATGGGGTCGGCTTGGCGGTGCCCGGTTCCTTGACGAGGATATGGTCGTGAAAGAGCTGCACCTTCTGCGCGCCCATCAGGTCGGCGGCGACCGCGGCGGCGGGGGAGGTGCGGATCACCTCCTCGAATTCGGGGATGCGCTGCCAGTTGCAGTAGTCGTCGAAAAAGCGCCCGCCTTCGCCCGCCTTGAGGTTCTCGGCCGCATAGGGGCCGGGGTCTGCCATGTTCCGCGCGATCCCGGCGGCGAGGGTGTCCACGTGATCCTTGAACAGGCCCCGGATGATCACGACGCCGTCGCGCTGGTAATCGTCGATATCCTGCTGGGTCACGAGGGGGGGGGGCATGGGGCTACTCCTGTTGAAACTGGACCGCAGTATCAGCGCAAGGGGGCGGTGCGGTAAAGCGTGACCTTCAACCCGCC
>Ga0209345_10002537_pt1 | contig 20025 bp, 17 predicted proteins | sample Cruoilmetagenom7_FD_187294 | JGI IMG/M metagenome (GOLD analysis project Ga0209345, IMG submission 187294) | Oil polluted marine microbial communities from Coal Oil Point, Santa Barbara, California, USA - Sample 7 (SPAdes) (version 2) | ecosystem: Environmental > Aquatic > Marine > Oil seeps ... | reverse complement strand
TGGCCGCATCGTGACCTTGAAACTAAAGCGCGCCAACCACAACCAGCTTAGTCGCCGCATCAGTCTTTATGATCCAACCCAAATGGCCGACCGGATCTATCGCACGGCGCGAGAGTTGATGGCACAGGTTGGGAATGAGGGGCCGTATCGTTTGATCGGAGTTGGCATCAGTGACTTGTCCCTCGCCGACACCGCTGATCTGTCGGTTGACCTGCTGGACCAAGACGCCTCCAAGCGCGCAGCAGCAGAGCGCGCCACCGACAAAATCCGTGCCAAATTTGGCCGTGACGCCATTAAAAAGGGTCGCGCCCTGCGGTAAAGACCCTAAACTTTCGAAATATTACTCGGCCGCAAGGGCAATTTTAGGCATCCCAATTTGAGCAATTTCCTTTGCAACCGAACTGACCAGTTTTTGAAAGCTTTGGAAATGCCCGCTTGGCCGAATCATCTGCTCATTCATATAGAGTGACCGGTCAATTTCGATCTGAACCACATGTTGACGACGGGACGGACGGCCATAATGCTGCGTGATATAGGCACCGGCAAAGGGGGCGTTACGCGCAACCCTTAATCCGGCGCTCACAAATGCCGCCTCAACGCGATCAACAACATCGCTACTGGCTGCGGTCCCGAACCTGTCACCCAGCACAATCTCTGGCTTTGGAATGCCTCTTCTTGTGGTACCCTTGATCGCCTCATGCGGCATCGAATGGCAATCAATCAAAACTGCCTCGCCATATATCTGATGGCTTTGTTCGATCAACGCCTCAAGCGTGCTGTGATAAGGTTTCCAATGCGCCGTTAACCGAGTCTCAACCTCCACACGCGAAATCTTGCCGCGGTAAATAGCGCGTCCGTTTGAAACCACGCGCGGGATAACCCCTAACCCTGAAGCAACACGTGGGTTATGCGAAATTTTGTGCACCCCGCCTATTAACGCTGGGTCCAGTTCATCAATATTTCGGTTCAAATCAACAAACGAGCGAGGTGTTTTGGCCATCAATAAAGGGGCACCAAAGGATGGCACGTCACCAAACAACAAATCCACAAAAGCATCTTCACTTGAGCGGATCGCTATTTCGTCCAGAATCGTTTTACGCAAAAACGCCCAAGAATAATTCCGACCACTGTGCGGGGACGCAAAAATGACACTTGTGGTGCGGTTTTCTGGTAAATTCAGTTGATAATTGGCCTTTGACATCCGATCTCCTTGCAGAACAACTGTAACCTATTTCATAACCGTATCAAAACCCCTTGATCACCGCGCCGACTCCTTTTATAGACCAGCACACCGACGCGGTTCTGCCGCGTCCTATTTTTATGGGACGTCAGGGATTAGTTCGGCCATATGGGCGCTTAGCTCAGCGGTAGAGCACTTCGTTGACATCGAAGGGGTCACTGGTTCGATCCCAGTAGTGCCCACCATATGCCCGCATTCACGCGGGAACGAAATTGAAACAAAGGCGCCGCTGCGCCGCGATACGAGGAGAAGGTTATGAAAATTCGCAATTCCCTGCGTTCACTCAAAGGCCGCCATCGCGATTGCCGCATTGTGCGTCGCAAGGGCCGTGTTTATGTGATCAATAAAACGAACCCACGGTTCAAAGCCCGTCAGGGTTAAGCCAAACACTACTGAATTGAAACCGGCCGCCGAGCATTGCTCTGGCGGCCGTTTCTTTGGCACATCATACGCGACCGCTTATGATCATCGCGCCGCCAGCAGTCGAACGATGGTTTGCTGAGTGACATATCCAGTCACCGGAATCTGCCGTGCCCGTTGGAATTTTCGCACAGCCCGCCGGGTTTTATCATCAAACTTTCCGTCAACTCGCCCGGGTTTTAGCCCTAGCGCCTGCAATTTCTGTTCTACCAGAAGACGCGCAATTCCGGTGCCTGCAACACGGGCCTCATCCGCCCGCGCACGACGAATCAATTCTTCGTCCCTCGCCCCGCCGTCCAATTGCTGCAATCGTTCTTTGGCAATTCTCGCAAACGCACCGGACGGATATTCTTGCAAATACTGCCGATAGGCCGCAGCCGTTCCGACAGATTGAATTTCATCCCAATATTCCCGCTCAACGGCCGCTGCTTCAGCACGGCGAGCCTCGTCAAACTGGTCAACCTGCGTTTGGGCAATTTCGGAGTACAGGCCATCTGGATAGCGTTTCAAATAGGCCCGCAAGCTGCCCTCGGTGCCGTCACTTCCGGTTTGATGCCAGTACTCTGTATCTTGGCGGTCCTGCTCTACCTGACGTTTGCGCGCCTCTTCTTCCAATTCTTGTGACCGGATGTCGGCAGACGCTTGTAAGACCGCAATCTGGTTACCGGACAAATACCCGAAACCCTCAATCCCGCGTGATTGTTGCCACGCACCAATGGCCGCGCGTGATCCACGCCCGAACAAGCCATCTATCCCGCGTGGATTAAATCCCAGAATTGACAGGTTACGCTGAATTTGGCGGCGCTGGTCGCGGTTCAGCTTCAAAGCGGCCTCGACAGCTTGCGCTTGAGTTTCGGGTCGGGCCACAAGGGTTGTGATCATTTGGTTAGCTTGCGCTGCAAATTGCCCTTGTGGGTAGCGCTCAACATACCTTTGCAACGCTTCAATCGTGCCGATTGCTTGCACAGCATGCCAATACGTCTGGTCTGCATCATCAAGTGAAGGGAGGGTGTCCGGCGCTAAAATTTCCGGTGTTCCAGATACAAACGCCATGCTTTGCGGTAAAAACCCGTCTGCCTTGATATGTCGAGAAGCGTCTAGGATGGCCTCGCGAATGCTGTTTTCAGGATTCAGAAATCCATCTGCAAGCAACGGAACCAGATCTGCCATCGGTCCACTGACCACCGTCACACCTTGCGGTATGTCCAAATTCCCCAACCCTGTGTCTAGCCCATATCCCTGTGTTGGTGTCCCGTCTGTAGCAAGCATGACAATCGCCTTACCCGGCTTTTGCCCTGCGGCATCCATGATCGCGCCAATCGACAGACCCATATGGCCAACTGTGAACATATTTGGCTCACCCGCAGTCGTTGCCAAGAACCAGCTGTCGCGCTCGCTGGTTGTTATGTGCCCCGCTAGCAAAATAACAACACGATCCGCCTCATCGAGGGCCAAAAAAAACTCCGCGACAAGCGTGAGCTGCGCGTCACTGCTCAGATTTTTCCCTTGGGAAACAGAAAACCCATTTGCGCGTAACGTTTGCGCGCTGAGGCGTGTCAGATTCGCGCTCCTGATGTAGGGCTGGTTATCATAGGTGCTGTTGCCAATCACCAGCGCCACATCCGCGGCCAGCGCGGACATGGCAATGCTGCAAAATATCCCAGAAAGTGCAACCCGTTTCAACTTCGACATCATGACACGTTCCTTTTAAAGGGACCGGATCAATCGTAACTACGTTGATCCTCGATTACCAAACCATCATTGGGCAAGCTGCCTTTTGCAACCAGCTCAATCTTGCCTTTTAACTTTAGCGTATCCGTCATTGTTATCAAATAACGGTCTGCATCAGTAGCGTCGGTTTCGATCTGCACTGTCATCGTATCCATTTCGCCATCGCGGCTGGCAATGACACGGACGCGGCTGATTTCATCATGCTTGGCGACAAAATCGGCCACTTGCTCAGGGCGAACAAACATCCCCTTGATCTTGGCTGTTTGGTCGGCGCGGCCCATCCAGCCCTTGATGCGCATGTTTGTGCGCCCACAGGGGCTCTGGCCTTGCATCACAGCGCTTAGATCGCCTGTGGCAAAACGGATGAGCGGGTAATCTGGGTTGAACGTGGTCACAACGACCTCGCCGACTTCGCCAGGGGCAACGGGGTTGCCCGTGCCCGGAGTTACGATTTCAACAATCACACCCTCGTCGACGATCATCCCCTCTTGGGCCTGACTTTCGTAGGCGATGTTGCCCAAATCAGCGGTCGCGTAATTTTGCAAACACAGTATTCCACGATCAGCATATTCTTGGCGCAACGAGGGGAAGAGTGCCCCGCCGCCAACCGCCGCCCGCGAGATATTCAGCTTCAGCCCCATGGCGTCAGCCTTGTCCAAAATCACTTTCAGATAGTCGGGCGTACCCGCGTAGGCTGTCACCCCTACATCATGTGCCGCGCGGGCCTGCAATTCAGTCTGCCCCGTGCCCGCTGGCAATACAGCTGCCCCAACGGCGCGTGCGCCTGATTCGAAAATCATCCCCGCAGGGGTCAGGTGGTAGCCAAAACAGTTCTGGATAATGTCGCCTTTGCCAATGCCACAAGCGTGCAGGAACCGCCCAATGCGCCACCAGTTACCGGAAATGCGGCCCGGCTCATAAATCGGCCCTGGGGATTGGTGGATATGTTCAAACCCGTCCGCCGAAACCGTTGTAAACCCGCCAAACGGCGCATTTGCAGCCTGTGCGGCAACCAGCTCGGATTTGCGGATAACAGGGAGTGCAGCAAGATCCGCCACCGAGGCAACAGAGGCAGGTGCAACATCGCCCAACAGGGCTGCAAATCCGGTTGTATTTTTCGCGCGCGCAATCTGTGCTGGCAACGCTCGTGCCAACTCACTGACGCGTTCATCTTCCGAGCGGGTCTCCAGATTATCAAAGAAACTCATACCTTCGCCTCGCATTAACTCAACCACCGTTTACGGCGACGATAAGACCGCACGTCGCGGAAAGATTTACGCCCTTCGTCCGAAACCCCCAGATAGAATTCCTTAACATCAGGATTTTCGCGCAGGTCCGCCGCTGGGCCATCCATTACGACGCGTCCGCTTTCCAGAATATAGCCGTAGTGCGCATATTTCAGCGCCATGTTGGTATTTTGCTCGGCCAACAGGAACGACACGCCTTCTTCCTCGTTGATCTTTTTCACAATCTCGAAAATCTGTTCCACCAGTTGCGGGGCCAGTCCCATCGACGGCTCGTCCAGCAGAATGGTTTCAGGGCGACTCATCAAAGCCCGACCCATGGCGACCATTTGTTGCTCGCCGCCGGATGTGTAACCAGCCTGGCTTTTGCGCCGTTCACGAAGGCGCGGAAAATAATCGTAAACCATCTCAAGGTCGGCATTCACCGCACCTTTGCCATCTCGGCGTGTATAAGCGCCGGTCAGCAGGTTTTCCTCGACGGTCAGGTGCTCGAAACAATGGCGCCCTTCCATCACTTGAATAACGCCCTTTTTCACCATGTCGGCGGGGTTCATACCCTCAATGTCTTTGCCGTTATACATGATGGACCCTTTGGTCACCTCGCCGCGTTCGGACCGCAGCAGGTTTGAGATCGCTTTCAGGGTGGTGGTTTTCCCCGCCCCGTTGCCGCCCATCAGCGCGGTAATACCGCCCTTGGGAACTGACAGGCTGACGCCTTTCAGCACAAGAATCACGTGATTGTAGATCACTTCGATATTGTTGACCTCTAGGACGGTCTCTTTGGTTTGAGCAGCGTCAAGCATTTTAAATGTCCTGAATATTCATACGAATCGCCCGGGCCACGCAAATGGCAGCCCGGGCATCGAGCTTAGTTACAGCCCGGTGTGATGTTGTTTTCAGCTGCATATGCTGCTGAATCTTCTGCAACCAATGCACCAATCACTTCTTGGTCAGACTGGGCGTAGTCGGAAATCGAATTCCACTTACCCGCTGTTGCATCCCACTGAGCAACGCCAACAAAGCCGTTACCGCCGTGGGCCTGACAAGACACCTTGAAAGCTGGCCCGTAATTAGGGAACCCGGCCGCAGCCATTTTCTCTTCGGTGATTTCCAGTGCTTCCATGCCATCGCGCATTTGCGCGGCATTGATGGCAGCCGTGCCATGGATGCCTTGTGCTGTTTTCACAGCTTCGGCAGCCAGCATCGCAGCATACAAACCACGGTTATAGAGAACCGTACCAATTTGGTTGCCTGCACCCGCAGCTTTACCGGCATCCACAACATATTTCTGGATGTCATCATAGATCGGGTAATCAGAACCAACACCGTGGAATGTCAGCGATTTATAGCCATCCGCGCCAGCACCTGCAGGCAGAACGTCATTTTCAGAACCAGACCACCAGATGCCGATGAAGTGATCCATCGGGAATTTGATGTTCGCGGCTTCCTGAATGGCAACCGAGTTCATAACACCCCAGCCCCACATGAAGACATAGTCAGGCTTTTCGCGGCGGATTTGCAGCCATTGCGATTTCTGCTCTTGGCCAGGATGATCAACGGGGATCAACGTCAGGTCAAAGCCGTGCTTTTTGGACAGTTCTTCCAATGTGCGGATTGGCTCTTTGCCGTAGGCTGAGTTGTGATAAACAAGGGTAATTTTTTTACCTTTGATATCACCACCTTCAACATCCAGAACGTGGTTAACCGCACCTGATGCGCCATCCCAGTAGTTTGCAGGATAGTTAAAGATGTTGCGAAACACTTCGCCGTTCTTGGCGGACGTGCGACCATAACCCATCGAGTGCATCGGAATGCCGTCTGCTGTCATTTTCGGGATCAGCTGATAGGTGATGCCGGTGGACAGGGGTTGATAAACCAGCGGGCTCGAAGCTTTGGTCGCTTCATAACATTCAACACCTTTTTCGGTGCTATAGCCAGTTTCACATTCCATCAGCTTGGTCATTTCGCCACCAATGCCGCCGTCACGTTCATTAAGCAGGGTGAAGTAATCGGCGTAGCCATCAGCAAACGGGATACCATTCGCCGCATAAGGTCCGGTGCGGTAGCTGAGCGCCGGGAATACCAGATCTGCCATCACCGGGGCTGCGGCCATTACCGCAGCAACAGCCATTGTTACTAGTTTAAGTTTCATTTGTCGTTCTCCTCCATTGAAGTGTAATTTTGATAATCTCGTGTCGAGGTTTACCCGATCTTTTATGGTTGGCCATGCCCTAATGCGGGAACGGCCAAAGTCTTAGTTTCTCTTTTGCCAGTCGCCAAAGCTGCGCTAACCCATGTGGTTCAAAAATCAGGAAGGCAACGATCAGCGCGCCAACAATAACGAACTCGAAATGTGCGGCAACATCTGTTGGCCAAGCCATATTTCCTACCAGAATATTCTTAAGGAGCACAGGCATAAGCACCATGAACGCCGCCCCAAGGAATGATCCAAGGATTGATCCCAGCCCGCCGATGATAACCATAAACAGAACGAGGAAGGATTTGGAAATTCCGAAGGCCTCGCCACCCTCAACCGCGCCCAGATAGACTGTGAACAGCAATGCACCGGCAATCCCGATGAAAAACGAGGAAAGCCCAAAGGCCGAAAGTTTGGCTTTCAGCGGGTTCACCCCAATGATTTCTGCCGCAATATCCATATCGCGGATTGCCATCCAGCTGCGTCCCAACGTGCCGCGGGTCAAATTGCGCACAAGCCATGCACAGGTCACAACAAAGACAAGGCAAAACATATATTGCGCCCAGGCTTCGACATTCGGACCGGTCACATTCACCCCGAACACTGTGCGCTCTGGTGCATTGATGGTGCCAGAGGCCGAATAGTTGTAAAACCACGGCACCCGGTTAAATAGCCAGATCAGGAAGAACTGCGAGGCAAGCGTTGCCACCGCCAGATAGAACCCTTTGATCCGCAAAGAGGGCAGGCCAAACAGCATCCCCACCAGCGCCGTAATCACACCTGCAATCAGAATGTGGATGATGATTGAAACATCAGGGAATGACGTCATCAACTTATAGGCCGAATAAGCGCCAACCGCCATAAATCCGCCGGTGCCAAGGCTGAGCTGCCCGCAATAACCGATCAGAATATTCAGGCCTAGCGCGGCAATCACATAGATCAGGAATGGCACCAGAACCGCATTGGCCCAGTAGCCATTGATAAAGAACGGCACCACACAGAATGCCACCACCAAAAGGAGGTAATAGGCCACACGATCAAATTTGATCGGAAATGTCTGGTTGTCCTTGGAGTAGGACGTTTTGTAGTCACCTGCTTCACGATACAGCATATCCTAAACCCTCTCGATAATCTTGTCGCCGAACAGCCCCTGAGGCCGAAAGACAAGGAATATTAGCGCCAACACATAGGCAAACCAGTTTTCTGTAGCACCACCAAGGAATGGCGCGCCGATCAGAAACTCGAACATCTTTTCGCCAACCCCGATGATCATCCCGCCAACAATCGCGCCGGGGATCGAGGTGAAACCGCCGAGCATCAGCACCGGCAAGGCTTTGAGTGCGATCAAGGACAGCGAGAACTGCACGCCCGATTTCGACCCCCACATGATCCCTGCCACCAGCGCCACAAATCCGGCGATGGACCAGACAATCACCCAGATGGTGCGCAGGCTAATGCCCACCGACAACGCCGCCTGATTGTCATCCGCCACCGCCCGCAAGGCGCGGCCGGTTTTGGTATATTGTGAAAACAGCACCAAGGAGGAAACCAGAATAACCGCCACGACCGCGGCCACAATATCCAGCGAGTCCAGATAGAAGCCGTAGAAATCCGCGCCGCCCAAAAAGGCTGTGCTTTCCTCGATCCAGACATTGCCGCCTTGGGGGATACCAACATCCAGCTTTTTGATTTCGCTGCCCCACATCAGATCGCCAAACCCTTCCATGAAATAGGCCAGCCCAATGGTCGCCATAAACAGAAAGATTGGATCCTGATTTACCAAGTGCTTGAGCACTAATCGTTCAACCAGAACCGCAAAGATAAACATCACCCCAGCCGCCAGCAATATCGCTAGAAAAGCGGGCAAATGCCAGCCAAAGTGATGCACATTCGTGCCAAACATCGCGTTAATCAAGTGCGAGAATGGCACTTGTCCGGTTTGTATGCCGACCAGCGACATGGCCGCAAACAACGCCATCACACCTTGGGCGTAGTTGAAAACACCGGACGATTTGTAAATCAGTACAAAGCCCAGCGCCACAAGGGAATACATCACCCCAGCCATCATACCATTCAGGAAAACTTCGATCCCGTAATAAAAACCAGCTGACATTATGCGCACCCCCGCAAAATTATATCCATGCGAAAATTAGTCATTGCTCACCCCCAAATATGCGTCGATCACGTCCTGGTTAGCCAGCACTTCGGCAGGTGTGCCGTCGCCGATCTTTTTGCCGTAATCCATCACAACCACGCGGTCGGAGATGTCCATCACCACACCCATATCGTGCTCGATCAGGGCGATTGTGGTGCCAAATTCGTCGTTCACATCCAGAATAAAGCGGCTCATGTCCTCTTTTTCCTCGACGTTCATCCCTGCCATTGGCTCGTCCAGCAACAGCAGCTTTGGTTCCGCCGCCAGCGCCCGACCCAGCTCAACCCGCTTTTGCATCCCGTAAGGCAGACGCCCAACCGGTGTCTTGCGGATTGCCTGAATTTCCAGAAAATCGATGATTTCCTCGACCCTCTCGCGATGCTCGGCCTCTTCTTTGGCCGCTTTGCCCCACCACATCGCTTGGCCGATCATGCCAACATCCATTTTGGTCAGACGACCGGTCATGATATTATCCAGCGTGCTCATACCCTTGAACAAAGCGATGTTCTGGAAGGTCCGCGCAACCCCTTGCTGCGCCACCTGATAGGGCCGCATTGCAGGGCGCTTGGAACCATGGAACCAAACTTCACCTTCTTGCGGATTATAAAAACCGCTGATCACATTCAACATCGATGATTTGCCAGCCCCGTTCGGGCCGATGATGGCGCGGATTTCGCCCTCGTGGATGTCAAAACTGATGTCTTCAATTGCCACCACACCGCCAAACCGCAGGGTGATGTTTTTCATCTCCATCATGGTGCCGCCGATTTGGCGACCATCGTCGGTCATATAACCAACGGTGGAGTTTTCGGTCATTTCATTCATTCTGCCGCCACCTTCTGATTGACCGGAACAACCGGCACATCGCGGATTTCCAACGTGGCCGTTATCGAGCCTTTGCGCCCGTCCTCATACGTCACTTCGGTTTCGGTATAGATTTCGGATTTGCCGGAATAAAGCGCATCGATCAAGTCGCTGTATTTCTCGCCAATGATCTTGCGGCGCACTTTACGGGTACGTGTCAATTCGCCGTCATCCGCATCCAGTTCTTTATGCAAAATCAGGAACCTGCTAATCTGGCAACCAGACAGCATTTCATCCTGCGCCACCGATTTGTTCACCTCTTCGAGATGCTCTGCGATAGTGCTGTAAACCTCCGGATGTCCCGCCAATTCCTGATAAGAGGCATAGGCGACATTGTTGCGCTCGGCCCAGCTGCCAACCGCCGTCAGGTCAATGTTGACAAACGCTGTGCACATGTCACGGCCCGCACCAAACACCACAACTTCCAAAATATCCGGAAAGAACTTCAGCTTGTTTTCAACGAACTTGGGCGCAAACATGCCGCCATCGGCCATTTTTCCCACGTCTTTGGCGCGGTCGATAATCCGCAATTGGCCCGTGTCTTTTTCAAAATAACCAGCATCACCTGTGGCAACCCAGCCCTCGGCATCCTTGGTATCTGCGGTGCTGTCAGGGTTGTTGTAATACTCCACGAACACACCGGGCGAACGGTAATAAACCTCTCCATTATCGCGGATGGCAACCTCGACACCCGGAGAAGGCACGCCCACAGTATCCGAACGAACATCATTATCGGGTTGTTGTGTGATATATACAGTCGCTTCGGTTTGACCATACAGCTGCTTCAGGTTGATCCCCAGCGAGCGGTAAAACTCGAACAACTCCGGTCCGATTGCCTCGCCGGCGGTGTAACCCACCCGCACACGGCTAAGCCCCAGTGTGTTTTTCAGCGGTGCATAAATAAACAGATTGCCCAGCGCATAACTGATCCGTCCCTTAAGGCCCACACTTTTACCCGCCAGAATATCCGACCCGTATTTCCGAGCGACGCCCATGAATTTATCAAACAGCCATTTCTTGAAACGACCAGAATCTTCCATCCGGATCATCACGCTTGTTAGCTGACCCTCAAAAAACCTTGGCGGTGCAAAATAATAGGTCGGCCCGATTTCACGCAGATCAGTCATCATCGTCTCGGGGGATTCGGGGCAATTAACACAGAACCCTGTCCAATACGCCTGTCCGATCGAAAAGATGAAATCTCCGACCCATGCCATTGGCAAATAGGCCAGCACATCTTCACCCGGCCCCAGATTATCAAACTCGCACGAGTTTTGTGCAGTTGTGATGATATTACGATTCGACAACACAACGCCTTTGGGCTTGCCTGTCGTGCCCGATGTATAAAGCATCACACAGATGCTATCCAAATTCAGGCGTTCAATGCGTGCCTTTAATTCTGGCAGAAACTCATCACGCGCCGCGCGACCCTGCTCCTGAATGTGAGAAAACTGATGCATGCGGCGGTGGTCGTATTTACGCAAACCCCGTGGGTCAATGTAAATCATGTGCTCGAATTGGTGCAATTCGTCCTGCACATCAATCACTTTGTCGACCTGCTCCTGATCCTCGACCACAACAAAACGTGCGCCGCAATGGCCCAGAACATAGGCCATCTCTTCTGCGTTTTGCTCTTGATACATAGGGACAGGAATCGCACCCACTGATTGTGCCGCTGCCATCGCCCAATAAAAATATGGACGGTTCCGGCCAATGATGGCCACGAAATCACCCTCATGGATGCCAAGGTTCAAGAAGCCCAGCGCAAGCGCCTCAACCTCTCCAGCCACTTCACCCCAGTTCCAGCGCTGCCAAATACCGTATTCTTTTTCACGATAGGCTGCTTTGTCACCAAACATTGCCGCATTGCGCGCCAACAAGGCCGGAATCGATTCCAGAGCCGCGTTTGATTGTGCCAAGTCTAATCCTCCCCATCCGCCGATTTGTCGACGGTCCACCCTTTGTAGGCGATTCTCTATTCACCCTAATGTGACGTGGTTTTCCTGAAGGTCAAATTGTTCGTGACTTTTACGCAAATCTAACGAATTGTAACACCTCTTTCGCGAATGCGCCCCGAGTGGTAGCGATAATGCCGAAAGGACCACACCAAATGGGATCATCACAGGCCACAACCGAAAACCTGACGCGCGCCGGATTGAATCTGATCCAGCAGGCTCTGTCGATCTACGACAGTGACTTACGCTGTGTCCGGGTTAACCGGCCCTTTAAGGAAATGTTTGATCTGCCGGAGAACCTGTGCATCCCGGGGGCATATTTTTCCGATACAATCAGGTTTCTGGCGGCTCGTGGCGAATACGGTGAAATCGGTGACGTCGAAGAATTTGTCACATCCCGTGTCGATCAGGCCCGCGCTTTTGAAGCGCATTATATGGAACGGACCCGCGCCAACGGGCACACCATTTCGGTCGAGGGCAGCCCCTTGCCCGAAGGCGGCTGGGTCACGGTTTACACCGACATTACCGCCATCAAAGATCAAGAAAAACTGCTGCGCGGGCGCACCGATGAGTTATCTGATCAATTGCTCGACCACACGGAACGCCTGTCGCAATCCAACCGCGAACTGGCTGCCACCAACGCCACCCTTGAGGAAACCAAGCGTCAGCTAACCGAGATGGAGGCCCGCGCCCGCGTGACCACCGAGATGATGCCCGCCCACATCGCGCATGTGGATGAGGACGGCAACTACACTTATTCCAACCGCCGACTGTCTACAGTGATCCCGTCCCGCCCGACCGATATTTTAGGTATGCACATAAGCGAGGCACTGGGCAAAAGCGCCTTCACCTATATCAAACCATATTATGAAAAGGCCCAAAATGGCGAGGTCAGCGTGTTTGAGTTTACCGATGATGACTCCCAGCGTCGCATCCGTGTTGCTTTTAACCCCGATCAGCGTGGTGTTTATATCCTGTCGATGGATGTGACCGAAGAGGCCCAAGCCCGCGCCGCCCTGAGCCAGACCCATAAACGTGAGTTAGCCGTGCAACTGACCAGCGGCTTGGCTCATGACTTTGCCAATCTGCTGACGATCATCTTAGGGATGCAAAGCCGTCTGTCGCGCATGAATCAAACCACGGATGCGCAAGAATTGATCAGTGCCACCCAGTCAGCGGCCCATCGTGGCGGCACCCTGTTAAACCGCATCGCGGAAATGTCCGGCCCGCGCGAAATGCGACCCAAACCAGTAGATTTTGGCCGCTTTATGAGTGATCTGATGACGCTGGCCACACCAACGTTGCCCAACAAAGTCATCCTATCGAGCCATTGCGAAGGCGTGGAACAACCTGTTTTATTGGACCCTGGATCTTTGCAGGATTCCCTGCTGAACCTGATTTTGAACGCCAAAGACGCCATCGGAACGCAAGCTGGTGAAATCACCATCAGCACGAAACCGGTGCGCGACACATGGCTGGAAATCACTGTCGCGGACACCGGTTGCGGCTTTAGTGACGAGGCACTTGAACACGGGCTTGATCCATTTTTTACCACCAAAGGCGGTGAAGGGTCGGGGCTGGGCCTGTCGATGGTTTACGGCCTGACCAAACTGGTCGGCGGTGATCTAAAGTTGAACAACTGCGCAAAGGGAGCCGTCATTACCCTGCGGCTGCCCTTGCGGTTCACCTCGTTTGAGGCAACCCCGAAACTGGTGTTATTGGTCGAGGATTCGGACGATATCCGCGCCACAGTGCGCGAAATGCTAACCGATATGGGACACCGCGTGATTGAGGCCACTTCCGCCGAAGAAGGCAGCGCATTAGCCATGCTAGAAGGTGTCAATTTTGTGCTGTCCGATATCACATTGATAGGTGGTATGACCGGCGTGCAAATGATCGACGCGCTGAAACAAAATGGTTTAAAGGCCAACGCATGCCTGATGACCTCCCTGCCCGCCAATAATCCCATTCGCAAGGATGCCGCAGCCCGCTATCCGCTGATCCCAAAACCTTTCACCGCAACCGACCTTGCTGCCTTTATAAAAATGGACCACGCCTAAATGACCCAACCACTTGTCACCATTCTAGATGATGAACCCGAAATTCGTCTCATGCTGGCCGATGCATTGCAAGAGGCTGGCTTCAGAACCGCGTCCTTTGCGCGCGCCACCGAATTCGAGGCCTCGTTGAAAACCTCCTCACCGGATGTTTGCCTCGTTGATCTGGGCCTGCCCGACAAAGACGGCCTTGCGCTGGTGCATCGTCTGGCGCTGGAATCCGGCGCTGCGATCATCATCATTTCGGGCCGCGCACAGGTACAAGACCGCGTTACAGGACTAGAGCTTGGTGCCGATGATTACATTATCAAACCGTTTGACCCCGCCGAGGTGGTCGCGCGTGTGCGCGTCCGTCTGCGCAAAAGGAAAACCAGCGAAAAAACTGCCAATCAAGCCCGGTTTGAAGGTTGGACTGCATTGTTCGACCGCTATGTGCTGGTGGATGCGGACGGCATCGAGACCCCGTTCAGCCATGCTGAAGGCGAAGTGCTGCGCTTGTTTCTGGACAGTCCCAAGAGACTGGTTTCTCGGGCCCATATGCAAGAGACCCTTGGCGGCACGGCGGGCGAAAGTTTTGACCGTGCGATGGATGTGCGAATCTCGCGCCTGCGTACCAAACTAAAAGAAGACCCGAAAAACCCGCGCCTAATCAAAACCATCTATGGGGCCGGGTATATCTTTTTGGGTGATGTTCACTGGGACTGATCTGCCCCTTCTTTTAATTTCCATTGGCAGCCGCACGGACATCCTCTACAGAATCTCTTGAAACATGCAGGAGATATGATCATGACACATCTTTGGATCCGCGCCGAACAACGAACAAACGAAGATCGCGTCGGGCTAACGCCAACTGGTGCGCGTGCGTTGCTGGATGCAGGCCTAAAGGTGACAGTCGAGGAAAGCTCGGTTCGGGCGATCGGCATTCAAGGCTACATTGACGCGGGTTGCGATATTGTGCCGGAAAACACGTGGCCCGACGCCCCTGCCGACGCAATCATTTTTGGCTTAAAAGAATTGCCCGAAGATGGCACACCACTAACCCACCGCCACATCATGTTCGGCCATGCCTACAAGGGGCAACCCGCTGGTCAAATCCTGCTAAAGCGGTTCAAGGCTGGTGGCGGCACATTGTATGATCTGGAATATCTGGTGAATGAGACTGGCCGCCGTGTGGCAGCCTTTGGCTATTGGGCCGGATTCGCCGGTGCGGCTGTTTCGCTAAAATGCTGGGCCGCCCAGCAACAGGGTAAAATCTGCGCCCCTGTTGGTGTCTACAAAAGCAAGGACGCCTTGTTGGATGACCTGCGCGCCACGCTTGATGCCACCAACACGCCACGCCCAACCGCCATCGTCATTGGTGCGCTTGGCCGCGTTGGAACAGGTGCCTCCGATCTATGTGCCGCAATGGATGTGCAAACCACCAAATGGGACATGCCGGAAACCGCATCAGGCGGCCCATTCCCTGAAATTCTGCAGCACAACATTTTCATCAACTGCATTTTGGCCAGCCCCGGCACCCCCGTGTTCGTGCCCGCGTCGGCCAAAACGGAAGCCCGTGATTTGGCCGTGATCGGCGATGTTGCTTGCGATCCAGACAGCGATTTCTCTCCGATCAAGGTATACGATCACACCACCACGTGGGATGAACCTGCCTTGCGCGTATCTGACACCCCGCCACTGGATGTCACGGCTATTGACAACCTGCCATCTATGCTGCCGGTAGAAGCATCTGAGGATTACGCAAGCCAACTGCTGTCCAGCCTGCTGACACTTGACGATCTGGACGCAGGTGTCTGGTCCCGCGCCAAAGGTTATTTCGACACTCATTTGGGCGACATCTAACCGCAGGGCCGTTTATCGTTGCGAAACCAGTCTCGATCCTGTTGGCTGACCAAAACATCACTACCAAACAGATTTACAAGTAAAGGAATACGCGAATGACTATCCACTGGTGCGGCACAGGCTTATCAGCCATTCCGGGTTTACGGCGCTTGATCGTTGAAGGTCATGATGTCACTGTCTGGAACCGAACGGCTGAAAAGGCCCACGATGCTGTTGGTGATCTGACCCGCCGCATCAACACCTTTACCTTTGATGCCATCAGCGCCGAGGTGCAAGCCGGTGACGTTGTGGTCTCTATGCTGCCCGGTGACTGGCATGTGCGACTGGCTGAATTGTGCATCAGCAAGCAGGCGCATTTTGTGTCCTCCAGCTACATCGCGCCTGACATGCGCGCACTAGACGACGCTGCACGCGAGGCTGGTGTGGCCTTGGTAAACGAGGTCGGACTGGACCCTGGTATTGACCATCTTATGGCGCATTGGCTGGTGGCTGATTACCTTGCCTCAAACGTCTATGACGTCAGCAACCACATTTCCTTTATTTCATATTGTGGCGGCGTACCAAAACACCCGAACCCGTTTCGGTATAAATTCAGCTGGTCACCACTGGGCGTTCTGAAAGCGCTGAAATCACCCTCCAAATCCTTGCGCGATTATGTTCCATTAGATGTGTTGCGTCCTTGGGATGCGATCAGCAGCTATGCTGCCCCGCTTGCCGCACCCGAAACATTCGAGGTCTACCCAAATCGGGATTCAATCCCCTTTATGGAACAATATCATTTTGATCCAAATTGGCAGGTTAAAGAATTTGTGCGCGGCACACTGCGGCTGAACGGCTGGGCCGATGCGTGGTCCGATGTGTTTACCGAGGTTGAGACCGCCGACGAAACCCGCCTGAAAGAAATGTCTGACCAGTTTTGGGCGGACAATGCTTATGGCGAAAATGATCCTGATCGTGTGATCATGTGTGTCGGGCTAAAGGCCGAGAAAAACGGTGTGCCGGTCTATAACAAAACTTATGTAATGGACGCATATGGTGACGCCCGCGGCACTGCAATGGCGCGACTGGTTTCGGTGCCGGTTTCCTTGGCCGTCGAGGCGGTGATGAACCATGAAATACCGGCAGGCGTTTCCGCAGCTCCGAGTGATGCAAAACTGATTGAGCGCTGGCTGACCGAAGTCGACATATTGGCTCAGCACTTGCAAGTGGTCGACCATTTGTAGGGCTCGAGCGCTTTTAATAAACGTCAAAAGGGGCCTGTGCGGGAGCCTTTTCTATTCGCCCAACGCAAACAAGAATGGCATCAGCCTTCTTCAGCCAGCGCCAGAACTGCGTCATGGGTCAGCGTCTTGCGGCCCAGCACTCCGTCAACAATCGCCCGCCGTGTCAGCCGCAAATAGGTCTTGCGGTCCACCCCATAGCGGCCCGCTGCACTCAGCCACTTTGGAACCAGCAGACCCAGCAATGGCCAAAACAAAATGCCCGCCGCATTGTGATACATGATCAACCCGTTGCGATAGTTATAGTAGACCTTCCAAAGCGGGCTATAGACACCCTTTTTATTATTGGAAAAGGTTGTGCAATTGTGCTCGAACCGGATCAGCGGATCAAATAGCATCGTAAACCCACAGCGGCGCAATCGCAGGCTATAGATCACATCGTCCCCGTATAGAAACAATGCGCCTTCGGGGTATCCCATTTCATCAATCACTTGCCTTGAAATAAACATTCCGACAAAGGACGCCATATCAAGCGGTTGTGGCTCAGCCCCGTCGTAAGTGCTGGGTTCAATATGATATCCGTCCCGCCCAGCCCCAAAAAGGGTTTTCATAAACACCGCTGGCTTCCAAAACGGGTTCACAGAAGGGCGGTTCATTTCGCAAATTTCACCATCGGGATAATAAACCGCAGCCGCCCAGACATCTGCGCCACCACTGGCTTTGTCACGCGGCTGGCTGACAAACTGATCAAACGCTGCCTCATACGGGCGCGCATCATCATCCATCACCACAACCCAATCCGGATCAAATTCCTGAACCGCCAGGCGCATGCCAACTTCAAATCCACCGGCACCACCAAGGTTACTGTCACTGTGATGCACCAATAATCGCGGATCTTGTTGCGTGTTCAGCCATTCCTCGGTGCCATCGCTTGAACAGTTGTTCACAACCACCACAGAGCCCAGACTGTCGTTGGACACCGCCAACAGTCGCGCCAGCGTAATCCGAAGTTCTTTAAGACGGTTATGCGTGGTGACAACAGCGACCAGTTTCATAGTATTAACTTTGTTTGGGGGAGTGTAAGCAACCTAATAAGCTCTCGAACAAAACAAGGAAATGTCATTGGTCATAGATTGTCCAACAAGCAATCATACCCAGCATTATCGAATGGCGTCCTCGACTTCTTCGACTGAATATCCCAGCGCATCCAGCCCGTCTTCCAGATAGTCGGGCAATAGCGGGATGCCCATCAGGTATTTCTCGGTCGGGGAAATTGCTTCTTGTTTGGCGGTCTTGATCGCCTCGGCCAGCTCTGCCGCGTCAAAGGTTTCGCGCCCGATCCACATGACGGCCACAAGGCTGGCTTGCTCATCACTGTTCATGTCCGAAATATAGCTGCGTAATTCCGCTTCGGTCCCGTCGCTTGGCCGACTCTCCAAAATCGTCTCGGAACCTGCCTCGTCCGAAGAACGGTCCCAGCGCCCAACCTTGGCACCCAATTCACGGGCGCGAATGATAACGCGGGCAATTTTGTTGGTACTGATTTCAAGCATTTGAACAACCTTTCGAGTCGATTGTCAGTTTGCCCTAAAACCCGCCCGTATCAAAGCCTAATCGCTCGGTTTATTCAGCGGCACCACATTTGCCACATCCACCTCGGGGGCCAATTCCTCGAAATCGAAATTATCCAGCCTTGCGGCGCGTTTGCCCGCCCGTTCCGCCGCCGTTCCAATCCCGTCCAGATCGGCGCGCGCCTGATTGAAATGGGTGTCCAGCTTGCCGACCCGCTCCACCACCATCTCCACATCGCGGTGCAACATGCGCAACGTCTTGCGAATGGCACCGGCCTGTTCGCGCATCCGTGCATCCTTTAGAATCGCACGCATAGTGTTCAGCGTGGCCATGCAGGTGGTCGGCGAAACGATCCAGACATGTGCTGCAAATCCTTCCCGCACCAGCTCGGGGAAATTGGCGTGCAATTCGGCGTAAACCGCCTCGGAGGGCAAAAACATCAACGCCCCATCAGCGGTTTCGCCTTCCAGAATATAGCGCTCGGAAATGGCCTTGATGTGGCCTTTGACGGAGACTTTGAATGCCTTGATAGCTTCTTTGGTTTCCCAATCATTGCTGGCGCCCCGCAATGCCTCATAGGCTTCCAGCGGGAATTTCGAATCGATCACGATCGGACCTGGCGGATTGGGCAAATCAATCAGACAATCCGCACGCTTGCCGTTGCTGAGCGTCGCTTGCAATTTGTAACTGTCCGCAGGCAACGCCTTGCTGACAATATCGTTCAGCTGGATTTCCCCAAAAGCCCCGCGCGTCTGTTTGTTTGACAGAATATCCTGCAAGCTCAAAACATCGCCCGACAGCTTTTCAATGTTGCTCTGCGCCCTGTCTATGGTCGCCAACCGTTCCTGCAACTGGGTCAGGGATTTGGTTGTGTTTTGTGAACTGCCATGCAGACTGTCAGCCATTTTGGCCTGCACCTCGGCCAAACGTTGTTCCAGCGTGTTCATCAACTGCGCCTGCGCCACGGTCTGGGTCTGGCTGACTGTATGCAAGCCCCCCGCCAGCTGCGATTGCCCGTCTGACAATGCCTGAACCCGATGGCCCAAATTACCGATCTGTTGGCCCAATGGCTCCATCATCCGCATCGAGCGCCCAGCCCGGCGCACCACCATAATCAACAGTATGAACAGCAAGAAAATCATAATGGCACCCGCTGCCGCCAGCGTCAGCCACGTCTCGTCCATACCTGCAATTATGTCCTGTAATCCCGTCATGTGCGCCCAAACAATCTTTCAATATCTGCCAGCTTTAGCTCCACATAGGTGGGGCGGCCGTGGTTGCATTGGCCCGAATGTGGCGTGGCTTCCATTTCGCGTAACAGGGCGTTCATCTCGTCCGCCTGCATCCGTCGCCCCGACCGGATTGACCCATGACAGGCCACACGGCTCAGGATCGCCTCGATCCGTGCTTGCACCGTCAAACTGTCGCCCAGATCGGCCAATTCGTCCAGAATATCGAGGATCATCCCCTTGGCATTTATCGTGCCCAAAATCGCTGGCGTTTCGCGCACCGCAATCGCGCCCGCCCC
>Ga0209345_10002536_pt1 | contig 20027 bp, 9 predicted proteins | sample Cruoilmetagenom7_FD_187294 | JGI IMG/M metagenome (GOLD analysis project Ga0209345, IMG submission 187294) | Oil polluted marine microbial communities from Coal Oil Point, Santa Barbara, California, USA - Sample 7 (SPAdes) (version 2) | ecosystem: Environmental > Aquatic > Marine > Oil seeps ... | reverse complement strand
TGCAGCGCCCAGGTTATTATATCGGACAGGCCAATTTATTATCCCTATGTTAAGCAGCCTGATATTCTTGTTTGTATGTCCCAATCCGGATATGAAAAATTCATCACTACCATATCGAAAAAATCGCTTCTTTTAATTGACCGGGATCTGGTTCAACCTGCGCGAAAATTGAATATGGAGTATTTCGCAATACCTGCCACGCGGAAAGCAGAAGAGCTCGGGAAAAAAATGATGGCCAATATTATAATGATGGGGTTTGCTGTCTCCATAACCGGTGTTGTTTCACAGGAATCCGCCCATAAGGCTGTTATGGGGTCTGTCCCGAAAGGAACTGAAAAATTGAATACCGAAGCGTTTAGTAAAGGGTATGATTATGGAATAGCCCTGTTAAAGAGGCGGTTTGCCAAAAAAGCTGCGGCACAGGCAACAGGAGCTATATTATGAAACATTTAAAAACCAGGATTCACAGAGTCGTTGTTGTGGGGGCCACACCGGCAGGGGTAGCTGCAACTCAAAAGCTTGAAGAAATGAATATTCCGGTTACACTGATTGAGTCTGACTCTGATATAGATCATAAGCTTTCAGATGAAAGGTGGAATTTAAAATCAGGAATCCCTTTTAATTTCGCCCACCGGGGTCCCCTTTTGCGGATTTCCAGCAATTCCGGTGTTAATGCCATACTTCCTGCAAAAGTATTATCCATAAAACATAATAGTCAGGGTTTTGCTGTCAAAATAAAAAAGAGACTGACATTTGTTGATCCTTCCAGGTGTACTCTTTGCGGTCGTTGTGTTGAAGTTTGCCCTGTTACTCTGGAGGATGGAGGAAAGGCTGTTAATCTCAATAGTTCTCTTTCGCTGCCGGGGCGCCCCGTTATAGATAAGAGAATGGAGCCTTTTTGCCAGACAGGTTGTCCCCTTGGGGTTAATGCCCAGGGATATATTGCGCTTTCCCGGGTAAAAAAGTTTAAAGAAGCGCTGGAGCTTGTAAGAAAAGATAATATATTACCAGGAATCTGTGGCCGTATATGCACCCATAAATGTGAAGAGGCCTGCCGGAGGAATGAGATAGATGAGCCGATAGCCATAAGAGATATTAAACGTTTTCTGGCAGACTACGAGATATCTCATCAAAAAGACGGGAATAAAGGGGTCTTAAAAAATGTCAAGCAAAATGATGTAAAGGTTGCTGTTATAGGATCAGGGCCTGCGGGACTGGCAGCAGCAGCCGATTTGGCACGTGCAGGTCTTAAGGTGACAGTCTTTGAAAAGGAAAAATTACCAGGGGGACTTCTCCGGTATGGGATCGGAAAGCATCGTCTCCCCAGGGAGATCCTCGATGTTGAACTTGATTATATTAAAAGACTCGGAGTCGATTTCCGCACATCGAGTTTAGTCGATTTGGATAAAAATTTTGATAACCTGAAAAAAGATTTTGATGCTGTTATATTATCTACTGGTGTGTGGACTGATCAGAAGCTGGGGGTGCCAGGGGAAGATTTAAAAAATGTTTACGGATGTATTTCATTTTTAAAAAAAATTTATTCGGAAGAGATTAAGGAACTTAATAAAAAGGTAGCTGTAATCGGTGATGGAAACGCTGCATTTGATCTTGCAAGGACTTTGATACGAATAGGGGCCCATGTTACAATCCTGTCATGGTTTTCCAAAGATAGTATCCCTGCCGATTTTGAAGAGGTAAAAGGGGCTCTGGATGAAGGTGTATCCATTAAAGACTCCATTAAAGTCACTCAATTTCTGGGGGACAATGGTCACCTCAAACGTTTGGTATCTATTCCAACAAAGCCTGGAAAGCCGGATGCCTCAGGCGCTGCCTGGCCAGTAATGGCCAAGGATAAAGAGCCTGTTGAGTTCGATTTTGATATGGCTTTTGTGGCCATTGGCCAGAAAAGTTCTTTGTTAAAAAATTTTAAGGGATATTTTAATCTTTCCCGAGATGGTTTTATTTTAACTGATGAATCCAATCGAACAAATATTTCAGGGGTTTACGCTGCAGGGGATGTATCATCAGGTCCTTCATCTGTTGTGGATGCCATGGCCTCGGGCAGGGCTGCTGCCCGGGGAGTTATTGGAGATATTTGCAAAAAGAACTTTAATGTTAACCTGCAGACATACCGTCCCAGTGATGTTGAATCTTTAAAAATTCCTGAAGATTTGCCCTCCAGAACCCGTCCTGCTATCTCTGAAAGACAGCCCGGGGTCAGAAAGGATAATTTTTCTGAAGTCTGTATGGGATTAAGTGAATCCCAGGTTTTGCTTGAGGCGAGCAGGTGCCTTCAATGCGGAGTCTGTTCCGAGTGTATGGAGTGTGTAAATGTATGTGGTGATATAAAGGCGATTAATCACGGCCAGGTTGGTTCTGAAGTTACAGAGGTTTGTGGAGTTGTTATAATCGCAAATCAGGGGTTGGCACCAACTGTCAGGGGGGATGATGTTATCCGTGCCTATGGCCCCAAAGCAGCAAAATCTGATGTCTATGCAGAGATTATGCGTGGGTATGCAGCGGCAGCAGATGCAATGGTTCTCCTCCCTGAAATTTCCCAAAGGCCAAAGGGGTATGGATTATCTTTTTCGCCACCGGATGCGGGGTTGCCCCAGGAGATCCGTATAGCTGTTTTTGCATGCAGGTGTAATAATTCTTTTGGCTGGCTCGATAAAATGACTCGGCATGTTGAAGGGTTGATTTCCAGAAAAAATGTAATCTCTGCTGAAGTGATAAATTCGGCCTGTATCTCCGAAGGATATTCCCATATAATAAGGAGTGTTCGTGAAAAGGGTATAACCCGCCTTGTGCTTGCATCCTGTGTTTGCTGCCCCCTTAATTTTACCTGCAGTTCATGTACTTTTCAGAGGAATCGTTTAAAGGAAGCTCTTTTCACTGGTACAGGAATAAGCCGTTCCATGGTTGAGACCTGTAATTTGCGGGGTGAAGCATTAAGGCTTTTGAAGCCTGATTCTGAATTAGCCATGGAAAGATTTACCGGTATTATAGATCGTTCAATTAAAAGGGCTGCAATGCTACGGACGCTCCCTTCACCGGTGAGAACATATAATTTTACCACGGCGGTTATAGGTGATTCTGAATCGGCTATTTTTAGTGCATTGACCCTTGCCAAAGCAGGTGTGGAAGTTTTTATTTTTCCCATCTTAAACAATGGGCTAACTGAATTTCCAAATCACCCCAATATTCAGGTTTTTGAAGATTATGCCATTACCAGGTTAAGCGGATGTCTTGGAGATTTTCAAATATCTGTTGAAAAAGGTGAATTTAAGCAGGTAATTCAGGCTGGAGCCATTATTCTTGGAGAGAAATCACGGAAAAAGATCCCATTTATTATTAATGAAAAGCTTCCTTCCAGGCCGATGCACGCGTTCATGCAAAATAAGGGTACTCCTGGAACCCCGTTTTTTTATCCAGGGTCCACCTCAATCGCCGGTCTTTTTCTTTCTGATCCCCCTGGTGTTAATATCTCAAATCGTAAAAAAGGGGCTGCGGCAGCAGTACAGGCCGCAGCTATTATGCCATTGGGACCACGACAGAGTAAGGGGTTTGTTGTGGTTGTTAACGAAGATTTGTGCAGGGGGTGTGGACGCTGTATTCGTGTATGCCCTTATCAGGCAATAACATTATGCCCTAACTCTATTCATGGGTGGTGTGCATCTGTGGACGAAGCTACCTGTAAAGGCTGCGGCAACTGTATATCTGTTTGTCCTTCAAACGCTGCTGACAGCCCTTACCGTAATCAGGGTTTTCTTGAACAGTCATTAGAGGAATTACTAGAAGAATAACAAGATGGAACAAAATAAAATTTTATTATTTTTGTGTAACTGGGGACCATACGCCGCTTTTCAGAAACTTCAGGATATGGGGGGTGTGATACCTCCTGGTATAAAGATGGTTCGTATACCCTGTGTCGGGAGAATCAGTAAAGCTCTTCTGATAAATGCCTTTGAAAAGGGGGCAGCTGGAGTTGCCCTTGTGGGTTGCACGTCGGGATCATGCAGGTATGGAAGTGGAACTGCTACTGCCATGGAGAATACCACAGATATGCGTGAGATACTTGATCTTGTCGGGATAGGTAAGGAACGGCTCCAGCATGCCACATTCCTCCCCGATGAATCGGATAGAATGCTTCGCTTCCTGGAAAATTTCTGTGATGAAATCAGAGAAATCGGTCCAAGTCCGGTAATACCGGCGGAAAAGCCCGATGCAGATGTCGATTTTACGCCGGCGTTAAAGGAAATTGCTTTATCACATAATCTCTTTGCTTGTCAGGATTGCGGTAAATGTACCTCGGCCTGTCCTGTTTCTATTATTGGAAAGCCTTTCTCTCCAAGGGCTCTTGCAAACTCCATTGCTTCCTTAAATGTTGATTATGATTCAGTCAAAGATAATGTCTGGTCATGTTTGACATGCGGTTTGTGCCGTGACAGGTGTCTTGCTTCTGTTGATTTCCCAGATTTTATTCGAAATATCCGGTCTGTTTTTAATGATAGAAAGGACAGGAAAATAGAGTCCCATGGAGGTTTTTTTCACAAACTGATGCGTACAATGACATCACCGGATTTGAAAATAAAACACTGGGACTGGCTCCCGAAAACCATTGAGCGTGATCAAAAGAGCAAAGTACTTTTTTTCGGAGGCTGTGCCCCCTACTTTGACATATTTTTTAGAAAGTTTTTAGATGTGAACACGCGCGATATTTTGACCGATGCCCTTTATCTGTTAAATTTTTTTGATGTTCAGCCCGCTCTTCTTGATGCTGAACGGTGTTGTGGTCATGATCTTCTCTGGTCGGGGGATAAGGCTAATTTTATAAAATTAGCAAAAAAAAATGTTGAGTTGATAGAAAATATGGGTATTGAAGAGGTAATTACCGCCTGCCCGGAATGTTATACAACCCTGGCCACCGATTATAAAAAATATGGGATTAATCTGAATTTTAAGGTAACCCATTTATATGATTTTATTGAAAAAGAGATTGGTAAAGGGCCTGTTGCTTTTAAGAAGTTTGATAAAAGTATAACCTATCAGGATTCCTGCCGTCTTTGCAGGTTTACAGATATGGGTAATCTGCCTGGATCGTTGATTGATCGTTTAAATCCAAAAAAATTTACTGAAATGCGATTTTCAGGGACTGCGGCTGTTTGCTGCGGTAATAGCGCATGGACAGGTTGCGATTCATATACCAAGGCCCTGCAGGTGACGCGTCTTACACAGGTTCAGGAAACCCAGAGTGATCTTTTGATTACTTCATGCCCAAAATGTCAGATTCATTTTAAATGTGCCATGGAAGACCCCTTTTATGGGGAGAAAATAAAAATCGATATGATGGATTTGACATCTGTTATAGCTAAAACTATTTACTGGGAGTAATTTTAATGCAAGTAATAACTTCAGCGGTTGAGGAAAAGGGACAACATCAGGTGCGCATAGGTGTTTATGTCTGCCATTGCGGATTAAATATTGCGCAAACCGTAAATTGTAAAGAGGTGGCAGAGGCCGCAGCAGATTTATCAGATGTTGTTATATCCAAAGATATTATTTACGCATGTTCCGAACCAGGACAGCAGGAAATAAAAGATGATATTCTGGAATATAATCTTGATCGTATTGTGGTGGCTTCCTGCTCCCCAAGGCTCCATGAATCGACTTTTAGGCAGATGCTGATTGCGGCGGGATTGAATCCTTATCTTCTGGAAATGGCAAATCTCCGTGAACAATGCAGCTGGGTTCATATGAAAGAAAATGATGCTGCAACTTTAAAAGGGATAGATCTGGTTAAAATGTCGGTGGCAAGGATTCGCCTTCTTGCTCCCCTTGTTGAGGAAACATTTCCCCTTACAAAGCGGACTCTGGTTATTGGAGGAGGCATTGCCGGCATACAAACGGCTCTGGATTTGGCTGACAGTGGGTATGAAGTGGTTATTGTTGAAAAAACTCCTTCTATAGGAGGAGTCATGGCCCAGATTGACAAAACTTTTCCAACCATGGATTGCTCCATCTGAATTCTCGGTCCCAAGATGACGGATGTCGGTCGGCATCCCCGTATAAAAGTTTATACTTTAAGTGAAGTGGCTGAGGTTAAGGGGCAAGTTGGTAATTTTGATATTAGAATTGTTAAAAAAGCCCGATTTGTAAAAGAAGATGAGTGTACGGCATGTGGTGACTGTGCCAGGGTCTGTCCCGTTGTCCGGCCAGGTGAGTTTGATGTGGGCCTTTCATCCAGAAGGGCGATATTTATACCTTTTCCCCAGGCGGTCCCTTCATCCTATGTTTTAAATATGCATGAATGTTTAGGGCATAATCCCTCGGTTTGTGCAAAATGTTTTGATGCGTGCGAAAAAGGATGTATAGATTTTCACATGTCGGATGAAGAATTCATTGAGAATGTCGGTTCCATTGTTGTTGCAACAGGGATGGAACCCTATGATCCAACAGAACTTGATGAATATGGATATACAAGGTTAGATAATGTTTTAACAAGTCTTGAATTTGAACGGCTGGTAAATGCCGGGGGGCCTTCAAAGGGTAAACTTATACGCCCCACTGATGGAAAGCGCCCTAAAACAGTAGGTTTTATCCAGTGTGTAGGCTCCAGATCTTCATTAAAGGGGGCTGCTTACTGTTCTAATATATGTTGTATGAATACTATAAAAAGTACCCTTGTTCTTAAGGAACACTATCCTGATATTGAGATTAAGGTTTTTTACATAGATATCCGAGCCTTTGGAAAGGGGTTTGAAGATCTTTTTACAAGGTCGAGAAAATCGGGAACTCATTATATACGGGGTCTTCCCGGTACAGTTGATGAGCTTGATGATAAAAGTTTAAGAGTAGTGGTTGAAAATACCGCCACTGAAAAAATTGAATTTCATGATCTCGACATGCTGGTTCTTGCTGTGGGCCTGAAACCGGCTTCAAGCACTCAAAGAATTCAGGAGATGCTCGGTCTCCAGCTGACTCCTGATGGTTTTTTTCTTGAGGCTCATCCAAAACTGCAGCCGGTGGATGCGGCAACCAGGGGAGTTTTTTATGCAGGATGTGCTGAAGGGCCAAAGGACATTAAAGAGAGTGTAACCCAGGCCTCTGCAGCGGCAGCCAGGGCCATCAGGTTAATGCATAAAGGGGAGATAACAGCAGAACCTATTACATCCCTTATTATTGAAGACCATTGCAAGGCATGTGGAAAATGTGCCGAGGTTTGCCCCTATAATGCAATAACTGTTAATGTGAAGAAAAAGACCCCTGCTATTGTTAATACCGCTGCATGTGCGGGCTGTGGAACATGTGCTGCTGAATGCAGGTTTGGCGCCATAGTGATGAATCATTTTACTGATGAACAGATTCTTATGCAGGTTGATGCCATGCTGGAAGATGATCCTGAAGAAAAGGTTTTAACTTTTGCGTGTAATTGGTGTTCCTATGCAGGAGCCGATTATGCCGGAGTCTCCAGGATTCAGTATCCTTCAAATGTGCGTTTGATAAGAACCATGTGTTCCGGTCGTGTGGATGAAAGATTCATATGGGAGTCTTTTTTTAAAAGAGCTCCTGTGGTCCTTGTGAGCGGGTGTCATATTGGAGATTGTCATTATATAGATGCTAATCACTGGACCGAAAAAAGAATAAACAAAGTAAGAAAAAAGATGGAGAAAATAGGGATCAGGCCGGAAAGACTTCGTCTGGAGTGGATAAGTGCTGCAGAGGGGATTCGCTTTGCGGAAGTTATGTATGAGATGGAGAAGCTGCGAAAAACCGTATCTGATCAGGAAATAAAAGAAACAGTTAAAATATTGAAAAAACAGAAGGGATTGTTAAGGTTATCCGCATAAATAACTATAAAAAAGTGTTACCCATGGAACCCTTTTTCTTAAGGGTTTCAGACAATATTATGACCTCGAAAAAATTATAAGTATTTATGCAAGTATGCTTATAGGCTTCAACCTTTGTTGCGTTATCCAGCATCCCAATTTTAGTTTTTTGCAATGGAGACTTGTTTTATGTAGAATGCTGTGTTATTATTATAGCTCTAAAATTATGTAGCCACTTTACTTTAGACCTATACGAAATACGACGGACTGATGATTACGTTTGAAAATAACCATTATAGGTAGTCTTCGAACGAAAAATCAATTTTTTTCGATTTCGGCGGTGGTTCAATTTTACAGGGAAACAGTATTGTTCTTCAATTTCAGCTTTTTTAAAAATTAATTATCTGTTAATAATCTGATGCTGCACTTGCCCCGCCCTGTTGAAAGGTTACAAGAATATCCCATGATTCAATAACGAATGTTTTGAAATTAATGATTTGGCAATTTTAGATCAGTAATGTCCGGTTCGAAAATTGCAAGAAATAGAATACGCAAAATTCTAACTGGACGCTATTGATTTTAGATAGATATCTTAACGATTATTAACATAATATAAATTTCGCAGGCTAATATGATGAATAATTTCATAAAAGTTGTACCCGTGGTTGTGGCAGTTTTTTTTTTAAATGTCCATATCTGTTTTGCCTTATCCCTTGAAACGGCTATATCGCTTGCAAGTCAAAATCTTCCTTCCCATAAGTCTTTAAAAATAAATATTGATTCTAAAAACTTTTTATATAAGGCATCCTTGTCTCCTTATCTTCCAACTCTGGATCTTGGCGGAGAGGTGGAATGGAGAGACACTGCTGATAATAAAAACTCTACAATAAGAGATGTAACCCTGCGCTATTCCCTGAACGGAGAACCTGTTCAAACGATGCCTTCTAGCGTTTTGGATCTCGATTCTGAATCTGTCAACAGAATCGATGGAGATACTTACGATATTAATCACTATGATGTTACTCTTGGGTACATACTTTTTGACGGAGGGGTCAGAAAAGCGGATCGAAATATTGCAAGGCTGGAACTTGACTCTGCCAGGGAAGCTTTCAAGGGGGATCTGATTGACCTTGAACATGATGTCAAAGTCATCTATTTTAATGCGGTTACAAAAAAGGAGATCCTGGCACAAAGGGAAATGCAGCTTAAAAATGCTGAAACAGTTTATGAAATTGCCAAGGGAAAATATAAGCATGGTTCCACCCTTTTATCTGATGTTCTTCAGGCTACTGTTGATTTGAAGAAGGCCATGGTTGAAACCCGACATGCCAAGGGGGATATTGCCAAGGCTATGTTCGAACTAAATTCATTTTTAGGGAGGGATTTGCAGAGTCCCTATGACCTTGATGAGAAATCAAATGTTAATGTAACACTCCCTAGAAGGGAAGAACTTATTGCTTCAGCCCTCGATAAACCAATTGCCCGGGAAGCTTTAAATGAGGTTGAAAAAACAAAAAATATAGTATCCCGCAATCTGGGCCAATTTTATCCCACTGTATTAAGTTCACTCTCATACTCCTATACAGATGGATTTGATGAATTCTGGGAGGATCCAGTGGAAATCACGTCCGCCAAAGTAACGGCAAAATTCAATATTTTTGAATTTAAAAAATATTATGATAGAAAATCGTATAAGAAAGAAGTAAAGGTTTCCAGGGAAAATCTGAATAGTATTAAAAGGGAGCTCACTCTTAATCTGTACAACACGTATGAAGATTTTCTTACATTTAAAGAGAGTGTTCAGCTTGCAACCCAGCGTTTGAAAGAATCGCAGTTTAATTATGATCAGGCCATGGGAGAATACAAGGCGGGAAAAGGGGATATCCTTGCTCTTGTTCGTGCCCATACGCTTCTTTCAGATGCAATGAATCTTTTGAGTAAGACCAATTTTGGCTTTTCCCAGGCAAAGGCCGCTCTGGAACAGGCTGCAGGTATTAAAAACCTTGAAACTTTGGAAAAAGTAAACTGATCATAGGGGAAGACATTGAAAAAATTTTTTATTCTTATACTTATTTTTATCCTGCTTATTTTTTTATCTGTTTTTGGCATTAAACATTTTTTAGGTGGTGGTGGAATCAAGGTGCTAAAAACGGTTGAAGTTAACCGGTCTGATGTAAGAGGGGTTCTGGTGGAGGCCGGCATCGTTAAATTTAAGGTGGGCTCACAGGTTAAAGTTGGTGCCCGGGCCACAGGTGAAATATCAGAAATGCGGGTGGCGGTTGGCGACCGTGTTAAAAAAGGGGATGTTATTGCGGTTATAGATGACCGTGAGATTATAAAAATGATGGATCAGACCGGGGCTGCAGTGGCATCAAAACGTCACAAACTTCAACAGGTAAATGAAACCTATCCCCAGCGAATTAAAGAGGCTAATGCTAATTTTGAATATGCAAAGCTCGATTTTAAGAGGGAATTGAAACTAATTGAGCAGGAGTATACGACCCGTGTTGCGGTGGAGCGGGCAAAGACTGCCTATGACTCGGCCAGTGCTGTTTTAAAACGTGTAAAAGAAGAATATAAGACAGAAGAAAAAATTGTAAATTCAGAGATAAAAGAGCTCCTTCAGGTGATGGAACAGCAGAAAATTAAACTGAGCTACGCAGAAATAGTTGCTCCCATGGGTGGCGTTGTTTCAGAGGTTACAGCTCAGGTGGGAGAGACCATAGTTACAGGACTTCAGGTTGCGAATCTTGTCACTATAATAGATCCTCTTGGACTTGAAATATGGATATATGTTGATGAAACGGATATAGGGACTGTTAAGAAGGGACAATCTGTTGAATTTCAGGTTGATACATATGCTGATAAAATTTTCACAGGAAACGTTGACAAGATTAATCGCCAGCCGGTTATAAAAGATAATATTACATATTACCTTGCAATTGTGAATATAACGGAAGCTGTTGCTGAGCTTTTACGGCCTGAAATGACAACTTATGCCAGGATCGTATATGCGGACAAGCAGTCTGTTTTGACCCTTGCCAACTCTGCCATTAAATTTGAAGCAGGGAGGGAGGTCGGGTATCTGGTGCTGGGCAAAAAAAAGGTTGAAAAAATTTATCTTGAAATAGGTCTCAGGGGTGAAGACAAGAGTGAAATCCTTTCTGATATTTTGCCTGGAGATATTTTTGCAACAGAGTTGCTATTCTCTAAATAGTTTTTCAGACGAAAACCAGGATTTTTTGTTCAGATCAAGGCAAACAAAACGGATAGCGCACTACAAACTTTATCTTGATCTCTATATCCCCTGAATAAGTCGAATGTGTAAGGATGAGGAAAAAATGCCCCTCTGTGTAATGGAAAATGTGAGTAAAAGCTACAGGCTTGCCACTGAAAATGTGAAAGTATTAAAAGGGATCAATTTAAAAATTGAAAGTGGTGATTTTATAGCTGTCATGGGGGTATCCGGTTCAGGGAAAACCACTCTTATGAATATAATGGGTTGTCTGGATGTTCCCACCTCCGGCAGATTCGTTTTTTTAAATCGTGAGACTTCAGGACTTACAGATGATGATCTTTCTGTTATAAGAAATAAACATATAGGTTTTGTTTTTCAGAATTTTTACCTTCTTCCCTATGCCACGGTTCTTGAAAATATTTTGCTCCCCACCATCTATTCTTCAGAAAATACAGGTAGGGCAAAAAAAAATGCCATTGAACTTTTGCATCTTGTGGGGCTGGAATCAAGGATGAATTTTAAGCCTTCCCAGCTCTCAGGCGGACAACAGCAGCGTGTTGCCATTGCAAGGGCGCTTATTAACGGGCCTGATCTTATTCTGGCAGATGAGCCCACAGGCCAGCTGGACAGTGAAACATCGAAAGAGATCATCTCTCTTTTGACTGAGATGCACAAAATTGGAAAAACTGTTATAATAGTAACCCATGATCCTGATATAGCTGATTGTGCGGATAGACTTATCCGTATTAATGATGGAATTGTTGGTGATTAAGCTTATGAATAGACTCCCAAGGCTTTTTTCCCAGTCTCTCCAGGCCGCTGTTGCCTTTAAGACCCGTGCTTTTTTTTGTATTCTTAGTGTTGCCCTGGGGATCGCTTCTGTTATACTTATTGTTGCTGCTATGGAAGGAGCATATGTTAAAGCCTTTGACGTTGTTGAAAAATTTGGGCCAGATTCGGTTATGGTCACCGGGGGAGACAGACAATTAAGGGCAACAGGAAATGTGGAAAAAACCATAACCCTGGATGATTTGGCCGCAATAAAGGAATCTTTTCCAGAAGGATATGTGGTTAATCCTGTGGTTACCATAGGTACGTCCAGAGTTTCATATAAAAGCAGGAAATTTCAAACCCATTTGGTGGGAGTAGGGGAGGATTACTCCATTGCATGGTCATGGCCCCTTGTTCAGGGAAGAGGTATTATACGAAATGATATCATTGGAATAAAAAATGTTGGGGTCATTGGTCAGTATTTAGCAAAAGAACTCTTTGGTGAAAATAATCCTGTGGGAAAATATATTTTCATTAAGGGCTTTCCAGTAAGGGTTATAGGAATTCTCCAAAGAAAAGGGATGACTCCAAATGGGCAGAATCTTGATAACCGTATTCTTATTCCCCTTACCACTGCCATGAAAAAGGTTCAAAATGAAAAAAAATATATATCAGCCATAAAGGTCCGTTTTAGCGATCAAGCAAGAGTTAACTATTATGTTGAAGAACTTGAAGATTTTTTAAAAAAAAGGCATAAGCTTTTGCCTGGGGCCCGGAGCGATTTTACAACCATTTCTCCAAAAGAAATAGTTGTTTTTTTAGTAACACTCACAGGAACCCTGATTTTATTCATAGGAACCTCAGGCATTATATCACTTTTTGTTGCAGGATTTGTTATTGCTAATCTTTTTTTGCTCTCTGTGAAGGAGAGAAGCCAGGAGATCGGAATCAGGAGAGCCCTGGGTGCAAGTCAAGGGGATATTATCCTTCAATTTTTAGGAGAATCTGTAATACTGACTACTTTGGGGGGAATAGCCGGTTCTCTGCTGGGCTTTTTTTCATCAAAACTTTTTTCAGCGGTGGCTGATTTTCCAATGCATTTTTCCTGGAAGGGGTTTGCCGCGGGACTACTCCTCTCCTCCCTGGTGGGTATACTTTCCGGCATTCAGCCGAGCCTGGTGGCTGCACGTTTAAATCCAGTTGAAGCTATGACAAAATGAATATAATTCTTCTTAATCTGACAATAGCCTGGCGATCCTTAAGCGTTTATAAAATAAGATCAGCCTTTGCAGTGCTTGGTGTGTTCTTTGGGACTTTTTCTTTAATTCTTGTAGCAAATCTCTCTGGATCTTTTGTTGAACAGACCAGGATAGACCTGGACAAAATGGGGAAAAATTTTTTGATAGTTCGCAACGGCCTTGTGAGACATTTTGCTGCCAAAGCCCAGCTTTTAGATGAGGCTGTTAATCTTTCCATAGATGATGCTTCTGCAATAATAAATGGTGCCAAATCGGTTAAAAGTGTATCTCCATCCTGTAATAAGGTGCTTCCTGTACGATATAAAGGTAAGGCTTTTGTCTCGGTTCTGGTGATCGGAGTAACTCCCTGTTATCAGGAGATCCGAGGTGCTTTTACACAAAGTGGCCGTTTTATAACAGAAATGGATAATGACAATATAGAGAAAGTTGTTGTTCTCGGGGCCAGAGTTGTTGAAGAACTTTTTTCCGGGAAAGAAGACCCCCTGGGGAAATATATTATTATTGGAAAAATGCCCTGCAGGGTTATCGGAGTATTGGAGGAAAAGGGTGCAGACATATCTGGAGCAGATCAGGATAATCAGGTAATTATCCCTTTAACCACCCATATGAAGAGATTGGTGAGTAAAAAATTTATAGATTCCATTTATGTTCAGGTGGAAAATGAAACTTTGATTCCCCAGGCTAAAACTGAAATAGAATATATTTTAAGGGTGCAGCATAAAATAACACCTAATAAAAAGGATGATTTTACAGTATTAGATTTAAAAGATTTAAAGGAGTTAAAAACCCAGGCAATTAATATGATAACAATCCTTGGAAGAGTATCTGCATTTGCCTCTTTTTTGATAGGTGGTATCGGTATATTGTCCATTATGATTCTTGTTGTTAACGAACGGAAGACAGAAATAGGAATTAGAAGAGCAGTGGGTGCAAGAAAGCATGATATAATATACCAGTTTCTCATGGAATCATCGATTATATCATTTTCAGGTGGAATTGCCGGTCTTTTAACCGGTTTGCTATTAACTTTAATTATTTTTTATCTCTCAATCCTCCCTTTTTATATTTCTGTTTCAGGGCTTATTTTGTCTTTTACTGCATCGATATTCATTGGAATCCTGTCGGGAATATATCCTGCAAAAAATGCAATAGCCATTCATCCAATTGATACTATCAGATCATAGACATGTTGAGAAGATGGTGAGAAAACAGGAATAAGGTACTTTGTTGCTTCCTATATTTCCCTTTTTGAAATTAATTTTCTTAAAATAAAGATTTAAGACAAAACCCATATAAAATGTGTAAAATTGTCTACAAAAAATATAGGGAGAGTCTTTGGAATATTATGTTTTTCATGTGGCAGAAGATCTGTTCTTCTTGAAGCGATAAATTTTTAATTTGATAAGTATTTGTTATTATATACATAACACCACAATAAGCAGCCGGAGGAGTTTATTTTGAAAAGTTTTTTTTGTTTAATCTCTAAAATGGTTCGTTATGTGCATAGTTATACCTTTACTGTATTATAGAAAAGCGTTATCATTGTAATTATAATGTGATATTTTTTTATATGATTTTTTCTGTATCTGCTTGAAGAGTTTGTGTATAATTTTTAAATAAATTTGGATTAACCGCACCAACTTTTTGGCTACAATATCAGTCTATATGTACTTAAAGTACTATGGGCTTTCAAAAAATACTTTCACTCTCTTATCGGTTGTTTGCGTATTACAATACGCTTTCCTCCCTTTCCCCTGTGAGATTTATTATCTGAAAGTCTATACTAGAGTGCCTGCCTGTCCCTTCGGGAAACTATTTTTAAGAAGCCCATAAATATTACATGTTACCCGAATTTATATAATAATAATACTACTACTATAAAATATAAGCTGAATAGGTTAAAAAGTTTTTTTAAGAGGATAAAGATGAAAGCGAACTATAAAGACACTTACTGCAAACCCTTTGACCTCCTTGTAAGCACAGGCTCCGATCCCATTGGGCTCGAAATCATGCTGCCGGCTGACAGGATGGGGGTTCCCACGATACTGGATCTTGGATATGTATCAAATGTAGTCTTGGCGGGTTCATTAATAAACAGACTTTTTTTAGCAAAAACCCGCCATGCAGGAATACGACTTCAAATATCAGATTCTGATATTCTCTCAAGATTGGCTTCCATAAATTCAGCCTTTAAACCTGAATTTATCATACTTTCCAATCCCCTGGGGATTGATTTAAAAACTATTGATTTTGCTAAAAAAATTTCAGATAGGGTCATAGTTGAGATTTATTCTGTTAAGGATGCAGAGCATATACAAATGGCCGAAATAAACGGGATTATTATCAGGGGAAATGAGGCTGGCGGTTTGTGCGGGTACGAAAGCAACTCTATTTTACTTGAAAAAATTAAAAATATAACTTCTCTTCCAATATGGATACAGGGGGGAATAGGCCCTGAAAGTGCCCTGGCATATTATTTGGGTGGTGCGGCCGGGGTTATAATTACTGATTCAATGTTGCTTGCAAAAGAGTCCATGGGAAGGCTTCAGCCAAAAGATACCAGATCCATCAAAGCAGCCATGCGAACAATAGCCTTGGGGCCTTTTTCCGGCCCCATGATTCGTCTTGCCACTTCCCATGGCATACTTGTAAAAAAAATCGAAAGAACTTTTTCCAACATAGAGAGCCAGAATGCAGATGAATCTGGCAAGCACCAGCAATGGGTGGAATTCTGCCATGAAATAATTGGACAATATCGTGGAACTCCAGGGTGCTTTATTGGTGAAGAATCATATCTGGCCGGAAATTTTGCTTCTGAAAATTTAACGGTATCTGGAATACTCAAATTTTTTACCAACAGAATAAGTGAAGATAAAGATCTCCTAAAAGCCTCATACCCTTTCAAGTCAGGTAATTCTTTTGCACGAGAGTTTAATATTGAATTCCCGGTATTCCAGGGGCCCATGGCTAATGTCAGTGATAATACTGATTTCCTTGAATCCGTCGCAAAAAATGGAGCTCTTCCTTTTGCAGCCCTGTCCCTTGCAACCGGGGAAGTCCTGGAAGATTTTTTAAAGGAGACCCATGCAAAGCTTGCCAAAAAACCCTGGGGTGTTGGTTTGCTCGGATTTGCACCTAAAAAACTTTGGGATGAACAGCTTCAAGCAATTAAAAGATACTCCCCTTCTTTTGCTGTTATTGCCGGCGGAAGACCATCCCAATACAAAACCTTAACAGGTTTAGGGGTAACCTCTTTTCTTCACATCCCTTCTCCATCCATGCTTAAGGGGTTTTTTGATGATGGCGTGAGACATTTTATTTTTGAGGGGCATGGAAGTGGAGGTCATGTAGGCCCAATAAACAGCTTTCCTTTATGGCAGGCCATGATATCCGAACTAACCGAAATTGCCAGAGAACATGGTGGAGATCTTAAGGGAACCTGCGTAATCCTGGCTGGGGGGATAGGGGATAAAAATACTGCGGCAATGGCGGCTGCTTTTACTCCTCCTCTGTTAAAGATGGGAGTTAAGGTCGGGTTCATAATGGGTACGGCTTATCTTTTTACCAGGGAGATTATTGATTGCGGAGCTGTTGTATCCAATTTTCAGAGTACAGCCATTGATGGGATAAGGACGGTTGTTCTTGAAAGTGGCGGGGGGCATGCAATCAGGTGTGCTCCGACTCCTGCTGCGGACAGCTTTAGCAGCAGCAAAGCTGCAATGATAGCATCGGGACGTGATTTAAATGAGGTTCGCCAAGTACTGGATAATAATAATATCGGACGGCTCAGAGCAGCAACCAGGGGGCTTTCAGGGCCATACTCAACATATGAAGAGATGGATAAGTGTGTGGAACTTTCCCACAATGAACAATATGATACCGGTATTTTTATGATTGGTGAAGTGGCAGGTCTTTTAAAAGAGACCTTTTCTATAAAAAAACTCCATGAAACCGTATGCGGGGATGCTGCCCTGGTTATTGAAGCAAGGCTTGCTGAGCCTGAATTCAAATCTGAAGAGGCTGCATCCTCGGATTCTGAAAAATATAAAACAACAGATATTGCTGTTATAGGCCTTTCTGCCATTGTACCAGGATCGCAGGATCTGGATTTCCTTTGGCATAATATACTGGCAGAGCTTTGTTTTATAAAAGATATACCAAAAGATCGCTGGGATATTCAAACAAACTTTGATCCTGATCCCCGGGCAAAGGATAAAATATATTCTTCCAAAGGTGGCTTTATTGATGATGTTCCTTTTAATTCCATGGAATTCGGTATCCCTCCAAAGGCGGTAGCAAGTATTGAGCCTGCCCAGCTTCTCGCCCTTGAAGCGGTTAAGCGTGCAATTGCAGATGCAGGATACGAATCCCGCCCCTTTGACAGGGAAAGGACATCAGTGATTTTCGGCACTTCAGGTGGAGGAGGGGATCTTGCTCTGGCTTACAGCGTGAGGGCTGTTCTTCGGGAATACCTTCATCGTGCGGAAGATATCCCGGAAAAAGTACGTGCCGGTATTGTTGAATCCCTTTTTAAGGTTCTTCCAGAATGGACGGAAGATACCTTTCCTGGTCTTCTGAGTAATGTTATTTCCGGCAGAATCAGTAACCAGTTTAATTTAATGGGACTTAATTTTTCCGTTGATGCAGCCTGCGCATCTTCCCTTGCTGCCTGTCAGGTCGCCTGCCAGGAGCTTTCCTATGGAATTACAAAAATGGCCATAGTGGGGGGTGTTGATACGTCCCAGCATCCTTTTGGGTACACCTGCTTTAGTAAAACCATGGCTCTTAGTGAAAAAGGTTCATCTGCTCCCTTTGATAAAGATTCCGACGGAATAATACTCTCCGAAGGGGTGGGGGTTGTTGTTTTAAAGCGCCTGAAAGATGCTGTTGCAGATGGAGACCGTATCTATTCCGTTATTAAAGGTGTCGGCGGCGCAAGTGATGGCAAAGGGCGCTGTCTTACAGTCCCAGATTCCAGGGGGCAGGTTATGGCTGTGAACCGTGCCTACGAAATAGCAGATTATGATTCATCAACTTTGCAGCTCCTTGAAGCACACGGTACAGGCACTTCCCTTGGAGACAAAACAGAGCTGGAATCAATGCAAAAGGTTATCGCAAAATCTGGTGACCAGGAATTGAGTCTGGCTGTAGGGAGTATAAAATCGATATTTGGCCATGCCAAGGCCGCAGCAGGGGTTCTCGGGCTTATTAAAACTGCTTTGGCACTTTATCATAAGGTTTATCCGGCGACTGTAAATGTTAAACAGGTTAATCCAGCTGCTGTATCAGATGAATCCCCCCTTTATATTAATACCACAACCCGACCATGGGTATCAGCAATGAGACATCCCAGAAGGGCTGGTGTAAATGCCTTCGGGTTTGGGGGGACGAATTTCCATGTGGCAATGGAAGAATTTTCAGCCATATCATCAGAACCGGCAAGGTTTCCCAACTCCTTATGCTCTGATGAACTTTTTTTTATATCAGGAATGGGTGATGATAATATATTAAAAAAGCTCGATCTTCTTTTAAGTTCGGTAAAACAAAACAAAGAAAAATCATTATCACAAATGGCGCAGCAATATTTTGAAAATTGGAAATCTGATAATGAAGATCCATCAGGGATCAGAGTCGCTGCTCTCTCCTCCACCAGGGAACAGCTTGAAAAACAGCTTATTCTGGCAAAAAAGGTGATCATTGATGGAGACTCTTCACCTCTTTTACCCGGTCTGTTTATAAATACCAAAGCTGAAAAAGCCGATGGGACCCTTGCTCTCCTTTTCTCGGGGCAAGGCGCACAGGTTCCTGATATGCTTTCGGACCTTTCGATTATTTTTCCTGTGGTAAGAGAAACCTTTGAATTTGCAAATACCGTTCTTTCCGGTGAGCTTGATAAACCTCTGAGCGATTATATTTTTCCTCCTCCCCCTGTTGATAATCGGGTGAAGGAAGTTAACATGCAGGCTATTACGGACACCCTGATTGCTCAGCCGGCACTTGCAGCTGTTGAAATGGCAATTTATAAATTGCTTTTACACTTTGGTATAAAGGCTGATTTTGCAGCAGGTCACAGCTTTGGAGAATTAACAGCTCTCTGGGCAGCAGGTGTTTTTTCTGAAGAGACACTGATACGCCTTGCCCATACCCGGGGAAAATTGATGGCCAATTCCTCTACTGGCGTAAAAACCGGAATGACAGCAGTCAAGGCGGATGCTGAGTCTGTTTCCCGTTTGATTGAAGGTATTGAAAATCTGAATATTGCTAATTTTAATGCCCCTTTCCAGACAGTCGTTTCAGGAAGCGAGGCATCCCTGGTATATTTTGAGGAACGTTTAAGGGATGATAACAGATGGTTTCGCAGGCTTCAGGTATCCAATGCATTCCATTCACCATTTATGAAAGAAGCCGCTGAAAAGTGGTCCTTCGCCCTTGGTAAAGAGAAATTCTTTCAACCGGAGATCCCTGTTTTTTCAAATACAACAGCTGCGATGCACGATTCTTCCCCGGGTAAAATCATGGAAACCCTTTCCAGGCATCTTACCTGTGGGGTTCGGTTTGCCGATGAAATTGTTTCCATGAATGAATCCGGTGCTTTTACCTTTCTTGAAGCAGGGCCAGGAACAGTTCTCACAGGACTTGTCGATTCCATACTTGAAAATACTCCCCACGATACCATCTCTATCCAGCCCAACGGTGCAGGTTATTCTGCTTTTTGTGCTGCTCTTGCCAGGCTTTGGATTGGAGGACATAATGTTGATTTAACATATTCCTTCCAGGCCAGAAAGATGGAAAAGATTCCTTTGGAAAAAAAACCTTCACCAACCATTTTTTTAGTTAATGGGGCAAGGGCAAAATCGAGCCTGGAAAAACCTCTATCAATTAATAAAAACAAAAAGATAGCCTCTTCAACCTGGGATTTTTTAAAAG
>Ga0209345_10002535_pt1 | contig 20029 bp, 28 predicted proteins | sample Cruoilmetagenom7_FD_187294 | JGI IMG/M metagenome (GOLD analysis project Ga0209345, IMG submission 187294) | Oil polluted marine microbial communities from Coal Oil Point, Santa Barbara, California, USA - Sample 7 (SPAdes) (version 2) | ecosystem: Environmental > Aquatic > Marine > Oil seeps ... | reverse complement strand
ATAATTTATTCCTCAATTGATATGTTTTACAGTGCAGCAAGCGGTTATTGGGTTGTCATTTCATCTTAATTGAGGAATAAATTATGAGTTGGGCAGGTATTGGATCGATCGCCGGTACTGTTTTTCGACAATATGGTGCATGGCGTGCCGGACGTGAGGCCAAGAAAGGCACCAAGAATGCTATGCGTCGAGCTGATGAAGCTCAAGCCAAAGTCGAAGCCGAACAGCGTCCATGGGCTGAGTTTGGTATGGAGGGTATGGATACGTACCGTAGTGCCATGCAGCGTTATGAAAAAATGATGGATAAACCTGCGTATGAAAGTTTTGATTATGAGAAAACGCCGGGTTATCAGTTTCGTCTACAGGAGGGATTGAAATCCATTGGAATCGCTGACGGGAATACCCAGTCTTATCTCTCGGGCGCACAGATTAAAGCCGCGCAACGCTACGCGCAAGACTTTGCCTCAACCGATTACCGGGGCGCTTATCAAGATTACCTGCAAGGTCGAAGTTTTGATTTAGGTACTCTTAATGCTTACATGGGGAATGTGGGCGGTCAATTGGGTATTGGTCAACGGGCCTCAGAATACCTTTCAGGCTCTTACACAGGCTATGGTAAGCAAATGGGTGACTATGAAATGCGGTTGGGTGACATCAACGCCAGCGTCCATATCGCGCAATCAGAAGCCGCTGCAACAGGTGTCGAGAACTATTTTGGTTCCGGTCGAGGCAGCTCCGTTCCCGGTGGGGGCGGGGGTGGCGGGGGTTCACCTATGGGTTCCGGTTTTGGTGGGGGTAGTTTTGGTGGTTATTCAGGTGGTGCCGGTAATATGATGGGTGCTGGTGGTGCGGGTAGTGCCGCAGGAAGCGTAGGGGGCGGAATGTAATGGCTGACATTATTGAATTAATTGCCCAGCAAGGTAAGGGCGCACACGATTACCCCCTTCGAATGTCTCAAATGGCGCAGGCCGAGCGTACTCGACAAGCGACCGAAACAGACCGTCAACAGGCCACACAACAATCAGAAATGCGACAATTGCAAATCGATAAGCAGCGAGAAGAATTTGGTCGCCAGCAAGAATTAAATGAATTGGGTCGTACTTCCACAACAACAGAAGAATGGATGGAAAAATTAAAAGTTGGAGGATATCAACAAGAACACCAACAAGCCAGAGAAATGGCGAACCAAATATCGTTACAAACACAGAAAATTGATGCAGGAAAACGAGAGGCCGCACAGGAAGAAGCGGTATTTTTGGCGCAATTATTTACTGACGTAAAAGATATTGAAGGTCAAAAACGCGCTATGGCTATATTCGACAAACGTTATCCTGATTCCGATGTGGATGATATGGTTGATCGAGAAACATACAGTCCTGAATTAGTCTCAATGTATCGTTATTCAGCCTTAAGTGCCGCAGAAAGTCTGAAAATGCTCAAATCTCAAGGAGTACAAGAACGTGCCGCCGAAAGAGCAAGACAGGCCGATGAACGGTTGGCTCAAGGGGCAAAAAGAATAGAATTGACAGAAGAAGCCGCCGGTCAAAAATCCTATCGAGCGCAACAAAAATCAACCGGGGATTTACGCAAAGAATACACCAAAGAAACCGCTGAAGTCTCAGGCGCATTGAATCAAATCAAATTGGCCAGAGAAGCCGTAAGCAAAGGCAAGCCTTTAACCGACAAAATGGCACAAGCTGTCTTATCCAAGGTGGCTAATTCCAAGGTACGGGCATTGGCTGAATTGGAACAATACAAAAACTTTGGTAATTTACAACAACGAATTGCTGGGTTTTTCAGTAAAACGCTATTGGGAACCTATAGCACCGAACAACGCAAAATGGCATTGGAAGCATTGGATGACATTGAGGCCATGTATACCGAAATGAAAGGGGATTCTAAACACTATTTTCGATATTTAGCCAATAAGGACGAATTGGATTCTCACGCCGTCGCCAAATATGACTCACCCGATGAAATAATGGAAAATCAATATTTAAGTGACGACGAAAAAATAAAATTGGCCGAAGAAGTGTTTCCTAACTACGATTGGGGTGAATAATGGGTGCCGCAGAATATCTACAACGATATAAAGCTCAACAAGCTGGACAGCCAGCACCAAAGCCAACGATCACTGAATCCATAGCCCCAGAGCCAACAGGTGGCGCAGCCGCCTATCTTGAGCGATTCAAGGCAAAACAATCTGGACAGCCAGCAGAAGAAACCACAGCAGCGCCAGAAGCGGCACCACCCGCACCCGATGAAGATTTCAATATTGGCGTAGTCTCTGAAGGCATGAAAAAAGGGTTTGCCGATGTAGCGGCCTTGCCAGGATACCTTGTGGATGCCACGAATTGGCTAATGGATCAAATACCGGGTTTGGATATGGATGCTGACCCAATTGGTGGCTCAAAGATGATTCGGGAAGGCTGGGAGAAATTATTACTTTATTCCCCGCAAGAACCTAAAACCGAAACCGAAAAATACGTCGGTAAAGCCTCAGAATTCTTGGGCGGGTCCATTATTATGGGCGGCGCAATGATTAACAAGATGTTGGGCGCTAAAGCGACAATGGCCGAGATTAAGCGTGCCACTATCTATGAGGCAATGGAAAGTACCGCAGCCGGACTAACCTCTCAATGGCAAGGGGATATATTCGCTGATGCGTATGGAGAAGAATATCGGTTTTTAGGGGAGTTATCAGGCGCAACGCTTGGAACGCTCACCACAGCGACAGGGGCCGGTGTTGTTAATCTATTACGTAAACACGGATTAACGCCAGAACCCTTAATGCGTGCGCTTAAAGTGCGTGGTGTGGATGATGCAAGGGCATTGGCTAATGATTATGGTGGTGCGTATGCCCGAAATCGGGCGAGACGTGAAATCGCTTCCGCTATTGGTGAAAATCCTAACGCTAGCCGAAATATTGACCGCACGCTTGAATTAAGTGACGAAATAGAGGGCTTTAAGCCCAGCGCTGCTCAAGCCGCTGATTCGCCAGGAATGGCGGCTATGCAACAAAGTATAGACAGTAAAAATGTTGCGAACATTAATCGTGCCATGAAAAACGAAATGGCCAATACGGATGCCGTGGAAGCCTATTACCGTGCAGCATTTCCAGAGCCTTCTATCAGGGATTTCGAAGCCAAGAAGATCTTTAAATCCACCCAAAATGATATACGGATGGAATTTCGACAAATTGAAAAACAACAAAAAGGACTCGCTAAAGCCTATGGGCGCAAAGAAACGGAAGCCGCTGGAAGACGATTAAGAAATATTGCTCAAGAAAAAATGAAAGTCGTTCGTAAGGCGAAAAATGCCAAATACGATGAGTTATATCAAGCCGCCGATCAAATGGGTGTGGTGGATGATGTATCGGATATACGAAAATTAGTCGTTGATATTCAAGCGGATGATCAATACTTTTTTGATACCGTACCCGGTGTTTATAAAAAGATTAAAAACCTATTAAGCGAAGGTGCAGAAAGTGCTACGGGATTAGTTGAATTACCCCCCGGATTAACCTCCAAACCGACCGCAAATATTGCCAGTTTTCGGAAAATGCATTCCCTCTATCGAGAGATTAGTCGAGAATATGGTCGTGCCTTAAAAAATGACGATGGGGTTAAATTATTTCATTTGGGCGGCATAAAAAACGCAATGGATGACAAGTTGGCTAAATTTGATGACGTAGTGTATGGGGATTTTGCCAAACACAAGGCCGCTGTCGATACGTTTTACCGGGATGAATATAATAACGTCTTCAAACAAGGTTTGGGCGCTCAAATCTTAGGTATTGGAAAAAACAAACAAACACCCGAAGGCTTGATAATCAGTAATAATGTCTTAAAGAAAGGGACTTCTCAAGGACTCGACCAATTTAATAAATTGTATGAAGATGTACCCGAGGCCCAGTTATTATTACGTGACGGCATAATGGATGCCTTTTCGCAGAAAACCATCAAACAAGGCAAGTTATCACAAAGCGCCATTGATAATTTCATGAGCGATTATAAAGAAGTCATGGACAAAGTACCCACGACAAAGGCCGTATTCTCTCATACGGAAACCATGTTAGACAATATGGCCAAGCGACAACAAAAATTGAAAGTACGTGTAGAACAATTTGGACGAAAAGAGGTCAGTCGTTATGCCAAGTTAGCGGGTTTTGATAGCGTGGATGCTGCGGTAGATTACGCCTTAACTGACAAAGGGACTATGCGGATATTACTTCGTTCAATGAAAAGCCAGGACGCTAAGGAAAACCTCGCTTCAACATTTGCTGACCATATCATGAATCAGAAGAATCCATGGGGCTTTCTAAAGGATAATGATGAAACCTTGCGGCCCATATTTAACCAATTGAAACCGGGCCATTATAACAACCTAAAGAATGTTGCCGAGGCCATGGATGTATTAAATCGTCACTCTACCGTAATGCGATTAAATCCAAACAAGGCCACAACCGATCAATTGCAGGAAATGATTGGCACATCCGTTCCTTCGGCTTTTGCGCAACTGCGTTGGGCGGCTTTATACGGCAAAACCAGCATGAGTTATGTTGGTATGGATATTGGTTCAAAATATCTCTTTAAATTACATCAAAGTAATGTCGAACGACTAATCGAAGACGCGCTATATGAACCAGATTTAGCAAAATTGGTTAGTGATATAACGAAGTTAGAAAAGGTTGGATTGCCGCCGAAAATGGCCAGTCGTTTAGGTCAATGGGCTATGGAAAGAGGGATTCGAGCGACACCCAGAGCCGCTAAAGCCGCTGCCATTGCCTACGATCAAGAACAACAGGCTAACACACCTTAAACACACTCCAAACATCCAACAAAGGTCGCACTATGCGGCCTTTTTTTATGGGAAATTATCATGGGTTTATTGCCTTATATTCGTCCGAAATATTTAGACGATAACAGTGTATTAGCCAATGGCTATCAATTGTTTTTTTATATCGCAGGAACAGCGACCAAACAAAACACCTTTACGGACAGTGGTCTTGGGACACCTAATCCCAATCCGATCATCTTAAACGCCAGGGGTGAACCTGATAACGCCGGGTCGCCGATTGATATTTATCTCACGCCAGGATTATCCTATAAGGTTGTATTGGCTACGGATACGGATACCGACCCGCCTACTTCACCTGTATGGTCCGTCGATAATGTAACCGATAGTGGTGGTGGGGGTGGTGGTGCAGGGGCCGCTGGTCAGTGGTTAACGGGCGATACCGCTGTTTATGTCAATGCGACCAATTTTAAATTGGTTGGCGTGGATGTAACGGTTGATTACCACAAAGGTCGTCGTGTTTGGTTATCCGGTGGGGCAAATCGATACGCGCAAATCTTTTCGTCTGCCTTTGCTGCGGGTGATACCACGGTAACTTGCGTTAATATCGAAGATGGTGCGGGTGCTGCCGCCGCACTTGACCCTATTATGACCACATCATCCTTATCCATTCAAAGAGTGGATGCGGATAATGCCATCCATTTTCGATTTTATCCCGGTACAGACACGGGTGTAACGAATTTCGAATTCCCAATAGGTGATATTCGTCGTTATGGGGCGCTAATGGATGGGGTAAACGATAACGCCGCGTTTGTCTCTTGTGTTGCTGCCACCCCAGCAGGAGGAACAATAACAATACCGGACGGGACAGCCGCAATCAATGCCATCACTTTTGTAAAAGAAGTGCATATTGAAGGCACAGGGATGTTGCAACAAATATCAGCTAATGCGAATTTTCTCACTTTTGGTGTTGGGTCCGATGGTTCGTCAATTGAAAATATAACAATCGACGCCAATCAAACGCCAGGGGTTCAACTTGGTTATGCTATTGTTACTTCAGTCGCAAATATTACAATAAAGAACAATGTGATTGAAGGTGGGGAATGGGGTGTTCATGTTACTACGGCGACCTCGATAGGAACGACTATTATCGGAAATCGATTACATACCAATCGAACAAGAAATATAAGTTGCGATATTTCTGCTTCACAAATAAAAATTATCAATAATAAACTGGAAGCATCAGACGAGGGTATTCGAATAACGGCATGTACTGACGTAATAATCAGTGATAACACTATTTTAGATTTCGTGGATGGCGGTATTAGAATACTTGAAGAAACCGTAGCGCATACATCCTCTGAAGAGGTTATGATTTCTAATAATTACCTAAGCAATGATGGTATTGTCGCAGCCGCCTCAAGAGGCATTGATGTTTTATCGAGCAATTTTGTTAATATTATTAATAATATCATTGATAAATTAGAATTTATTGCGTTTTACACTGATCATTCAGGGGCAGGTTCGGCTGTCCCAATAGGTTTAACGATAATAGGAAATACTATTATAGAGCCTGTCGAAACAGCGTTATATATCGGTCGATTGGATAAAGGAATTATTTCTAATAATAACCTTATTACAAATGGTGTATCGAATTATGGTATTAGGGCTGTTGGTGGCGGGGTTGGCGGCGTAACCAATACAATAATCTCCAAAAATAATATTGGCGCTGTAGTAATAACAGAATTTATCCATGTTGGTTTAAATATCACGTCACTCGCCGCAGAAAATCTTTTAACAACAGGTCCACAGCGTTCCGATGATCTTACCTTCGAAGGGGCTTCATTCAATATAAATAATTGCGGTTATTCTAATATACAAAATTTATCTGCAACCACCACCGATGCCAAAAATTTCCATGGCTTGGTTGTGTGGCCTGGTGGTTCAGCAACATCGAATGCTGTTGTTTTTGGTACGGCTGAAGTAGATGTAAATTACGAGATTATTGTAGCTGACCGTGGCACTCAATCACCAATATGGGTAACAGCTAAAACGGTCAATGGATTTAGTCTAGTAACTACGGATGCTACCATGCCCCCAGCGGCACATTCACGTGCATGGTTTTTAATACGTGTTCCTACCGCTGCAAACAATTAAAAGGCCAAAGTCATGACCTTTGATTGGAAGAAAGTCGTTAGAAGTATTGCTCCTGTTATCGGTACGGCTATTGGCGGCCCTTTCGGCGGTGCGGCGGTTTCTGCTCTATCTAGCGTCCTTTTAGGCGAACCAGAGGCTTCTGAGGAAGAATTAGCTCAAGCCATAGAAAGAGCCACACCCGAGCAATTGGTTGCACTCAAGAAGGCTGATAATGATTTTAAGGTCAAAATGCGGGAACTTGGCGTCAAAGAAAGCGAATTAGTCTACAAGGATATCCAAGGTGCCAGAAACCTATTCTTGGTCAATATTTGGCCACAAATCGTATTAAGCGGGATATTTATTGTCGGTTACTTCATTATCCTGTATTACGTGTTATCGGGCGTTATGGCGTCTGATACCCCTACGGATGTAAAAATGCTGATAGCGGCGCTTATTGGCGTGATTACGGGCGAAATCCCACGAATAATGACCTTCTGGTTTGGTAGTTCGATGGGCAGCAAGGAAAAGACAGCTAAGTTGAATAACAAATGATCACTTCTTGAACCGGAGTTTCACTGTCATACGTTTAGCTGCCCTTATCATCTGTTTGCTGGCAAGGCGTTTCATATCTTTAGGTAACTTCAATAATACCCGACAATCCAACTCACGACAAATCATCGGTCGCCTTTCCCATATCGTGCAACCCGTTTGCCGATTCAAGTAAACACAATCCCGATTCATCTTATGAGCGAGTACCACTTTACCATTATACATTTCGGTTTTGTACTGCGTTTCATCGTCCCCCCACTCAGGATGCATAAAAACAGCGTCCCTTTGACAGCACGCCACACAGCCATTGCAAGGTAATATATTGGTCCTATTTTTGATTTCGTCTTTCATACCACTTTGCTACTCTGGGTTTCTCGATTCAATTGGTTCACTTACGACCAATGGATTACTTTCCCTTCTTGGTTCATTTATCTTGCTTGGGTTTCTATCATTGCTTGGTTCACTATAAATCAATGGTTTGCTTGTTTCCTATGGTTCACATTCACTTACTGGATTACATGTGTATTCTGGTTCCCTATGGTTCACTTACGTTATCCGGTTTTCTCTTGTCTATTGATTCACTGACTATATTTGGGTTTCTCTAATTCCTTGGTTCACTGAGTGCTATTGGGTTTCTCAAACGAGATGGTATTAACCTGTCTTATGTTCCTTCATCCCTAACTTCGCCTCATGGTACGGTAATTCTACATCCAAGCCTTCCAAATTACGCCACTCAACATACAAATCCTGCAAAAATAGTTTAACCATATAGCGCGTTGCCATATTATGTCGATGGCCTTTGGATTTCTCGATGTGGTTTTTGTGGTTTGCTAATCGATGTTTGTAGTTAACATAAGCCGTGGCATATTTGCTTTTGCCATTCGGTTTTCCTTTTGTAATCCCCACTCTAAAAAAGGCACTTCCCAACACCTTAGTCAATTTCGTTTTCAAAAATGGGTTAAACGTAATCCCCATTTTGGTTTGAGTTTTACCGTCCTTATCCACGTATTCATATTCTCGCAAATGTTCCTTTCTGCGGGACCGACCTTTACCGTCTTCAGCCACATCCAATCCTGAATATTTCCATATACTGGAAACATACTTGCATTGATAAATGTCTATTTCCCCAATGATAATCCCCGCCATAGCAGGACCAACCCCTTTCACGTCGAGTAAAAACGCATTATAAATATCGAATTCCTGCAATACCGTTTTTAACTGATTAAAATGGAATTTTTCGCTTTTTTCTAAATCCATATATTGATGCACTAAACATAGTTCTGTGTACGCGGAAATCACTTCATCACCTTTGAACTTTTTTATTCGGGGAAAATCCGTTATTCCTTCCATCATAGTGTCATAGCTATTTCTCAATGTTTTAAGTAACTCCTTACCCTCCTTGTCAATGGTGTCTTGTTCAGTTTGTGATGGGACTTGGCCTAACTTCGCTTTGAAATTCGCTACGACACGGTTTCCCATTTGAATGCGTAATTTTTGTATGTCGTATGCCCCTCTGACAAGGTTTCTTAGTTGATCTCTCATTACTGGCCTCTCTCAATAATGTTACTTAATTAAATTCTTATAATCACTTTCTATACGATTAGCCATATCCCGCAAAATCCCAGGTAATATCTTCAATGTAGGTAAAGACATTTGAACGGAAAACCCACCGCCTTTATTTCCTCCGACAATGATAACTGCAATTTCACCCCCAATTTTGTCTCGTAACTCAGAACATTCTTTATCGTATTTTCCCGGTCCTATCATTTAATTATCTCAATGGTAAGTAATATTCAAGGTACTTTCACTATATCAATATAATCCAATAAATCATCGACTTGTTGAATTAAGGCATTAGGTTGCCCCATAAAGTCATAATTGTATTTCTGTGTGTAGTCAAAATTAACGTCATCAATATAAACGCTGTCTTGAGGATGAACACTGGCTTTAATATCAAAGGAAAGCACGGTGCTACCCACTAATATTTCAACATTTTTCAAAACTGTGTAACGAATTCGATTGGATGAATATGCCGCATAATACGTTATTTCGCTACTTACATTTAATCGGTCATTATTAGACGGGAAACCGGAAATGGTTGCGGTAGAACAAAATTGTGTAGGATCAATGATACGATGAGTTACTGTCGTCCAAGGTGCGCCAATAGCGGGGAATGTAATCGTGTATCGATCCCCACTGACAATATCGATGAAAATTGATTTTATCAATACGAAACTATCAAAACCTAAAGTAAAAGTCGTACCCAAAGGGGCAAGTTTCTTTTCATACGTAAAAGCAATGCGGTCTAATGGATCGCTACATTTATCAGTAAGTTTACTATTTAATGTGTCTAACTTATCGTCCAAATATTTGTAATTATCGTTCACTTCGCTAGCTTTTGCTGGCGTTTTAGCTGTAAAAATAAAAGGTATTTCTGCGTATACAGGGTGTGATATCAGTAATAATATTATTGTTAACTTCATAAAATTTCCTTATTTCCAGTTGGTTCCCCAGTTATTAGAATCCCAATAAAGCGTTGACTCTTTGGGTGTTTATTCAGGTATTGGTTTGGACGCGACTTCGATAGCATCACCGCAACCCGACAGAAGTAGCATTAAAGCGCAAATACGCAACGTCATTTATTCGTCCTCTTAATTACATAATCAATAGCGAATGGTGCGAGTAATATCAAAAAGAACCATTCACCAAAGGCAACGCCTAAGCCATTTAGAACGACCCAGGCCGTCGCCGAAACAAGAATACCGACCACAAATAGTTTTATAAAATCCATTATTTAATTGTACTGATATTGTTTGGTTGGACGAATATAGATCGAACGGGTAGACTGCGATGTGTCAAGTATTGAAGGAAATTGAACCCAAACCGGGATCAAGAACGCTCTGTAAATATTGTGATGCTGTGATAGCTTTATCGCATCCAGTAGCGAAGCACCACAATTGCCCGTTTTATAGAGGGCAATACAAATGCTACCAATGGCGGCACCCGCATAAAACGAGGCATAAAGCCCGGATACAACCTGAAACCTCTCCAGTTTGACAGTGGCTTTGATTAATTCAGCCATGGTGGTTTTGGGTCCAAACTTATCGATCGTGGCTAGAATCACTTGTGCGTCGGTTAAGGTTACGGCAAGCGTCGTAAATGCGCTAGTGGGTGTCGGCAATCCTAGCGATTTCATATTTTCAACAAAATAGTAGGTAAAGTGTTTGTTATCGGTGCATTGCATATTGGTCCCCTTTTGTTACTTTTTTAATATAGGTGCGGCCACACAACAAACGCATAAGTCTAATACGCGAGGCACAAATTGTCATGCAGCCGCTGTTCTTAAAGCCACGTTTCCACAATCACTGGATCATCATTTTCATCCCTAGAAAGAACAACCAAACCATAAACGGAAGAAAGTATACTTCTTATGTCGTCCAATTTTTGGGAGACGATAACCTCACCCGTTGGAGTAGCATTTAAATATTTACGCGCTACAAAGCAGTTTGGAAAGTCTTTAGGGTGGTCATAAATTGTCCAAATAACCAGCTCACGCGACATGCAATTTCTTCTTCTTAATTTTCAGTTTCCTACCATTCTGTCCGGGCAATACAGTCATTGCGACAGGTTGACGCTTGGGAATATCTGAAACCGTACCACTCATGATTTCAGTACGGGCGCGATATTTCTCTAAATTCCTAAGTCGAGTCAACCGTTGTTTGGGCGTCTTTCTTCCAGCGACCCACATTGAGGCATAACAGGCTTTACATATCCCCATCGTCGGACACTGAACATCATTAATACACTGCGGTATTTTACATACGCTACTAGCCATTTCCTTCCCCTTTCTTTGGTTGTATTATATCTTCAAGATCAATTGCTGCGGCAGTCACCGCCATACCGAGCACTTTGGCAATATTCTTTTTCGTATCACGGCTGACTTCTTTGTTGTTCAAGCAATGAAGGAGTATAAATATATTTTGAAAAGTTCTAGGTAAAGCGTATATACCACATGCTGAAATAGAGCCTATCTTCTCGTTTTTATCACGCGCCTTATTAACGAAAAAATAGAAACCAGCGATATCATTTTTATCAAGTTTATCGTTAAGACCTTTGCAATGCTGTATAAATTCAATGTCATTCATTCTTGATCAACGACTCCTGCTTGTACGGCTAAATGAACCATTGTTTCAATCGTTTGTTTGAGCTTCAAGTTTTCATCACGTAAGGTAGTGATATAGTTACCCAATTGACCTACAGACATATCCAAAATATTCGGCATATTTTGTTCTTGAATGAGCGTAGGTTCTTGTATAAGTGTAACTTGTTTGGGTTCTACATGAACGATTTCACGCTTGGCTTTCTTGGTTTTTCTTGACTTGTATTGTATTGATTTAAACGCGGCAGGTGGTTTATCGCATTCTGCTATTGTCGGTAAAATTAAATAAGTTGTTGTTTTACCGTTTATCCCAGCTTCGAGAAAACCACCCTTCTCAAAGGATTTCATAATATCCCATGCAGCAGAGCCACTATGCTTTAATGCTTTTTTGACTTTGCCAGAACTTACGGTCTTACCAATATGCTTTTTTAGGTAATCAAGAATTTGTACGTTTTGTGGTTTTTTATTGGGATGTTTTTTCCTACGAGCTTTAACAGGTGGTAATAACGATGATTTAAAAGGTGTGCCTATTCGACGAAAGCCAATTATACCGTCTTCCATTGGTGCTTTTTCGGCGTAACCACGCTCCACTAAATTGTTAACATGAACGTGAAATGATTGGACAGGAATGCTAGGAAAACTTTTCTGTAATATTTTTTTTATTTGAGAATAACTCAATAATTCTTCAGTGAGTACTTCGGTCCATATGATATGGATGTTCCCACCAGCAATTGGCTCTGGCATTGTGGTCCCCCTTTATATTAGACTTATGCAATACAGGATATACAATAAATCGTAAAAATCAAGTATCAAGGGGGCCGATATGACGAGAGATGAAGAAATTCAGCAATTATTAAGCAGTGTTTCAGGTATTTTAGACGATGCAATGGAACATATGGATTTTAATTTTAACTATGTCATTATCACAGCCTACCCCGAAAATCCCGAAAGTCACAAAAACCAACTAATGTCCAATGTCTATCAAGAATCCCTTGAACGGCTTTTATTGGATGCTATTAAGGCCGCTCACCTTGGGGATATGGAAGTTCTTGATAAAGGCAATCATTTGAATTAGGACGTACCGATCACGCGCCCGTAGTTCAACTGGATAGAATACTGGTCTTCGAAATCAGGGGTTGTAGGTTCGAATCCTACCGGGCGCACCAAATTACCAATAAGTATTAGAAACCCAGTGAACGCAAGTGAACCACCATCCAAAAGAAACCCAATGGGAGAAAGTGAACCAAAAGAACCAGGAAACCAAGTAGCTATAGTGAACCAAGCAAGTGAAGAAATCCATAAGTGATGAGTGAACCATTAGGGTGTAGAAAACCATAATGTATGAGTGTACCAAGCAATCTGAGAAAACCATAGCAAGATAGTGAACCATTTGACATAAGAAACCCAAGGTGAAAAAGTGACCAGGATACAGAAATGACAAAATTTAATAAAATAACCGAAATCATACCAGATGATATACCTCAATGGGCCTCAGAAGCCATTCAAGACGGTAATTTCTTTAAGGTAGCCATTGCCTTGGTTGAGGCGACAAGATGGGTAAGCGTGAAAGACAGGTTGCCAGCATATAAAGTTCGTGCCGGTTCGGATTCTTTTGTGCAGGTAATTGGTTGCGCTAATGGAATGGTTGGTGAGGCAATGTACTGTAACGGTGTATGGACAATGTATGGAGTGGATTTAACTAAAAAAACCATGGAATACTGGATGCCAATGCCAGAACCACCGATTGAATTGCCAGATAGTTTAAAAGACCCTCAAAAAACACTAATACTCGGTCAAGCAATCTTGAAGAAATGGGAAGGAAATGATTAAACAAGAATTACAAATCAATACATTGGTACAATTAAACCCTGAGACTGTCAGTAATCGAATGTTTGCAGGTTGCATCATGGTTGTAACGGAACCCAAGGAATTTGGCGCACAAGGCTATGTACAAGGTTTAGGTGCTAATGGTGAACCGGGTGGGCAAGCATATTATCGGGCAACTTGGGAGGAAATGGAAATAGTCGGTGATGCTGAATGGATAATGGGTTAATTCAAATCGATACCGGCTATGCCTGTGCTGGAATAATCGTTAAGCAAGGGATTGTATGCGTCACAGCGCCTATATTTAAATGGATGAAGGGTAAGCGATGGGATCAGGTGAAAACGTGGCGGAAAATTAAATGTGTGCAATATTGTGAGGTTAAATTATGAAATGGATAAAGACACTTTGGTGCAGGCTTTTTCATTGGAATTACTCGTATAAACCTGTACATCCAGAGGTCTACGGATTCAAATGCAATGTATGTGGCAGAACTTGGCTGGATGAACAATAAGTTAACTTATAAGTAGCCAAATAGTAGCCGAATCAATTTAGCAATTTCCAACCTACTGAATTAAAAGAAGAAAACACAAGAAGACAACTGGCTTCGAATTTTATTTCTGGCCATCCCTTCAACTCCTGACTCAACCGGACCTGACCGGACTCAACCGGACCTGACCGTAAAAACTCAACAATTACAGTTTATTATAGAATCCTAATGGCCGTACCTGACCGGATACAACCGGACCTGACCGGACCCGTTTGTATTCCCAAAGTAGCCTATAGGTAGCCCAGAAAGGGTATAACTGGTTAAATAGTAACTTTACATAAACCAGTTATTCTACTAAAATAAGCTACTAGTGAATATCACTACTTACGCAATTTAACCAGTTACCCACAAAGCGAGGCTCAGAAATGGCAAAAAAGGTGAATTTTACAAAGAAAATAATCGACGGATTGCCTTGGTCAAAATCCAATGCCACGACGTATAGCGATGAAAAAGTACGATACCACCGAATTATTATATCGCCCAGCGGTCGTAAAACGTTCCAGGTTTACATGAAACACAACGGCAAACCCGTAAAACGCAAGGTCGGGACTTACCCTGAAGTATCGCCAGAGAAAGCGCGACAAGTCGCCAAAGACATTATTGGCGAATTAAACATAGGCGTTGACCGCCAGGATGAAAAAGTGAAAAAACGCAATGAACCCACCTACGAAGATATTTGGAAGGACTATTACAAGTACCTTGTAGATAAAGCCAACAAGAAACCAAAAACCGCCGCAAAAAATATCGCTCAGTATGATAGCGTGTACAATTGCTACGAAGAATTCCATGCTTTACAGCTCAGCGAAATAACGCCCGATATGTTGGTGAAATTCCACCGCAATTATTCTATTGATAAAGGCAAAAAGACCGCCGCTAATAATATATTGCGTCAAATACGGGCTTGTTTTTATTATGCCAATGTTGACTATAACCCCGCCGCTTCTAAGAAGATAAAATACAATCCCAGAAATAAGCGTAAAAAATATTTAAGAGGGAACGAATTAAATGCGTTTGTTAATGCCGCTCTACAAGATGAAAGTAAGGATTTTTGTGATGTATTTTTATTGTGTTTGTTTACTGCCGCTCGTATTGGTTCGGTAATGAGTATGGAATGGACTGACGTGAGACTAGAATACGGCATATGGGAACCAATCACCAAAGTCAGTGATGACGATGAAGACAATACACCCATAGGATTGGTTGAGAAAGCATTAAATATCCTACGACGACGGTATAAGCAAAATATTGACAAAAGCGAATGGGTGTTTCCATCAACGTCGAAATCAGGCCACATCAGCCAGCCGCAAAAAGCCTTTAAGCGTATTTTGGCCAGGGCGGGTTTGGAAGGGTTCACACCACATGATTTACGTCGCACAGCTATATCCCATTTTGCTCAGGCCAGCGCAACCGATCAAGAATTGTTGACACTGACAGGAAATAAAACGCTGGATACTAAGGACGTATATGCTCAACGTGATGTGGGAATTGTTAAGACTCATTACAATGTTGTTCTCGATCGTATATTAAAAAATATCGATTTCATCTAGTGCTTCTTTGTACTATTGGATATGTAATTGTTTAAATCAGTCTCGCGATAACGGACCTTTTTGCCTATTTTCGAAAAAGGAATCAATTCAGGTTCGTTCATCGCTTTCTTTTCTAAAAATGATACGGAACACCCTAAATAATCCGCCGCCTCTTTACGTGTATACATAGTGTTCCCCTTTCCGGTTTTCATTTCTAGCCTCTATTTTGGCAATATTTAAATTACATTACACCATACATAGTTTTGCTAAAATCAAAATTTGCTTTCCAATTCCATTGGTCTAAACAATATGTTCTGAAGTCTAGTTTGGACAAAACTATAGTTTTACTGACGCTCATATCAATCATAAGCAATAAATTATCATAATCCTCAAGATGACTTACTGGTTTTTCTGGAAATGTTAATTTAACTAAATCATTTGAATTATAATGGTCTAAATACTCATCCAGCTTTAAAATTACGGCAATTTTATATTGGGCTATCATTTCTGAATAGTCTTCTTTATGTTTGCTACGATTTGCGCGTACTCTTTCAATTAACTCATTTTTTTCAATTTCAATTGTTTCCATTTTTGATCTCCTTGTGATTGGTGTTATCTAAATCAAGCGCTTGGTCCTTATGTTCTTCCATACCATCTTCAATACACGATTGGCATGTTCTTGGGTATCCATCGCCGCCATCAATAAACATTTGGCCGCAAAATTGACACATACCACCATTTTGAACTTCATCTGCATATTCACCCATAACAGAACTCCTATTTAAAATATCGTCTTGATTTTGTTATACTACCCTTGGGTTTTTTAACATTGCCGTTTACTGTGATTTCCCATTTTTTCTTGAGTAGGGCATACGTCTCAAACTTCCCCTCTAAATCACCACAGACCCAAGAAACCAGCCAAGGTTCGCTGTGCGATTTTTTAGTAGAAATCATACTGATATTAAATTCTTTGTTGTGGTACTGGCGGAAGGCTCTACCATTTTGCCAGTCTTTTGATTCGGTACAACGCACAGGGATTGCGTCGGGTAGCTTGCGTCGAAGGGGTATTGGCTTCGCTATCATCGTATTTCCTCGTTAATTAGGGGGTAAGCGGCCACTAACCTGTGACCGCCCACCGAATAGTTGTGAAGCAGGATTTGAACCTGCGGCAACCGGATTTCAATTCCGACGCTCTAACCAAACTGAGCTATTCACATAATCCTTATCAAGTTTTCATTTGCCTTTACTGTTTAAGCTAAGATTTCTACCGCTCTACCACTGAGCTAACAGACCCCAAAATATACTTTAAAAATATATTTTGGTGGCCTGTACGGGACTCGAACCCGTGACGCATAGAAAAAAGTAAATCAAACTACTACCTTACGGATTAACTAAAGCTATAGGGCAAAAAGCTGGGTGCAATTAAAATAACGCTTAAGCTGATGCTAAAAATAGCCCTACAAACCTTCCATTACATAATCAAATAAATCACGTGCAATTTTTGTTTTTACGACCTGTGTATTATTACCACGTTGTCGCGCTCTTTTTACGGCGCGTAATAAAATGTCCAATCGTTCTAATAAATCACTTTTGTGGGCTGGGGATATTAAGCCCGTCCATTTATCAGTGATATACATCCCAATATTTTCGTTTTCTTCCCATCGCTCAATTTGCGCGGGGTGGTGGTCGGTCGCTTCATACAAGACCTTATGCTTGAAAGTTTTTGCGGTCCTGTATTTTTTCTCAGGATTACGGGCACGAAAAATATCTTCACCCAACGCCGTGTCTTTATCCCAACCAATACCGCTTGGCAGTGTAGGAATTGACGCATAAAGCGCCCGTATGGATTTTAATTTTGTCTCAAGGCCAAGTAAAAAAGTTGTGGGCATATCCTTAGCAAGAACCGTCTCACCAATGACAATATCCGCTTTGGCCGTTTGATTGGTTAATTCTTTTTGTAATACCGCATCAAAATAACGAATGATGTGTTCATTCACATATTCGAGTTTGTCTGTAACGGTAGTTGTTAATTCTTGTCGTTCGCGTGGGGCTTCGGGTGCGCTTTCGTTATAATTCTCTAACCGCTTCTCGAACCCAAAAAACATATGGGGTTTCTTGGTAAATGTGTTTTGTGCTTCGCCTACGATGGTTTTTTGCACGTTGTCTAAATCACTTTCTACCGCTAATAACTCATGTAGTTTGCTCATTTTATTCCCTCTCTAAATAATATTTTCTGCTGAAATTAAAACGGGGTTAGTAACTTCGGGTGAATCGGTTTGTTTCATAAAATCGGGAATGCCTTCAAACGCTATTCTCTCTCTTAGTTCTTCATGCTTTACAATAACCGTATAAGCAAGATCGAGTATATAATCAGTGATTCTTTCTCGGTTTTCTCTGGGAAATTCAGTGATTAATGCATGATCACAAAATAACCCAAAGGCGAAACCACAGCTAGTGGGAAATAATTCGTATGAGTGATTGTCAGTTTTTAAACGAGCTATGTCATAACTGCGATAATTTATATTTATCTCTATCATCGTGATTCCTCTTTCTTTGGTGGTAAATAATTCCAAATGTATTGCCTATCTCTTATTGCTTGGGACAAAAGTGTGCCATTGGTCCCGACTTGCTGTTTCCCTTCATGCCAATGGGCAAACGCCGTCAACCCGTCTTTAAATCCTTTATCATAATCTGGACTAAAATTCTGGTTCGACTTTTTCATGAAGACCCTTGACTTTACGAACCGCCATTGTCGCATCATTGTAAAACTCCAATCCTTCAATTTGTAATGTGTCTCGCATTGCTTTGGCGTATGAATTAGCCACAGTTTGATCAAGTTGGATTAAATTAATGGGCGCTTTGCCTGCGACAATGGAACGAACGAGTTTATTTAAATCGATTAATTTACATTTCCAATTAGCACGAGTAGAAATGCCCGCCGCCTTCGGTGAATCGATTATTTTAGCAGGAACAGGCATAACGTCCATATTATCCAATATCTCTTGTGCGGCCTCGTCGTCGCCATTTGCAATCAAAGCCAGTGCTTCTTCTTCGTCTTTCTGTTTTTTTCTCGCTACGATATTAGCGGCTTCTTCTTCGGCTAACTTTTTTTCGTACTCAACCACCGCTACATAGTCTAGCATTTTGTTCTGGATTATTTTCTTTGCTGCTTTGCCTTGCTCTAAGGGTACTTTAAACATCGCGTCGATATTGCGGCCTGCTTCCAATATGGGAGCTTTGACCTTCTTGCGCATACTATCTAATTCGGTAATGCGACTTGAAATATTACCGATCATATCTGCCGCGACCTCATATTCCGGTTGACTCTCGATCGATAAGGCTTCGGCCTTAATTTTCATTACATCCACAGTCACGACTTTGTTGATTTGTTCTTGGTCCATCGATACTTTGATTAGTTTGCTTAATTCAGGCATTTTGTTGTCCCCAACGATAGAGGTTTAACGCACTCTTGAAGGTAATAAAATCAGTCTTGTTCTTAAAAGGAATGACCTTGTATTTATAAGGTTGCAGATGAACCACATAACGTTGACAAACCGATCCCCCACCTTCTGCTATGGCTTGCTCATAGGCCGATAATTGTAAGCCGGTGTACTTGGGCACCACGGTCCCGCTTTTGATATCAACTATCGTGCGCTTACCTTTGATTGAAACATATCGATCTAACGTACCAGCATAGCCATACATGGATGCAATACGTTGTTCAATGGAGAGTATTTCTGGTTTGTAATCGTGCAAAAACATGTCCCAGGCTTCAAGATAGGGCATCAATGCAGGATCAAGGAAATCAATATCCAGTTGGTTTTGGTCATACAATTCGGTTGCTTTATGAACAGCCGTGCCAAACTTGGCGGCACGTTCTAATAGGTCTTTATTAACGAAATTGAAATCGTTCAAATGGTGTAGAATGGTTGTCACGGAAGGGTATTCCTTGCCGTCTACAAAATATTGGTGGGTGTCTTCTTTAAACTCGATCATTTCTGAGCCGCCTTTGGCATTTCAACGTCAGGTTTGCCTTGTTCTGCGGGGGTTTCCATAAATTCGCCGTCTAAAATGGCTCGATTATTTTGAGTCATATCGATATCGTTTAGTTCATCCAGACTAATCGCTTTCTGTAATTCAGCGGATACGGGCAAGAATTTACAAATGCGACGAATGACTGTCTTCATGGCCATTGCCTCATAATCTGTTACCCATGGCCCCTTATCTTTGGCTTTACTGCGTTGACGAATAGTTTCAATATCTTCGGTTGTCATGTAATCAAATTGAGCATCACCGTCTTTAAATTTAGCACGGGCAAAAGCGCCAATGACTTCACCACGATTGGAATTTGCTGGTTTAAAATGAATGAATTCGGAAGACCCGTATTGATAATCAAAATCATCATTGGCTTTCACGACTTTGGCATAGAAGGTAGAGATATCCCCAGAATTCCTAGCCAAACCCATTAATCCGCGATAATCAGGGGATAT
>Ga0209345_10002532_pt1 | contig 20042 bp, 18 predicted proteins | sample Cruoilmetagenom7_FD_187294 | JGI IMG/M metagenome (GOLD analysis project Ga0209345, IMG submission 187294) | Oil polluted marine microbial communities from Coal Oil Point, Santa Barbara, California, USA - Sample 7 (SPAdes) (version 2) | ecosystem: Environmental > Aquatic > Marine > Oil seeps ... | reverse complement strand
CTCCGGTTCTCCATGAACTAGAACGTCAAGCCCTATCTCTTCTTGAAAGGCAATGCAATAATCAATATATGTTTTTATGCCATTTTCGTACTGCTCTTTTGAGATAATACCTTCTTTAAAGTCACGCCTCAATTTTCTTATCTCCCTTGTTTGTGGAAAACTTCCAATTGTTGTTGTTGGAAGTAAGGGGAGATTTAATCTCTCTTTCTGGACTAATATTCTATTTTTGTAAGTTTTATCTCGCTCTACTTTTGTAGTAGTTCGTAAACGATTCTGAATCACAGTATTATTAATGATTGAAGAAGTTTTTTTCTTTTGAATTGTAGATTTGTTGTTCTCAATAAAATCTTTCTCAATACCAACCAAGGCCTCTTCATGAAATACCCTGGAAATCAAAACAACTTCATTAACTTTTTCACATGCAAAACTGAGCCATTTTTTTATTTTAGATTCATTTTCTTTTTCTATAGAATACGGTACATGAAGCAACGAGCAACTGGTAGATATAATTATATCTTCTTTGGGGACATCTTTAGAAATTTGGTTTAGCAGATTAATTGTATGCTGAATATTATTTATCCAAATATTTCTTCCATCTACAACTCCAGCAATTAGTATTTTGCCATTTAACTGCTTTAATGTTTCTATATTTTTACTGCCGTAAACAAAATCTAATGCAATTCCCCAGATGGAAGTATTCGCCAAAATTGAAGTAGCCTCATTTGAATGTTCAAAATATGTAGAAACAATAATGTTAATGTTATCACTGATGGTTGAAAGAGCGGTATATGTCTTTTTAAGTAACTCTAATTGCTTAGATGTGGCACCTTTTGCAAAAACTGGCTCTTCGATCTGAAGATAGACCTTTGAATTAAGAGTAGAGATCTTTTTAATCAATTCTTCATAAACAGGAAGAACTTTATTGAAATATGAATAGCAATCTTTACCGTTTATATCCTTTGATAATCCTAAAAATGTTAAAGGACCTATAATGTTAATTTTTGGATTAATTCCAATTGTTTTTGCTTCATTATATTCTGCTATTAATTTTGAAGAATCAAGACTGAATTGAGTGTTTTCACTAAGTTCAGGTACTATATAATGGTAGTTTGTATTAAACCACTTTGTCATTTCCATAGCAAGAGCGGAATCATTACCCCTTGCCATTGCAAAATATAGTTCAGTCTTATCATTAATTTTTTCAAATCTCTCAGGTATGGCATTCAGCATAAAAGCTGTGTCGAGCATATTGTCATAAAAGCTAAAATCGTTACAACTAATAAGATCAATCCCTTTGTTCTTCTGATAAAGCCAGTTCTTTTTTCTTAACTCAGATGCTATCTTCTGTAAATATTCTATTGAACTTTTCCCTGCCCAATAACCCTCGAGAGCTTTTTTAAGCTCCCTTTGTGAGCCTATTCTTGGGAAACCTGTAATTAGTGTCTTAAATGTCATTTTTACCTCCTAAAATATGATAGTTGGGTCAAGTATATTAGATACTATAAAATCTTGAAATAGATGGTTAGCTTGCAAACTTTGCATCCATAGCTTTAATTCTTTAGCCATTTCTTTAGTATGAAGTTTTGGAACAAACGTTGTTCTGAACTGGTAAGCAATCCCTGAATTAAGGATAAGATTAATGCTCTTTGTAATAGAATCTATATCGACCCCGACTCCAGATATGGTTGAATAAGAATTGAGAGGAGCTTTAATATCCATAGCTATAAAATCCAGCAAGTTTTCAGCAAAAGCGTTTTGAATAACTTTCGGTATAGACCCGTTTGTATCCAGTTTAATCTTAAACGACAACTCTTTTATCTTTCTTAAAAAAGACAACAAATCTGGTTGCAAAGTAGGTTCTCCACCGGTTAACACTACCCCATCAATCATCCCCGTTCTGCAATTCAAATAATCAAGAATATATTCCTGGTTAATAGTCATGCCGAATTGATCTGGTAGGACTAATTCCGGATTATGACAGTAGGGACATCTAAAATTACACCCCTGGGTAAAAATGACAGCGCTGATTAAGCCTGGATAATCGATAAGTGAAAACTTTTGAAATCCACCAAGCTTCATATCAGACGATTTTCTGCATACGACGGTTAATATATTCCGATTTTTTACCCTCATTCCATTGTTTCACAGGACGAAGATATCCGACAATTCTCGAATACACCTCACATGCCCCAGAACATTTTGGGCATAACGTATGTTCGCCAGCAATGTATCCGTGTGTAGGGCAAATACTGAATGTTGGGGTTAGGCTAAAATATGGCAGTTTGTAATTTTCACAGACTTTTTTTATGAATTTTTTGACAGATTCCCCAGACTGTATCCGTTCCCCAACAAAAAAGTGCACAACCGTACCGCCAGTAAATTTTGTTTGTAATTCATCCTGTAAATCCAGCAGTTCGAAAGGGTCCTCCGTATAATTAACAGGAAGTTGAGCAGAATTTGTGTAGTAGGGCTCTGCTCCTTTTTGGTATTCTTTTTCATTCGCGCATATGATATTGGGTAAATACTTTTTATCCAGTTTAGCGAGACGATAAGCTGTCCCTTCGGCTGGAGTGGCTTCAAGATTATAATTATTTCCGGTTTCTTTTTGGATAGAGGCGATATTTTCTCTCAGAAAATCCATTACTCTTAATGAAAACTTCTGGCCGGCTTCGCAACCAATATCCTGTCCAAATAAATTGATACAGGCTTCATTGAGACCAATAATTCCAATTGTACTAAAATGATTTTCCCAATAAGTATCAAATCGTTCTTTTATCGTGGAGAGATAATGTTTAGTATATGGGAAAAAATCGCTATCTGTATAACCTTCCAGTACTTTTCGTTTTAGCTCCAGACTATTTCTAGCAAGTTTAGTGAAATGTCCCAGCCTATGGAAAAATTCGGCCTCATTTTCCGATTGACATGCCAGTCTTGGTAAATTTAAAGTTACTACGCCAATAGAGCCTGTCAGGGGATTAGCTCCAAACAGACCACCGCCCTTTTTGCGCAATTCTCGGTTATCCAATCTTAAACGACAGCACATCGAACGAGCATCTTCGGGATTCATATCGGAGTTTACAAAATTTGAGAAATAAGGGACACCATATTTACCTGTTACCTCCCAGAGTGAATCAAGCTCAGAATTTTCCCAATCGAAATCTTTTGTTATATTATACGTTGGAATGGGGAAAGTAAAAACACGCCCCTTGGCGTCACCTTCGGTCATCACTTCCAAAAAAGCCTTGTTAATAAGGTTCATCTCATATTGGAATTCACCATAAGTTTCTTTTTGTAATTGACTGCCAATAATCACACGTTGATTAACGTAATTTGGCGAAGGTTGCAGATCCATGGTAATATTGGTAAACGGCGTCTGAAAGCCAACCCTAGTTGGGACATTGATATTAAAAATAAATTCCTGAACAGCTTGTTTTACTTCGTTATAATCCAATCGATCATAACGAATAAAAGGCGCAAGGAGTGTGTCAAAACTTGAAAATGCTTGGGCGCCTGCTGCCTCACCCTGAAGCGTATAAAAAAAATTGGTTATCTGCCCCAGAGCGGATCTTAAGTGTTTTGCCGGTCGGCTTTCCACCTTGCCGCTAACGCCGCCGAATCCTTTAGTCAACAAATCGTATAAATCCCAGCCGACACAGTAAACAGAAAGTGAATTCAAATCATGAATATGAAAAACACCATTATCGTGTGCGTCTCTAATCTCAGAAGTATAAATCTTATTGAGCCAATAGACCTTACTAATTTCAGAGGCAATGTAATGATTCATTCCCTGAAGAGAGTAAGACATATTGCTGTTTTCACTAACCTTCCAATCTGTTTGATGAATATATTGATCAATTAGATCTACATTTGCTTTTGTTGTTATTTCCCTGATTTTATTGTGCTGGTCACGGTAAATTATGTAAGCCTTAGCTGTTTGCAGATAGGGGGAATTAATAAGGACTTGCTCAACAATATCCTGTATCTGTTCCACGGTTGGTGTACTACTAGACAGTGTCTGGCAGGCAACATTGATAACTTGGATAGTTAATTTTGTAGCTACCTCATTACTAAACTCACCAGTGGCCTCGCCAGCGGCAGTCAGGGCCTCCGTTATCTTTTGCGCGTTAAATTCAACGGCAGTCCCGTCCCGTTTAATTACTTTCTGAAAATTGGTAGGGTTTTGTGACATGATAGCCTCCTTTTGCTTATGCGACAAAATTTGAACAAACAATCATCGTGGTCTTCGGACTTAGAGCAACAATAACTTACCGCTCAATACCGTAGCGCAACTGTGTCCGACTCGCACGGACTTCCCCATTCAGATAATTATACAACCAAACATTGCATTTTTTTTTCTACTTGTCAAGTAATTTGACCATGGTTTATGCAACCTCTGATGCTTACACAGATCTGAAATAGCCCAACAAAGAAGAATCTATCTAACAACGCCGCTGCAATAATATCGTAGCCAAATATATTATTCCACTCCTCAAGGTGTTTATTTATAGTAATTATATCTGTTTAAATATAAAATATTCTTTGTATCAAGCGACAATTATAATTTCCCCTCAACGACAATTAAAATTCCCGTTGTCACATTACATAACATGCTAATGGTATTAAAAATATCTTGCACTAATCTTTTTTATACTTTTATGTATTTATCCTTCAGGAGGATAGGGCAGTGCTGGAGAGTAACCTGAACATCGAAAAGGTGACCGAAATATGAGGGCCGTATTTTTGTGTACGGCCTTATACTTGTTTCTCTCATACTTTGGTCAATAATACGCTAAACTCTGGGGGTTTGGGGGCTGGCCCCCATTATAAATTGATTTAAAAGACCTTTGAACAATTTTAGTTTTTATCAAAAGGTTCTTATTTTTTGTAATTTTTGTCATATGTTTTACAATTTATTCATAAAATTTATAATCTTAACCATCTATATTAACCTCCTCGTGATCTGTTTCTCCGTTTTCAGCAATATATCCTCATTGTAGAACTCTTTATATAACCGTCCCAGCTGCTTTATTTAAGTTGTAAGCTTTTGCTCACTAACTGAAGCTCCATATTGACTTTCTCTAATCCTCGGATACCCGCATCTGGTAAAATTATAATGCCTCTTTAATATCCCAAACAGTTGCTCAACTATATAGCGTACTTTACTAATACTTTTGTTCATCATTTTCTGATACTCTGTCAGCTTTTTACCACTTGCACCTTTGTGCATTATAAAATCTTTTAATCCTAAACCTGTAAGTAACTTCCTATTATCTGCCATGCACATATCCCTTATCTGCTAAAACGGGTGTACCAACCTGCAAACAAAGTTTATCTAAAATATCAGAGAATTTCCTCATCTCACTTTTATTGGCAGGAGTCATTAACCCATTAATGATAAATCCACCTAAGTCTGCTCCCACAAATCCCTTATACCCAAAATAACTGCGTTTCCCCTTCTTTAACCACATGGCATCAGGATCCTTCTGATACTCTATCTCAAAATGACTATCCCCAGATAAAGTCTCTTTACTCGATGACTTTTTATTATTCTCAGCTTCATTTTCTTCATCTTCATCATTTTCTTCTTCCCTGTCCTCTGATATCTTTTTAATATATTGGTCTATTAGCTGATTCTATAACTACCCTCTCAACTACAGCAGCTGACCTCTCCCTTACTATAAATCCCTTTTTCACTAATTGCCTATTTATCTCATCAAATAATTTGTTATACATTTTAAGTCCCAATAAACGACTTCTAAATCTACTTATGGTACTATAATCAGGTGTGTCACTCATTACACTGAACCTGCAAACTTTATAACTGAGAATCTATCCCTCAATACAAAACATTGCGAAGCAATGTTTAGGTGGTTGGGCGGGGACGGGGTTTATGCAAAATCTTCGAAGAAGATTTGGGTGGTTGAGCGGGGACGAGGTTTATATAAATTCCATATGGGGATCACTTGATTTCTCCCATCTTAAGCCCAACAATATCTTAAACATCTGTAGTGGTGGATAAGCACTGTTACCGACAGCATTTTTTGTCCATTTGTACTTCTTCTCCAATTTCTCCTTTATCCTACCCCAATCGATTATTTTATTTATCTTATCTAAATAAATATCTTCTTTCCGCATCATATCTAATATAGAATCTGCTATAGTCTCTTTAAGTATATTTTTCCACTATAAATCCTCCAATATTTTTATTAAAAAAATCTCAAATGTTCAATTATGTCAATAACTTAAATCAATTTTTCTGTGCAAAGGTCTTTATAATGCAATATGTCGTTTAAATGTGATAATCTCCATTTTTTGGATAGTCATTTGAGTTTGGATATATATTTTTATTTTTGAAGAACTAGGAAACAAAAACCATTTTGTTTGACATTTCTATTTTTGTTTGACAAAATGGGAAAAAATAAAACACACTAAAATATATCAATGGCTCTTTGTTGATTGTTTTGTTTAAAAAAGGAGGAAAGAATGAGAAAGACGGTTTTAAAAGTTTTGTTGGTAATGATTGTTTCATTGCTTATTTCTTCTCAGCCTGCTGGCGCTACTTATGTAAGTTCAGATACAACAGGCGGGGTTGGAGTAGAAAGGGAGATAAGTCAGGTTGAGCCTGTTGATACTGTGACCTTGCCAGCTCTACAGGCATTATCAGTTATGTTTGGTGTTCTTGGGCCTATGTTCTTTGCTTTTGATGATAACATTATGAACAGCACAGCACTTGGTCCAATGGGATTGTTCGTGTTGCCACGATTCAATGATGTTATTCGTGCTGTTATTGACCCGATGCAAAAACACTATGTAGGCAGGTCTATGGTTGATCTTCCTGCGCAACAAGTTATAAAAGAGTTGAAAACCCATCCTTTATCATACGTTGTGTTGGATGATAGGGCTGAATTTGAGTTTGATGGCTTTCGCGCAGTAGGAACACACAATATTCCCATTATGGAGATGGAAAAATTATTCAAAGCAGGTGTATTAGAGGATGGAACGATTCTTAAGGGTAAACGACTGATTGTAATGTGTGCTTGAGGTATCAGAGCAGGGCTAGCAGGTATGTTAGCCAACGCATACGGTTATGAAGCATATAATCTCCTCAGTGGTTTAGGACAGTGGCTCGCAAATAGCTTGCCTGTCGAAGGTAACATAGATATAACAACCGATGAAAATTATTTTAAAAAATCTGTAGCATCATTCTCCGAAAAAGAGGTGAACTCAGTTAGAGTTCTTAAACAATTAGATAACTTAAGGGTGAAGTTAGGGTTAAAACAAGAGTTACAGATAGGGAAGTTCAATAAGTTATTAAATGAGCTTGGCGTAGAAAGGAGGTTTGACGAAACTATTATTAAAGAGGTTGCGCAGTCTAGTCCCCTTTTAAATAGCGTGCTGTCTATTATGGTAAATATCTCCTCATCTCTGCTAGAGTCAGCCTTACTAATGCCTGATGACGTCTTTAATGGTGAAACTACAAAGACACTCGGTGATGCAGTGGGTGAAATGGCAGATGCAATGCTGTTTCTGGTATCCCACGTGGCCTCCGGTAAAATGCCTATAGGATTATCACCTATGGGAATGAAAAGACTTATAGAAGCAAATAATGGAAATGTGCAGATTATAGATCCCAGGGTGCCTGCTGAATACAACGGTTACCACATCCCCGGAGCTATAAATGTAACTTCAAGAACAGATAAGTTTATTGATTTTCTAAAAGATGGCCCACTGGATAAAAGCCTTCCTACAATCTTTGTATGTAACAGTGGAGCAAGAGCTGCTGAATCTGCTTACCAGGCTATGGATTATGGTTTTAGGAATGTGTTCGATCTTGCGGGGGGGACTGTTAATTGGGTTGGCTCCGGATCACCTACTATTATGCCAGGACAAACTGGAGAATATAACGAGCCTGTTATCCCTTCATCGCCTACAATTGATCCAGGTGAAGGATTGGTCCCTATAGAAGATTACAGCGGAGGTTGTTAATTTTCTCAGATCTTTTTTGACTATTTTAAACTGATTACCCCGGAAGAATATAATTCTTCCGGGTTTTTAATTTTATAATTCAGCGCTAAGCTTTTTGAGTTGATACTGGTATTGTCATGAGAAGTTTTATGAAACCCCAAGTAATATGACCTTTAATGTTGACAGATTGAGGATTTATTAGAATAAATTTGCTCTGGATTTGCTTTTGAGATTAATAGATATATAGATTTTACTGAATAACTGGCTATACGAGAAAATGATTTGGCACTCTTCTGTAAAATAAAAATCACGTTTATTCTTTTTTTGCTATTATCTCTAACTCTTCAGCATTTAATATTGGGAACATATTTACTTCCGGAATAAAAGACGAGCATATAATCATTGTGGATAAAAAAACAGATATCTTTATCTTATATCTGTTGGGAATGATGTCCCAACTGTGATTTTGAAAACAAATGATGTAATACTTGGTGAAAATAGTAGCGACAAATCTTTGGAGGGTGACAAAAAAAATCCCTCTGGCATTTATTATATAAAAAATTTTATCCCCGATAAAAAGTTGCCAGTAACACACGGTTATGGGGCCTTCCCTTTGAATTATCCTAAGCAGATAGAATCCAGAGGAAAACTGGTTCAGGGATATGGATACCCTGGAGACAAGAGGGCAATAAAGAATATACAGAAGGGGGTGTTGTATTGAATAACGATTATATTAAGGATCTTTATTCCCGTAACATTGCGGGGACCCCTGTTGTAATATCTGATCAATTAGATTTTTTGGATGAGTATAACTATAACCTAGAAAAAGCCTGGTAGCTTAAGTAGTTAAATGAATATCTAAAAAGCTGGAAAAATAGTGATTATGCAAAATTTAAAGCTTTTTTTTATCCTGAATGCCAAACTGGTAATGGTACAAAATATAACAAATATCTAAAGAAAAAAGAAAAATTGATAGCGATATATCCATACAGAAAATTTTTGCTGATGAAATAAAAATTTTTAAGGAAGATGATGATGCAGTTGTTGATTTTAATCAACTGTATTGCGCAGATAATATTGTTAATGAGACCAGAAAAAAGATATATCTATATAAAAAAAGTGAAGTTTATAAAATTTTAGCAGAAGAAGTCAAAGATTTTTCAGAATTTATGTTGCTGAATAAGTTAATGAGAGATTTTATAAACAGATGGTTTGGGAGTTGGGGTGAAAAAAATCTTCAAGATTACATGAATTTTTATGATGAAAACTTTATAAGTGGTTCTATAAATTATCATGACTGGCTGGAAGATAAAAGGGATAAATTTTATAAAACTGGAAATATTGAGATCACTTTTGATAATGTTAATGTCAAGATATTGAATTCTGCGCAATTCACTGTAACTTTTAGGCAAAAATACAGTAGTAAATTATATCCCAATGTTGGGATATAAAAATTAAGCATAATAGGATGCCCTGGTGATTTTAAAATAGTGTCTGAATCTTGGAGACCGTTAAGATGAAGTTAAAATTTTTATACATTTTAGTGATAGCAATGGTGTCTATTGTTGTATGTTCTAATGAGATAGAAAGGCTATCCACCGAGCATAATGTTTATTTCCAAGGGAACTGATTACGAGGTAAATGTTTACAAAGTATTTGGAAGAAAAGATGGTAACACAATGCTTGTTGTAGGGGGTATTCAGGGGGATGAACCTGGTGGGTTTCTTTCTGCTGATCTTTATGCCGACCTGAAATTGGCCCGGGGAAATATGACAGTAATTCCAAGGGCAAACTTTAAATCTATCATCCATCAAAATAGAGGTGTTGATGGAGATATGAACAGAAGATTCACAGAAATAGTATTGAACTTGAGATGGACAAAGTGGTTAGTTTGATAAATGGATATATGGAGGAGGCTGATGTTTTTTTACACCTTCATGATGGCTGGGGTTTTCATCATCCTGAATATGTGAGCAAAGGGCGCAATCCTGAAAGATTTGGACAATCGATTATAATTGACACTGATGAGTTCATTTGTGACAATAAGGATGTGTTACATCTAAAAGATACAGCTTTGGCTGCATTAAAAGAGATAAATCATCATATAGAAAATGAGAAGTACTATATGCATCTTTTTAATACTGACACATATACTAAGAACTCAAAATTTCCAGGTATGCTAAAAACAACTACATGGTACGCTCTGGGAGGACATTGTATCCCATTTTTTGCCGTTGAAACATCAAAAAATTTGCCGACGGTGGGGATGAAGATATTTCATCATAATATTGCTATCAACGCGTTTATGGAGTTATTCAATATTATACCAGCCCAACTTCCAATATTTCTTATAGCGCCTGTTTTTGATTATGCTATGATATCTATTAATGGCGATCCTGTTTTTTCCCGCAATGGTGATATAATTAATGTGAATAAGTTTGATGAAATTAGAATTAAGCATATTGAATCCAATTATAACAGGGGATTATCGTGTGATATAGTTGGCTATGGAGATACTAACGATTATGATAAAACAATTAAAATAAGGGGAGATACTCGTGTTATTTTCAGAAAAGATTATAAAAAAATTGGTGAAATCTATATCAAATTAAAATATAAAAAAGGGTGTAACTTTTTTGTTTTTATCATTAAAATAAATGGTAGCTTTCAGCTAGTTAAAAATGGTGAAACTGTTGTAGTAAAAAAAGGAGATATCTTAGAATTGTTGGAAGGATTCGGCGATGAAGATTATATAGAAAAGGTGTTTCTTAATTTTAAAGGCTATGTCCCCCCTAATATTGGTTATAATGATGGTAATGATAAGGGATATCCTATAAAAATTGACAGTCATTTTATGACTAAATTTTAAAAAGATGGGGAAGGCAATTTGTTTCCCGTGATTGCAGAATCTTCTGATGTTACTTTGGGTAAAATTTGGGTTAAGATAGAGTAGTTTTTAATAGATAAAATTAAATTGCTCCTTCGGTTTCTTAATTCTACTATTATTTTATATGGTTTTCTATGCTCTTTAGATTTGTAAAGAAGGTTAATCTTCAAGTAAAAATAACGGTACTAATATTATTTATATTGATATTAGTTAATACTTTAATATCTCTATATATTTATAATGTTAATAAACAAAATGCTTCTGAAATAGCAGGTCACTATATTGGTGACATTACATCAATTATTGACACTTCTATAAATACAATGATGTTAACAGGAAATGCAGATATTATTTCAAAATTGGTAGATATATTATCTCGGAGAGAAGGGGTATTGGGGATACATATATTCTCCAGCAATGAGCTTATGGATAGTAAGTTAAATTATTCTAGGTCTCAGAAGCCGGAGTTTTATGATGAGTATTTACGGGCTATAAAAAATAATCTTAAAAAGGAAGAAAACGTTGTGGATATAAAAACAGAACATCTGGAATTTCGTTCTTACTATAAACCCTACAAGAACAAAATCAGCTGCGCAAAGTGTCATGATGAAAATAATAAGATCATAGGGATACTGAATATTAATACAGATGCAAGTAGAATAGAAAATTTACTTATGAAAAAAACTGTATTTGTATTCTATTTTTTGATTTTTCTTAGTGTATTTCTGGGAGCTTTGATTTCTTATTTATTGAAATATTTGATAACGAACCCTATAAAGAAACTTGAAAAAAATATGAAAGAAGTTTCTAAAGGTAACCTTGAGATGAATCTTGCTATCAGTTCTGGAGATGAATTAGGCCGTTTGGCAAAATATTATAGAGATATGATAGGAGCTTTAAACAAAGCAAATAAATCAATAGATTTAATGCATCGGAATATGTTGCATGCAGATAGGCTGATGAGTGTAGGTACGCTTACAGCGGCAATTAATCATGAAATAAAGAACCCCTTAAATTCTATAGTGATAAACACAGATGTTCTTATGACTAAAATTAAAGATGAAGATTTGACAATATATTTGGAAAGGATTATAAATGACGGCAACAAAATAAATTATATTATCGATCATACCTTGAATTTTTCAAGATACCTCCCTGAAGGTGATAAAACTATAAGAGTGAGTGATTTTGTCAAAGATATTAAAAGCTTTGCCAAAAGGATATTATTTGATAAAAAAGGAATAGTTTTTAGGGTAATAGATAAAAGAATAGATCATGATACGGTAATCGATTTTAACAGAATTTTTTTGGAACAGATTTTTATTAACCTTTTAAAAAACGCATATGAAGCTATATTGCCAAAGTCAAGAGGCACAATAACTATGGAAATTGATAATGACCCATGTTTTGTAATTTTTTATGTTAAAGATAACGGTGTTGGGATATCAAAAGATAAGATAAAATATATTTTTGAAGAATTTTACACAACGAAGCAGGGTGGGACAGGTCTTGGTCTTTCTATTATTAAGGAAACACTTGGCAACTATAATAGTACGATTGATGTGGTGTCCGAAGAAGGTAAGGGGACACTTTTTACAATAAAGATACCATTGTGTTATGCCAATAAAAACAATTCAGAAAGAGACAATATAGGTGTTGAAGAATGAATCATTTGTCATTTATTATTCCCGTTTATAATGAAGAGGAAAATATAAAAAGATTAGTAGAAGAAATCAATGATGCCATAAAGATACTTAATATGTCATTTGAAATCATATTAGTGGATGATGCAAGCACTGATAATAGCCTAGCTGTTATAAAAACATCATCTTCAAAAAATAGTAGCGTTAAGTACATCTCATTTTTGAAAAATGCAGGTCAATCAGCTGCTCTTTATGCTGGTATTCAGCACGCAAAAGGTAATATTATAATTACTATGGATGCAGATCTGCAAAATGATCCTGCTGATATTCCTGGTATGGTAAAATACTATGGCAAGTATGATATGATAACAGGCTGGAGATACAAAAGAATGGATTCTTTTGCAAAGAAAATAGGCAGCAGGATAGGCAACTATGTCAGAAATAAATTAACAGGTGAAATGGTGCATGATACGGGATGCTCCTTAAAAATAATGAATGCAGAAATGCTAAAAAAAATAAAACTGTATAAAGGATTACATAGATTTTTGCCTACCTTGATGAAAATGGAAGGCGCAAAGGTAAAGGAAGTCAAGGTTGGACATAGACCAAGAAAATATGGAGTATCAAAGTATAATAATCTTAGACGAGGGTTAGAAGGGATAAATGATGTTTTGGCGGTGAGATGGATGAAGAAAAGATATATAAATGTTGAGGTGAGAGACAAAAATGTCTAAATTTGAAATTTTTCTTTTGGTAATTGGCTTTACCGGACAATTCTTTTTTTTCATGAGGTTTTTTATTCAATGGATATCTTCTGAAAAACAGCAGAAAAGCGTTATCCCGGTTGCATTCTGGTATTTTAGCCTTCTTGGCAGTTTTTTATTGTTAATCTATGCCATATTAAGAAGGGATATCGTTTTTATAGTTGGGCAGTCAGGAGGGGCCTTTATATATCTTCGAAATTTGTATTTTATTCATAAAACTTCAGGTTAATTATTAAGAAAGATCTAGAAAGAGATCTTCACTCAATAAAAATGATATAATCATTTTATATAATTGGGTAATAATGCTGGTTGGTTAATATTTCTGAGGTGTTAGGTTGGGAAAATACACAGAAGTTGGGTAGCAGAGTGGGTATAGAGATGAAAAAAGGAAGATACCTACTTATTGGGGTTCATTAGAAACAACTTCTTAACTATTGAAGTGAGGTTTTGCTATAACGCTCTATAAAATCAAGTGTTGTTCTCTCTTTAAGACCTAATAGTTTCCCGAATGATTTATTAATATTCATATGGGAAGTGATTCTTACTGGAATTAGTAAAACTGATATCTTTGCATTCTCGAGTGCAGCGGTAAAAGCCATAGATTGTATTTCAGATTCTTTTCTAGATTTAACATAGAACACTAGAAAAGGAGGGATTCCTTTATTTTCTGCGACGTGCGTTATTGGTGAAGCATCTTCCCAAATGGATGGATCTGTTCCAAAGGCTGTCTCATATATATTGCGCATCACTATGTTTCCTTCCCCATTTTCGAGTGCATCAAATACTTTGGAAGCATCATAAACAGCACCATCGAGAAGAATCGTCCCTTTTATGTCTCTGAGCTCTTTTCCATATTTCATCAAATAATGATCATCTGTAGATGTAAGCGCTATAAGATGCGCTCCAGATGAATGACCAAATAGAAAAATATTATTTGGATCTCCATTATATTGATCTATATTGTCAATAATAAAAGAGATAGCTTCCGCAACATCTTCAGGATAATCAGGAAATTGATATTTAGGAGCCAATCTGTAGTTAGCCGATATAAATACCATCCCGTTATTGACGAAGAAATTTCTTTTATTAATAATGCTTTTGTTACTCTTATCCCCTATACTCCAGGATCCTCCGTGAAAAAAAATAACAACAGGCAGATTATGACCCTTTTTTGGGGCGAAAATATCAAGAGATTGCTGCGAGACATCTCGCACGTTAGATACGTAAACAATATCTCTATATGCGTTAAATTTTGTTCCGCCGTATCCTACAGAGCCTGAAAATATGTTAAAGAAAAAACAAAGTATAGCAATTATACAAATAAATAAACGCATTACATTCCCTTTTTTTATTATTTCATATTGATGTCAATTATCAAGAGTTCATTCCATTTTTAAATATAGCTATAAGATCTTCCGCAGCAGCTCTTGAATGAAGTTTGTTTTCAAATACCTTTTTTTCTGTTGCTGGTAACACATTTTTTATAGCGATGCTGTTTTTAAACATGTTTTTCAGATTATCTAAGATTATATCCCACATCCATGATACGTTTTGATTTCTCCTGTTATACATGAATTCTGAAGTTTCTAACATTATCTTTTTATAATTACAGATAGTTTCCCAAATGTCTTTTATCCCTTTATTTTCTATTGCGCTGCATAATAAAACAGGGGGATTCCAGTTATTATGAATAGGTCTGAGCATATGGATAGCATTTTCTAGCTGCGCTTTGGAGAGTTCAGCAGCTTTTTTGTTTTCACCATCAGCTTTATTTACTACTATGATATCAGCGACCTCCAATACTCCTTTCTTAATTCCCTGTAATTCATCTCCGCTATTTGGTATTTGAAGTAAAACAAAGACATCCACCATAGAACAAACAGCAGTTTCCGATTGACCGACCCCAATGGTTTCAATAATTATGACATTGTATCCGGCGGCCTCACATAATAATATGGATTCCCTGGTTTTGCTTGCTACCCCCCCCAGAGTTTCACCGGATGGTGATGGCCTTATAAAAGCATTGTTTTCAACAGACAATGTTGACATTCTTGTTTTATCACCAAGGATGCTCCCTTTTGAAATCTGTGAAGATGGGTCAATTGAGAGAACTGCCACCTTAAAACCTTTTGATATAATAAGTGAGCCAAAGTTGTCAATAAATGTACTTTTACCTACTCCAGGAGGACCTGAAATACCAATTCTTAGGGAATGTCCTGTATGAGAGATCAATCGATTTAAAATAATTCCACCATCATCGATATCTTCCGGTCTGTTGCTTTCAATTAACGTGATGGCTTTTGATAGATGTTTTATGCTGCCTGATAATATTCCCTTGGCTATTTCTTCTTTGTTCATTATGAGTGTATAGATTTTCTCTCTATAATTTTAGTCATTATTTCTTTTGCAGATTTTACTATTGGCGTTCCTGGACCAAAAATGCTGATCACTCCGATTTTTTTTAAATATTCATGATCGGTATATGGGATTACTCCTCCTGCGGCCACCATGATTTCTTCAGTATCTAATTCTCTAAGTGCTTTTATAAGCTCAAGGATTAATGTTTTATGCCCTCCTGCAAGTGTTGATACACCTATGACATGGACATCATTTTCTACAGCCATTTTGGCAGTTTCATAAGGTGTTTGAAAAAGGGGTCCCACATCAACATCGAAACCAAGATCTGCAAGAGCTGTGGCAACAACTTTTGCTCCTCTGTCATGACCATCCTGACCAATTTTTGCAATTAAAATACGAGGTCTCCGGCCTTCCTTTTCGGCAAAATCATCTATATCCTTCTTGAGTGAGTTAAATTCATTGTCATTCTTAAAAATTGCTCCATATAAACCAGAACTTAAATTAATTACAGCTTTGTGTCTTCCAAATATTTTTTCCATAGCATCAGATATCTCTCCTACTGTTGCTCTTAATCTTGCGGCTTCAATGGCTGAATACATCAGATTTTGTCCCCCATCTGAAGCTGCATTGGAGATTTTTTCCAGTGCTGCTCTAACCTTATTGTTATCTCTCTTTTTTCTTACCATTTTAAGCCTTTCTATCTGGCTATTTCTAACCATGGTGTTATCAATTTCAAGGACATCTACCCCTTGAGCATTGTTGGAAATATATTTGTTTACCCCAACCTTTGTTTCTTCTCCGATATCAATTTTAGCTTGTCTTTTTGCTGCGGCTTCCTCAATTCTAAGTTTTGGCATGCCAGTTAGGATGGCTTTGGTCATACCTCCTAGCTGTTCTACTTCTTCTATCATTTCCATAGCATTTTTTGCAAGGTTATTCGTTATAGATTCAATGTAATATGAGCCACCCAGTGGATCTATGGCGTTGCAAATCCCAGTTTCTTCCTGAATAATTAATTGGGTGTTTCTTGCAACTTTGGAAGAAAATTCTGTAGGCAGAGATACAGCTTCGTCCAGCGCGTTAGTGTGCAAGGACTGTGTGCCGCCAAGTACTGCTGCAAGTGCTTCAATTGTCGTTCTCATTATGTTGTTATAAGGATCTTGTTCAGACAAACTCCATCCGGATGTCTGGCAATGGGTACGTAGTAGTAAGGATCTTTCGTCTTGAGGATTAAATTGGGACATCAGTTTAGACCACAGGAGTCTTGCTGCCCTGAGTTTGGCGATCTCCATAAAAAAATCCATTCCTATCCCAAAGAAAAATGATAGGCGCGGCGCAAATTGATCTATTTGCAAGCCTCTTGCAAGACCGTATCTTACATATTCCAAGCCGTCTGCAAGAGTAAAGGCAAGTTCCAGAGATGTCCCCGCTCCAGCTTCTTGCATGTGGTAGCCACTGATGCTTATAGAGTTGAATTTTGGCATATATTCACTAGTATACTCCATTATATCTGCCACAATACGCATGGAAGGCTCAGGAGGGTAAATATATGTGTTTCTTACCATAAATTCTTTTAATATGTCATTTTGTATTGTGCCAGATAGCTTTTCTTGTGATACATTCTGTTCCTCAGCAGCAACAATGAAATTTGCCATTATTGGTATCACAGCACCATTCATCGTCATTGAAACAGAGACTTTATCTATAGGTATACTGTCAAATAATATCTTCATATCTTCTACTGAATCTATTGCAACTCCAGCTTTGCCCACATCTCCTATTACCCTTGGATGGTCAGAATCATAACCTCTATGCGTTGGTAGATCAAAAGCTACTGATAAACCTTGCTGACCTCCAGCAAGACATTCTTTATAAAAAGCGTTCGATTCTTCTGCTGTGGAAAAACCTGCATATTGCCTTATCGTCCATGGTTTTTTAGTGTACATTGTTGCTCTGGGCCCCCTTATAAATGGGTAAAACCCAGGCATTGTGTCATTATATTGTAAATTTAACAGATCATTCAAAGTATATAAGGGATTTAATTTTAAGCCATCGAAGGTTTCCAACATTAATTTTGATAAATCATCAGCTTTTATTTCTAATTTTGCTTTTTTTTGCCAATCTTCTATTCTTTTTTTAGTAAATTTTTTCATTTGTTCCACCTTCTTATGACTTTGTATATCTATAATATATTATTTATACAAATCAGACAACTGTTATAAAAAAACCATTTTATTATATTTGTATTTATTGTTCAACTTATTAGTATATTAAAAATATGAAAAACAACTTAACAAATAAGGAAAAAGACAGTATGGCTTAACGTATCACAGGACACGTTTGCTTGATCCGTATTATGATGCCGAAGCGTTCAAATTATAAAGATGTGTGCTACAGCAAAACCCTTGAGGGAGGGTTGGGTAGCTGGAAGAGGGCGCGTGGTTTATGCAAAAGCAAGTATGAAATTTATGAAAGCCTATAAATACGAAACTAGCCCTATATTTATATATAACAGCTTTTATTGTGTCAGTAATTAATACGTCAAGTATTAAGAGATGTACGTCAGAAACCATTCACACAGAATGCGTATTTCCTGAGAAAAAAACCGTGTGATTTGATCTTTATCCACATCCCTTTTGAGTATATCAGATTAAACTGTACTAGCCGGTTCAGTATTAGTTATGAAGATTTTTTTGTATATACATAACACTATTTTAATTCCTAATATTTATGAGACATAAGATTTTCTACTTTATCAATCATTTGACTGTAGGGGTTATAAGCTTCTGCGCTCAAACCAGTACTGCTAGATTTAAAAATAATCATATTATATTGTGAAGTGTAATAATAGTCTTCAGGCCTCTTTTTTTTCAAATATGTATTCCATGGTGTTTTTTCTTCACTATAATAAGGCGTTCCGCCGCCACCGCTTGTTAGAAACCATGTAGGATATTTTATATTTAAGCTGGCACAAGGTTCTTCATTCTCGCAAACTATCCCATCACCATCTTTATCATCCCTTGATGGGATACCCAAAGGGACATCGTTTGAAATACGTATTTTATAATAAGCATGCCCATCAGAACCAAGAACAGCCGCTACCTTTTTATAGTTTGTTACCATTTCTACGAATTCATTATAAGCATAGTTGATTGGGAATTCATTTGAAATCAGAACAAATTTTGCAAAAAAAGCAGATAAACAAATAATTACACCTGCAATAAACTGCTTTGCAGAAAAAAAGCTTTCCTTTTTCCCCAATAAACAGATTTATCTAAAATATCGATATAGCTGATATTAGAAAAAGCACTGCTCACTCTCTTAGACCAGTATGGCAGGAATTACTGTATCAACATCCATAAAGTTCTGAGTAAATGCTAAAAAGGTGGTATTCCTTAATAGCGCATAAAAATTATTTTTTGAGATATTATCTTTAGACTTCATTTTGAAAAATTGCGGAGATAATAATCTTTTCCCTGGTAGTTTATTCTGGTGATTAACTTTAGATCAATTAATTTGTCAATAACATCCATTTGCTTTCCACTTTTTTGCAGAAGCTGTTTCACCGCATCCTCACGCATGGGATGAACAGATGTAATACTTAAGAGATCATCTTGAACATTCCCCGTTGAGGAAAAAGCATTCCCCTCATATCCTGTCAATAATTCAACAACAGGAAGCCGTCTTTTTAATATAAAATAAGCCTCATTGATTTTTTCCTCATCCACAGCCTTAGCATAAGAAAAGGCAGGGGGTCTGGTGGGGATAGCGATATAAGCAATATCTGGCCTAATTATTTCAAGAAAGCGCGCAACCTCTTCTATTTCATTATAGGAATCATTCATCCCCTTCAACAACATAGTTTCTGTAACCAGTTTCCCCGAGAATTTTTTAGAAAACAAAGTTATACCATCAGTAATTTTATTTAGATTTAACCCTTTAAAAGGTTTATTTATCTTGTGGAATGTTTCAAAATTGAGTGTATCAATCTTTAAAGATACATAATCGGCCTTAGATAAATCTGATTGAACTTTTGGTATATTTATAAGAGAAGCATTTGTTATGACAGCAACAGGGATATTGGTGATTTTAAGTTTATCAATAAGTTCACCTAGATGAATATCCAGGGTAGGCTCGCCATCAGGTACAATGGTAAGATAATTCGGATATTCCAAATGGGTGTGAATATTGCAAAGTATTTTTTTTGCCTCATCTACCAATTCCTCAGGATTATAAAATTCTTGCCGAACATCCTGCATCTTTATTGCTTTACCTATCTGACAATAAACACATGAATATGTACAAATCTTATGAGGTATATTATTTATTCCAAGACTTCTGCCTAATCTACGGGATGGTACCGGTCCAAAAACTCTCATCATAAAAACCTACTCAAAAATTTCATATATTTTCCCAAATTCCAAA
>Ga0209345_10002531_pt1 | contig 20045 bp, 21 predicted proteins | sample Cruoilmetagenom7_FD_187294 | JGI IMG/M metagenome (GOLD analysis project Ga0209345, IMG submission 187294) | Oil polluted marine microbial communities from Coal Oil Point, Santa Barbara, California, USA - Sample 7 (SPAdes) (version 2) | ecosystem: Environmental > Aquatic > Marine > Oil seeps ... | reverse complement strand
GCGCAACATCGCGGTCGAAACTTACATTTGGATCAAGGATGATCCCTCAAAGCAGCTTCTTCTAACGACTTAAAGGATTGCCCCGACGGCTTCGTCTATAGCCTCTTGGCCAACTGGGGCAGCGCGGCCAAGCCACTCAAGCGCCTCGATCGACGGGTAATACAAATTGCGAAGGTCCGTCGCGTTGACTTGCGTGTGGCCGGAAAAGAGGCGGAAATATTCGTCAGTAGCGGTCGAATTTAGGAACGCGGCTAGGCCCAATGCGAGCAAACCTGGTAGTCCAGACCCGTCGCGGTGGAAGAAGTTTAATTTGTTGTCGAAGGCCGCCGGGACATCTGCTTCATAGACCGATACGACTATGCGACGCTTCTCCTCTTTCGACGAAAAGCGTTTGGCAAGAACATATCGTCCGGAGGGCACTAATTCCCGCTCAACACGAGGGGAGATTTCGATTGCATTGCTTTTCTTAAATCCCGCTATTGGCCAGCTGACGCCCCCGTCTCGCAGATGCGCGGGGTAGATCAATGGCGCGGTAGTCTGGCCCGCATCTTTCCGCAACTCATCGCGTCGTCGAAAGTCGACGATGCGCCCTGTCGAGACTTTCAAGTTGAGGTCTACCAATGTGCAAGGCAATGCCTGCACCCGGTTCGCAAGCGCCGCATCATCGGTAGAGAGGGGCAAGCGGATGAAGCGATGTTTGTCTCCGGAGTGCACGACCTCATCAAATGGGACCTCTCGAGCATCACCGCAGTCTGCTTCGAGGCGGACGGTAGGAGATTGATGCTCACCTTTTCGGAGTTTGAAAATCACATTTTCTTGGAGCACAGCATCGTCTTTGAAGGCCTTGTTACGTGCCTCGAAAACATAAAGGTGCTCTAGGCTCGACAGGCCCAACATGTGCTCGCGGAAGGGCTGATAGTAAGGTCCATTGCAGAACGAGCGCGGAGTTATGGCAACCAATTCTCCATCGACCTCAAGCTGGTTCAACGCGAGCGCCACAAAGGCAGAATAGAGGTTCACGGTCTCTATGCCCTGCGAGCGCAGAGAACGCCGCCAGCGAGAGGTGCTCTTGATCTTGCCATAAGGAGGGTTCAGAATAACACAATTAAAGCGCTCGACGACCTCAAGAAGCGGCTCGCCGGAGTGAAGTATGTAATCGTCTTCGACTATCCGGTGTGCGAAGTGGACATCTGCCTCGTTACAAATAACGCGGCATTCGTCGAGCGTCTGAGACAGAAGTTCAGAAAGAGTGGGATCGACTTCAAAGGCCGTCACCAAAATAGATCGGGGCGGTTCTTCGCGAGATAAGGCCTCAGTAACGAAAGCGGTAGTGAGCGAGCCTATGCCTGCACCCGCGTCTAGGAGCCGGACTTCCTTGGGTAACTCGCCAAACATTGCGGCCATATCAGCCGCCACAGGTTCTGGGGTTAGATATTGACCGAGCGCAGCACGACGCTTGCTATCCAGTCTAGGGGAAATTTCGCGGCGAATTTTGTCCGCTCGAGATGAAATTGAACGACTATCTTGCTTTTGTTTTCCGATGATCGAACCCATCCGACAAGTCTACCCGAACACGTTCCGGAACAAAAGAGAAACTAAGGGCTGGTTAGGCATTTCGATTAAACGAGGGAAACAGGAGCGTAAATGCAACCCGTTGCAGCGCACCACCCCAGCAAAATGAGTTACACTAATACCTTAGGTCATTGATCAGTCAGAGGCCAGCTATGACCCGCGGTTGCACGGTCAAGCGCAGAGAACCACCGTTCCCCCGTGTTTGAAAAGCTGGTTAGTTGTCTCTTGTTTTTGGCAATCAGCCTGCCCCCCTGCTTTTCACGAAGTCAAAACCGGGAAAGGAAATTTTCTCAATGGCATTCAGCAATTTGCGCACGGGATATTTGCTGCCATAATTCTTAGAAACTCCAGTTGACGACCTACCAGTGATCGCATTGCCAATCGGTGTGTCATGAAGATCGGCGCGCCTCAGAGCATCTTCAAATGAATGCCGAAAGCTGTGCATTGAGAGACGTCGTCCGATCAGTCCTAGCTTTTTAACTTTTCTGGCGAACCACTTAGATGTGTTGTCTCCCCATTTTCCTAATCGGTCGCGTTTTGCATCATTAAAAAGAAACTCCTGTCCCGCCTGACGGGCCTCTTCGACATAATCCCAAAACCCAAACTCAATCAGTTTTGGATGGACTGGAACCTTTCTGCTGCGACCGCCTTTAATGTGACGATCTCCGGGGCGATGAACGAAATTGAACAGTCGAACTCCCTCTTCCTCGACGATCTCTTCGATCCTTTGCCCGCAAATGTCAGTCAGCCTCGCACCGGAAAAAAGTGCGATCAGCGGCACCCAGTAGCGCGAAGGAAATGAAGCCCTTGGCGATGGAGGGGGTCCATTCCAAGGTTCCGTTGAAAAAATCGCTTCCAGATTAGCAATCGAGAAGGGATCGCGCTTTTCCGACGCATGCACTGGATCGCGGACTTCTACGTTGGCCATAGGATTGCCGACGATCCATCCCTCGTCACGTCCAAATCGGACTATTGCGCCTAACTTATTCAAATGACTTTTGACTGTCGCAGGACTGATCTTTCGCAGGTTGAGTGCTGCCGCTATGTCGATTGCCTCGCCGATCGTTTTGCCTTTCGTGGATGGTAACTTTTGATAGTTTGCTGGCAAACCCGTTAAGACCGTCCGGACGTTGCGGCAAAAATCTCTGTCGATGTCCTTTACCGGAGTTTCGCGACCGCAAATCTCTTCGAGCACGCGTGTGATAATGATATAGTTCTTGCGGGTAGAGGCGGACCAGCCTTCCTCGCGCACTTCGTTAAACTTGTCGATAAGATGCCCAAGTGTTCGAGCATCCGACCACTGTTGAGGAGGGTTCGCTGTAAATAGCGGATCAACGTCAGGGTCGGCAGACATCTTTCCTTCAAGTTTCCGAAGTTCGTCACGATAGCATTGCAACCTCGCGCGCAGCATTATTCGGCAGAGCAACTCGAAGTTTTCGTCGTCATCGCTAAATAACCACCCATGCTCTTCGCAAAGCCAAGTAGCTTGGGTGGCCATTGTTTCCCAAGCGCCGATCTCAAAGGCGTCGAGATGATTTTCGATCATCAACCGATACCCTTCGATCCGGTTCACCCTAGTTCTTGGCGCATCGCCAGAGGGTTCAGCCACTTTCCCGCGCATATTCGCTGCCATGCGCCGAAAGTAGGCGTAGCAAGCTAACTTGATGTCCCCTTGGCTCGGACTGATCGCTGAACTGCTGTTTGCCGGAATAGTCGCGGTTGCCTTCTTCGCTGCTTCGATCTGCGAGACAAAACCAGCAACCGTTTGGTGATAATACCGCTTCACGCGAGACAAATCCGATCCCAGTGACTTTATCAACTCGCCTTGGCCGACGATATCTTTCAGCGAGGCAGGCACTTGCACGCGAACTCGGTAGGAGGCTCCACGTTTTGAAAGGTATGGATAGCCGGGCACTTGCCCGCTTTTTTTACTCATCATCAATATCCAATTAGTACCTCCATTAGGACCTAATCGGACAAAGAAATGCAAGAGTTTTCGATAGTTGGCAGAAAACGGTCAACAAATAAACGTATGGTGCGCCCGACAGGATTCGAACCTGTGGCCCCCAGATTAGGAATCTGATGCTCTATCCGACTGAGCTACGGGCGCTTTGTGATGCGGGTTTAGCCATATTGGTCGGCGCATGCCAGAATCAATTTTTGGATTTGGGTGGCAAAACCGGAAGGGGCAGCGGGAGCGCGGGGATGCCCTCTTCTGCCAGATCGGCCACTTCTTGTTCTGAGGCCGTTCCGTGAATGGATTTTCTGTCCGTATCACCATAATGGATGTCACGGGCTCGATCAGCAAATTTGTCGCCGACCCATTCGGAACTGGCAAGCATCTTTTCCTGTGCCTCGACCAGTTTGCCAATTATTTCCTTATAATCAGCTGGCAGAGCCATTTCATTGGTGACCGGCTTTGCCCCCTGAATTTCGGACCTGTCATCCGTTGGCTTATGGCTAGCGAGTCCCTGATTGCCTTTCCGACCAACATTGGGAGCCATGGCGGCCTTTGCGATATTATTACTGCCACAAACCGGACAGTTCAGCAATCCGCGATCCAGCTGTTCGGCATAATCTTGCGACGATCCGAACCAGCCCTCAAACCGATGCTGGCCCTCCGCACATATCAAGTCGAAAATAATCATGTCATTTTTACCGGCATTTTAAACTTTTTACGGTTTGCAACTGCGGGAATCCGCGAACGTGTTTCCTGAACTTTCATCAAATCCAGTTCGCAAAAACCCAGTCCATTGCCCTCGCCCATGTCGAGTAATATCTCGCCCCAAGGGTCGACCACCATTGAGTGGCCATAGGTGGAACGGCCATCCTCATGCCGACCACATTGCGCCGCGGCAACAACAAAGGCACCCGCCTCGATTGCGCGAGCTCGCAGCAATATTTCCCAATGGGCCCTGCCGGTCGGAACCGTAAACGCGGCGGGAACGGACAATATGTCGGCGCCGGCGTCGGTCAACGCTTCATATAAGCAGGAAAAACGAAGATCATAACAAATGGACAATCCCAGCGTTGCACCGGAGACCGGAGCTACAACGGCGCTGTGCCCACCTGCATATGCAGACGATTCCCGGGATGATTCATCGGGACCAAGATCAACATCAAACAGATGAATCTTGTCATAGCGTGCGATAATTTCTCCGTCAGGACTGATAAGATACGAACGATTGACCCATTTCTCTTCCAAATTGTCGGAAGCCTTCACTGCAAGAGAGCCAAGCTGCACCCATATACGGGCCTTGCAGGCTTCGGACCGCGCGGTTGAAAGCACCATATCATCCACTTCGGTGCTGATGTTTCTGGCCGCCCGCGACCGATCCCGGTCCAACAATCCGGTCATCTCTGGCGTAAAAATCATAGCGGCATCTTCCGCCGCAGCATGAGCTATGAGCGAAGAGAGTTGTCTGGCATTTTCTTTTGGGTCAATGCCGCTGTTCATTTGCGCAAGAGCAATTTTCAAAACGGATCAACTCTTCAAAAGCGCGTCGAGCTCGCCGGAATAGTCCAGTGCGGACAAATCATCCGAACCTCCAATATGGCGGTCATCAATAAATATTTGCGGAACGGTCGTCCGGCCACCAGATCTCTGGATCATTTCCTCGCGTTTCTTGCCGCCCATGGTGATGTCTGTCTCTTCAAAACCTACATTCTTTTTTTCAAGCAACGCCTTTGCCCGGAAGCAGAAACCGCAGGTAAACTTTGTGTATATTTCAACTTTCGGCATGTTTCGATCTTTCTACCATCAGTCTGCAAATGGGCTGTTAGCGAAATAAATTCAAGCAATCTCTATCTGTTCAAGACACTAGCCATTTTCAAAGTCGCTTATAACCCGCGCCCAGCAGAAAACGAGCACTCGTTCGGCTCTCGCTTTCTTGAGCAGTCGAGCACAGGCATTGCTCGTTGAGCCACTTGTGTAAACATCATCGACTAACAGAACTGACTTTCCAGCAATTTCCGCCTTATTGCTGCGGAGCGCAAACGCCGCATCCACCGTTCGACAGCGCTCTTTACCGCTCATACCCCGCAGCGGAGGAGTAGGATGTTGGCGCGTAATGACATTGTAGTTCATCCCGATACCGGTGTTTCGAGCAAGCTCCCTGCCTATCAGAACGGACTGGTTGAATCCGCGACGCCATAGTCGTGTGCGGTGGAGCGGTACAGGAACGATAATCGCGTTGGCAGGACATTCCTCAACGAATTTCTGTAAGTGTTCAGCAATCAATCTTGCAAGCCCCAACCGGGTACCATATTTTAAGCGCATTGCGATCAGCGAGCTCTTGTCATCATAGCGCACCACGGCCCTCACCCCATCATGCATGGGCTGATCTGCCAGGCATTTTCCGCAAAGACTTCCGTCAGGACAGTCAAAGGCTAGAGGCGCTCCACAAGCCGCACACCAAGGCTTTGCAAGAAAATCCAATTGCCGCCAGCAACACAGGCAGAAGCGGTTATCGGCCTCGACCGTGACGCCGCATACCGGACATCTTGGTGGCAACGCAAAGTCGATAAAGGGGTTGAATATAGCTGGCAACGGCATTTGATCTTTTTGCCCAGCGCTCCTAAAGCGACAAGACCTTATGACCGATACAGTCAATGTTCCCGAAGTTTTTGATCGCAAACTGAGACGCCTCGTCCGGGATCGCGCCTATGCACGGGAACATGGTAAAGATTTTCTCTCGCGGATCATGGCTGATGAAATTCTGGAACGCCTTGATGTGGTCAAACGGACGTTTCAGCGAGTCCTGATAATCGGCTTATCGGCGGAAGGGTTGGGAAACGCACTAGAAGCACGCGGTATGCAAGTGATATATGCCGACTCGAGCGTACAAGTCACGAAGGCACTTGGTGGCATATTATGCGATGATGATCGGTTGCCATTTGCCGATCACAGCTTTGACCTGATTATCAATATAGGTTCTCTCGATACGGTCAATGATCTGCCCGGTGCACTGGTTCTGTGCCGACGGATTTTGGTTCCAGATGGATTATTATTGGCCGCATTGATCGGCGCCGAAAGTTTCCCCTCGCTCAAATCTGTCATCATCGAGGCCGAAGGCGACCGGGTTTCCTCCCATTTTCATCCGCAAATTGATGTGCGCACAGCCGGAGACCTGATGGCGCGCGCGGGGTTGACCATACCGGTGGCGGACAGCGATACGCTGAATCTGAATTATTCAGGCCTCGACCGTTTGATTTCCGACATCCGGGACGTGGGAGGCAGTAATATCATGTCCGGCATTCGCCCTGCCATTGGACGGAATATCTATAATCGCATGATTTCGGGATTCGATGCGCGGACAAGCGCAGATGGAAAATTCTCCGAAGTCGTGACCATATTATATTTATGCGCGTGGGCACCGCACCCGGATCAGCCGAAACCGGCGCGCCGCGGCAGCGGACAGGTATCTCTGAAAACCACGCTTTCCCCGAATACTGAGGAATGAGCTTCTGTTTAAGTCGGCCCCCGCAGGACATGGGAAAGCATTTCTACCAATGGCCCGTCTGCCGGTGGCATCGGAAGTTCCCGGATTGCCGCCACCGATAGCCATTGTAATTCTAGCGACTGAGGACTCAGAACAGGTCCTGTCCATTTGTGGCATATATATAGAAGAAGGACCAAGTGCTGATCGTCCAGAGTCTCGCTGGCGAAGGCTAGTGGTTTAATATCAGGTTCTTCGACCCGAATTTCCAGCTCTTCATGCAACTCGCGAATCAGAGCAACTTCGGGGGTTTCCCCCATTTCCACCTTGCCGCCGGGGAACTCCCACAAACCGCCCATCGGCTTCCCCTCAGGTCTCTTTTGTACCAAAATTCTGCCCTTTTGGTCAATCAGAGCGGCCGCGGCGACAAACAGGTATGTCGGATTTTTTTCCATTTTTTTATGCGATGTAAGGATTTTGTTAATCCATTTCTGTGAAACCGGTACTGTTCACGACTTAGCAGAACTTTATCCGCGTTGAGAGAGATATGATTGATCTTTTGAAAAAATTATATCTTTCTGACAGGGGTGCGACTGCTGTTGAATATGGTTTGATATTGGCTCTCATCGCGCTGACAGCAATGGTCGCGCTTACCGGTGTTGCCAATGAAAATTTCAACATGTGGAGCGGTGTTGCCAATGAAGTCACCGACGCTTCATAAAAAGTATTCGCACTTAATCATTTGGTAAGGTTTCTGTTCTAGAGTTTTGAATATTGGACATAATTTATGTTCAATTGGGTAAGTGAAGTTTGTCAAATCTAGGAGACCGGACATGAAACTCGTACGTAAAATGTTTAAGAATGAAGAAGGCGCAACGGCTATTGAATATGGCCTGATTGCTGCTCTGATCGCTGTTGCAGCTATTGTTGCAATGGGTCAGCTGGGTAACACCCTCAGCAACACCTTCACCGAAGTCTCGAACTCGATGGATACCTCAACAGCTGAGTAAACAAGCGAACTAGCGAAAGGACGGTAGCTTCCGGGCTGCCGTCCTTTTTTTTTGCCCGCGTTAAATCAGTAGGTTATGATTTTTACCTTTTGCCCCGCTCGCAACTCGTCTGTTTCGCGCAAGCGATTGAGCACCAGAAAACGATCCTTCTGATAGGTTGAATAAGCCATTCGCGAAGACAGGCTTGAAATTGTATCTCCACTTTTTACCGTTACGACATCAACTTTGCGTGGTTTGATTGCTGCCACCTCAGCTGCCGAAAGCCTCCCAATACTTTGATACATTGGCGAGAAAACCGAAGCGCGGCCTGCCGGGACAATAGTTGCAAAATGGAAGGCGCTGCTTTTCGAAAATTCATAAGCGAAAACAGTCACGTCAACCTGACCATTGTCGCTGTCAACCCGCCCTATCGCATAGGCTGCAGGTAACCCGTTCACAGTTGTTTTTTCTATTCCGCCATAAGAAATCGATTTTCCTTCGCCCGCAAGGCTTTTGAAAGCGGCATCAATATAGGAAGTCATATTTCCGTTATAGGCAGCGGTCGTAAATTGTCCTTGGCCACTCGATCCGGTAAACGAGACGGCGCGCGCTCCATTTTGCATGGAGAAACCATTGGGAACGGTAAATTTCAGCTTCAAGTCGGGATGGAGGAAGTTATTTCCCTCGATCACGCCTTGTTCGGGATCATCTCCGTATAAGATTCCATCCAGTTTTTGCAGAAACTGATCCCGATTGCGCAGCCCCCCGGATCCCACCAGTTTGCTAGCATTGCTCGCAGCACGCGACACTCTTCGAGCGGGGTCAGGATGCGTGCTCGACCATTCGGGCGCACTGCGTGCATCACGACCCGCTGCTCGTACATCAATCGCAGATTGCGCGGCCAATGAATATAACATGGTTGAAAGCGCCTGTGGATCATAGCCTGCCGAAGCGAGATAACGGATTCCCAGGTCGTCAGCTTCATACTCCTGCGTGCGCGAATATTTGAGCGTCAACAATTGGCTACCAGTGCCAAAAACTTCCTGTCCGAGACGTCCAATAGCCGAATCGCCCAGTAGTACTTGAGCCCCGATTTGCCCCAAAATGCCCAAAATGCTGTTGCGCGTTGCGGCCTTCTGTCGCTTTTCGCTATGCCTCGCAGCAACATGACCAACTTCATGGCCCAGCACACCAGCCATCTCCGCTTCATCATTCATCAATGCCATCAACTGCCGGGTAAGATAAACATATCCTCCCGGGATCGCGAAGGCGTTGTTCACTGGGCTATTTAACAGCGTTACGGTAAAATCACTGCGGGCATTTCCAAGACCCGACTGTACCGCAATATTTTGGCCGACCTGAACAACATAAGCAACTTGAGGGCCAGTATAGGCGCCCCCGAATTCCTCCAACAATTGCGGATGAGCTTCCGCCCCCTTCTGCTTTTCCGCCGCCGATATAGACCGCGCTTCGCCGAACTGACTTCCTGCCGATTCCACCGTACCGGCATCGGCTCCGCTGCCCGTACAGGCTGCCAGAATGACAACTCCTACAGCACTCATCAATTTTGTTGTCAGCCGTATCGAAAATCGTCTCATAGCATGCTCCTCATGGCGGCAATGTATAAGAACGGTTCAGTTGGTAAAGGGTTCCGCGTGTAAAATGACGTTTCGACCGGCCCGGCTACCGTAGAATTTGGATTTTCTAAATTATAGCGTACCAATCTGAAGAAATTTTTCGCGGCGCATTCTTCGTAATGCTTCGCGGTCAAATTTCTCTAACTCTCCAAACTCTTCACCAATCGCTTTGCCCAGATAGGCAATAGCCAAATCCTGGTCACGGTGTGCACCGCCTACTGGCTCGCCTATTATCCGGTCGATCACACCCAGTTTTTTGAGATTTTGAGCAGTGATTTGCATCGCGTCGGCAGCGACATCGGCTTTGTCACTTGTACGCCATAAGATCGACGCGCAACCTTCCGGCGAAATTACCGAATAGACAGCATGTTCAAACATCAACACACGTTCTGCCGCCGCCAAAGCCACCGCACCGCCCGAGCCACCTTCTCCTACGATCACGGCCACCATTGGAACCCCAAGCGAAAGGCATTTTTCAGTCGAGCGGGCTATCGCTTCAGCCTGCCCCCGTTCTTCAGCCGATACCCCCGGGAATGCTCCCGATGTATCGACCAAGGTTAAAACCGGTAGCGAAAACCGGTCGGCCATATCCATCAAACGGATCGCCTTTCGATAGCCTTCCGGTTTTCCCATACCGAAATTATGCCGCAAGCGGCTTTGTGTATCATCACCCTTTTCGTGACCAATGACAATTAGCCGGCGGTCGCCCATTCGAGCAAAACCGCCTATGATGGCCTGATCATCCCCAAAATTCCGGTCACCCCCGAGCGGTATAAACTCGTCAAACAGGCCTGCTATTAAATCTTTAAAATGGGGGCGTTCGGGATGGCGAGCGACCTGGGTTTTTTGCCAGGGAGTCAGCTTCCCATAGGTATCCGCCAACATTTTGGCAGATTTGGTCTGCAGCTTTTCAATTTCCGCTTCGATATCCAGCGAACCTTCATCCGCTGTATCTCTCAGTTCCAGAATACGAGATTCAAGTGCCGCAATCGGTTTTTCAAAATCAAGATAAGATGTCATGGAAAAGAGTTAGGACCGGACAAGCGAAACGTCAACGCACGAGATTTCGTTGTCTCAGAGGATGACGATTATTCACAAGTTCTACCAGACGCGCACTATCGATATGCGTATATATTTGGGTCGTACTGATGTCACTATGCCCCAACAAGGATTGCAATGCCCGCAAATCGGCTCCCCCCTCGAGCAAATGAGTGGCAAAAGCGTGTCGCAAAACATGCGGACTGATATTTACGGGATTGATCCCTGCCCTAGCGGCATGATCCTTGATAATCTGATATAATCTGATCCGGCTAATATGACCCTTTCGTGAAGGGAACAGCCACTTCTCCTTCGGATCGACATAATCCGTCCATCGATGCACAGCGTCACGGGCTTGTTGAGAGATCGGCACCAGTCGCTCTCGTTCCCCTTTCCCTTTTATAATCAAATAGGGTCTGTCACCCGAAATTGACGATCGCTGCAAGGTCACAAGTTCGCTCGCGCGCAATCCCGAACCGTAAAGCAGCTCCATAATCGCCGACAGCCGGATGGTAGACGGTTTAACGGTATCGCAATTCAATTCAGTGGCAATCAACTGGAACAGATCCGCAACTTCCGCGTGCGATAGAGTCTTGGGCAGCGAACGAACCAGCCCCGGCTGCGGCAAGGCATCGGAAGGATCGTTCTCCCGAAAGCCCTCTTCAACCAGAAAACCGAAAAAACGACGCAGACTCGAGGATTTACGCGCGATAGTGCTATTTTGCAGTTTGCGCCAATGAGAGGACAAATCCTTGATCATCGTCCGATCCGCGGCGAACAATTTATGACCGGTTATTGCAGAAGCTTGCTCCAGGTCGGTCCGATAAGCTGACAAAGTATGTTGAGATGCACCGGTCTCTGCGACCAGCATCTCAAGGAAACGTTCGATCAGATTAGTGTCATCGCTCATACCCGCACGAATAGACCTCACCGCCTTCAAAGCAAAGCTTATGTCCGCGTCAAGGCTTCCGCCGCAATCATTCGGGCTTCAGGTTCGAGGCCAACTCGTTTCAGGCATTGTACAATGTGGTATAAATGCAATGGCGACATCACCTTCCAGTTCCGGCCTTGCATACCAACAGCCGCCAGTAACGCGACAGTTCCCTGTTGCCCGCGCCGTGCGGCCGACTGGATCGCCCTCGTCCACCGCGTAGAACGCCCCAGGTCGAGATCCAAATCGCTCGCAAAATCACTGATCGCCTGTTGCTCAGCCCTGCCCAGACCAGCAACTGCTGCCAGCAAAAATTTACTCCGCAGGCGGTCGCCCCCTGCATCGTTATCGCCAAAATCATCGAGCGCGTCATAAGATACCGAAACATTTTTATTCGGCGAAGCCACCACCAACAAAGCCCATCCTTTGCTCCCCTGGTCAACAATATCTGCCCATCTGACGGCACTACGATCAAGGCCGGCAGAAAGCATAGAAGCAATTAGGTCGTCGCTTTGTTCGCCGAGAGCTTCTGCTGGAGGAATTTTTGCCGCAGCGCGAGCCGTCAATATCTTGGCCGAATAACGGGTAAGAGATCCATTGGACCGGCCCCAGAGATCATGCATCGCTGCCAATCGGGATTCTGCCGAATCATTAGTATATGCTTGTCGCAAAACCGACGCCAGAGCTCTGCGATCATCACCTGTTTCTGGATCATCATATGCTGCGGAATAAAGATCAACCATGGCCTGGTTTGAAACCACTCCGATCGCAGCTGCAATGTCCGCAGCTTTCATGCGTGAATCAATCGAAAGCATGGGTGCTCGCACACGCCAACCCTGCACATGGCGACCCGCCTTGGCGTAGAGACGGTCAGGCGGCTCCACCCCGGTCGCTGCGCCCAAACCGAAGCGCCAATTGTTGAAAAACTCGATATCATCCCACAGGATTGAAACAGCACGCCGGCCTTCAAAACCGGCACCTATCGTCTTTTCAGCCAGCAAATAGTCAATTCCGGTAGCTACTTTTTGACGTCTCGCTTGCTGGAGCAAACTATTCGCTCGGCTTTGTTCCCCTGCAAGAGACGCACATATAGGCCTAAACATGATCCATGTCGGTGCATCACTAACTCGCGCTCCTTCGTCAACAAGGGGGCAAATGCCGGCTGGATCCGCGGTTGCCAGATGTGCCTGCATCGCCACTTCATAAAGCCGGGGGGTGTAGTTGCCACCATCTACCTTCATAACAAGTGAGCGGGCGGCGTCCGCTTCCCCCATCAACAACAAACGCCATGCTCTTTCGGCAGTCCAATCTGCTGGATTTATATTCTCGGGGCTGACAACCTTGCTCAGCAAGGTTCGCCGCAGCAATATCGAACCCCAACGGGAAATGATGGGACCGTTCAGATTTCGGATCAGGTTGGTCAGATATTGGCCACCCTCTTGCCCAAACGCATCTTTCGCCAGGCCATTATATTCGGGCGTCAACAAGCCGATTTCTGTCATTGACCGTTTTTCGCCCGCGCTCAGGCGATATCGGGGCCGCATCGCATCATCCAGCGCATTCAGATCAAGCTCGCCATTCTCATCCAGACTCAACGAGGGCAAATCGGGCGAAAATTCGGCGACATTGCCATCATCGACAGTCCTGCTCGATGGATCAGGCTGTTGTGGTGCCACAGGGCGTGCTGGAACCGGACCCGGCGCTGGAGTTGGCGCGATGACAGGTGCAGGGCTAGGCGCAGGAGCGGAATCTCCAAATCCTGGTGGTAGCAAGGATTCCGGTGTGTCCTGCCCCAGTACCGGGATCGCCATTAATAGCGCGCCAAGGCTGACAGCGGCCAACGATATGGACTTGATACGCATCCGCATATTATTGCAAATCATCACCGATTACAGGCTTTTCCACCGGTTGCAGCGGTTGTTCGACATCCATCGAAGCCAAATAAATCGCCGCGCCGATTAAGACTGCAACAAACAATATCAAATAAACCAATTTACGCGGCATAGATCTGCCTCAACTTTTCAAACGGTTAAAAAACTAGCATAATCAGCATTGGAAATTGCACCCGTAGCCAACCACTGTATAGCCTTTGCCCCAATGGATAAAAACATAAAAGCCTCTTTCGACAATTCAGCCGGAAATTCCGGTGAAAAATCCGATTTCGCATCTGACAAGCCACTTGTCCTGGTCGGTTTGATGGGTGTCGGAAAAACTACCGTGGGCAGACGCCTTGCAAAACGGCTGGGCCTTGCCTTCGTGGATGCCGACGAGGAGATAGAACGGGCGGCAGGCCTCACGGTCGAAGAAATTTTCAATCGTTTTGGCGAAGGTTATTTCCGTGATGGGGAGCGACGTGTGATAACTCGACTGCTGGAAGGAAACCGTCAGGTCATCGCCACTGGCGGGGGAGCGTTTATGAACGAAGAAACCCGTTCGCTGATTCTTGAAAAGGCAATCGCGATATGGCTCGACGCCGATCTGGATACGCTGGTAAAACGTGTCGGACGGCGCGATACCCGGCCATTGTTAAAATCTGGAGATCCCGCGAAAATTCTAGCTGATCTGGCAGCGACAAGAAATCCCGTTTATGCCACCGCGCATATTCATGTCATGGGCAATGATTCGCCGCATGAGATAACCGTTGAGAAAATTATTAAGGCATTGCAGCATTGACCCAAATCACTGTTGAATTAGGCGAGCACAGCTACCCGATACTTGTCCAGCCATGTGCAATGGAGCAGGCTTCGACGCATCTGCAGAGATTTGCCAACAATCAACGGCTTTTCGTTCTCACGGACAAAGATGTCGAACCTCATCTGCTACCAAAGTTGCAGACCGCTTTTGCCGGAAGTGAAATCGATCTGTTGATAAAAAGCCTGCCGGCAGGAGAATCGACCAAGAGTTGGCGACAACTGGAATCGGTAACCGACTGGCTATTGGCCCAAGGCGTCGAGCGTTCCGATACACTGGTGGCGCTTGGCGGCGGTGTGATTGGTGATCTAACCGGATTTGCAGCAGCTATTGTCAAGCGCGGATGCAGGTTCGTCCAGATTCCCACCAGCCTTCTTGCCCAAGTGGATAGCAGCGTCGGTGGCAAGACGGCGATCAACAGTTCGGCAGGAAAGAATTTAATCGGCAGCTTCAACCAGCCCCGGTTCGTGCTAATCGATCCGCTGGTGCTGGACAGCCTGCCGGACCGGGAACTACGAGCCGGCTACGCCGAAGTTGTCAAATATGGATTGATCAGTGACGCGAATTTTTTCGCCTGGTGCGAAACTAATGGAACAAAAGTTCTGAACCGTGACCGGGAAGCCCTTAGCAAGGCGATCATCCATAGCGTTCGCGCGAAAGCCATGATCGTCGGGGAAGATGAAAAAGAGCTCAGCGGTCGCCGTGCACTGCTCAATCTCGGCCATACATTCGGTCATGCGTTGGAGGCGGAAACCGGCTTTTCAGATAAGCTGGTCCACGGAGAAGCCGTCGCAGCGGGGATGGCGCTGGCATTCGGATATTCGGTGCGTCGCGGCCATTGCGATCCGGCCGACGCCGAACGCGTTCGATCTCATTTGAAGGCGGCCGAATTGCCCTATGATTTGGAGACAGCCTCGGTAAGTGCATCGGGCCAACGACTGGTCGACCATATGATGCACGACAAGAAAATGAGCAGCGGCACCCTGCCCTTCCTCCTCGCCAATGGCATAGGTCAGTCATTTCTGGCACATGACGTCGATCTGGAAGACGTTGCTAGATTTCTGGATGAGACGGTTTAATCAAAACAAGGGGTCGCAGATCACAATTCCTTGGCAGGGTTATTCTCATATCTAAGTTCAGCGCCGGCGAGCAGGTCACCCCCGGACTTCATCTGTGCTTCCAGCCGATCACAATCGCGCTGACGGAATTCCTCATCCACCTCCTCGATCAGACTGCTATCCAAATCGATTGCGAACATGGTTTGGCGCGCGAGATGAATCGCTGATTCAAACATTTCCCGCTTCATCCCGACTATGCCGAGCCCCTTGAGCGCGATCAACTGGCGGCGGTCATATACCCTTACGAAAATCTTGGTTTCCGGAAAAGACTGAACGATCTGGCGCACTTTTTCGGGACCGAATTCCCGGTCATCCATACAGAAAACAATCGCATCTGCTTCATGCGCTCCTGCCCGCCGCAACAGGTCGACGCGGGTACCGTCACCGTAAAAGACTTTGGCCCCGACCTGCTGGTGAACATCAATTTGCTCCGGCTTTATGTCGATGAGGGTCAGCGGGATTTTCGCAGCCATCAACACTTGCGATACCGTCTGGCCAAATCGTCCCTGCCCGACCACGATAACCGATGCTCGCCCAGCATGGGAGGGATCCTCGAGGTTCGCTGACGATTTGCTACCACCATTACTAAACCGTCGCGCGAGCAGCATCAGAAAAGGCGTTGTAGCCATCGAAATGGTTATGATCGCTCCGAACAGACTACTCGCTTCCGGTTCGATCAACATCGCTTTTTCGGCTTCAGAGAACAGCACAAAGCCAAATTCGCCACCCTGACTGAGCAGCATTCCCATCGCCAAAGCCGGGTTGGTTTCCATCCCGAAGAGCTTGCCAAGCCCGAAAATGATCGCGATTTTGACCGCCACCAACGCGACCGCAGCCCCCATTATAAAGGCCGGATTTTCCATTACGACCTCCAGGTCCAGCATCATACCGACTGCGAGGAAGAAGAACCCTAACAACAGAGACCGAAACGGATCGATATCGGCTTCCAGTTCATGGCGATAAGGAGAATTAGCGAGCATCACCCCTGCAATAAAGGCACCCAACGCCGGGGACAGTCCGATAAATTCCATCAGAGTCGCGCCTCCTAGTACAGCTACCAGACCAGCGACGATGAACAGTTCACGCTCAGCGATCTTGCCAATTATCTTGAGCAGCGGCTGCAGCAGATATTTTCCAGCCAGAATAAGCCCGCCGATAGCAAGTATTGCGTAAAGAGCGGTCAGCCAGCCCGATGGCCCGCCTTCTTGTTGGGGAGCACGCGACAATGCCGCGATGATGGTTAGCAGCGGGATGATCGACAGGTCCTGGAACAGCAGGATCGAGAATGCTTTCTCTCCTGTCGGCGTATTCAGTCTGCCGGACGATTGCAGCATGGGAAGCACCTGCGCTGTCGAGGAGAGCGCCAATGGCAAACCGATGGCGATGGATGCAGCAAGGGTGAAGTTTGTTGTTGCCATGATCAACAAGAACAGCGCTATGCCGCACAACACAACCTGGCTCAGTCCGAGCCCGAATATTGCCTGACGCAGGCGCATGAGTCGCGCTGGCGCCAGTTCCAGCCCGACAATGAAAAGCAGGAGAATGATTCCGATTTCGGAAAACTCGAGGATCGTACCGGCGTTACTGATCAACTGGAACCCGTGCGGGCCGATCAATACCCCTGCAATCAAATAACCGAGAACCGCCCCGATACCGAACCGACGGAACACCAGCACCATGACCAGGGCCGCGCCGAGCATAACAAAGCCGCCCAGAAGCAGATCGGCCATATGGGCTCCGTTTTCCATGGATCAGCCTGTCTTCCGTTTAGTGGCATCGGCAAAAGCCGCGATCAATGCATCGTAGGGAAGCAGGATGGCAGCATGGCGACCCTTATGGTCCCTGGCCACGAATAGTTTATCCATATTTTCCCAATCTCCGGGTGTTTCTGTTTTTCCAGCGAAAAATTCCTGCAAGGCTGAGCGTGCCTGAACAATGTCTTTTACCGTTAGACCAATGGCTTCTTTTCCTAGAATCGATGCTGAAGCCTGACCGAGCGCGCAAGCGCTTATGCTCAATCCCATGTCTATCAACACACCATCATCTGCTGTCATCACATCGGCAGCTACGACACTGCCGCAAGTCCGCGACCGCAGTTCGGCGCTGCCGTCCGGGTTATCCAAGCGCCTCTGATGGGGGATTGACACCGCGAGACGCAAGATGTCGCGGGTGTACAATGCCTCGCTCATTCTACCAGCTCATCTGTATCATCTGGCGTTGCCCGCTGTTCGTGCACAAAATCGACCATGGCATTGCCGCTGGCGTTGAGCAGTGGATAGGTTCGGGATTCCGCGAGCCATTCCGGCCTCGGCTTGTCGGCACCATAAATAGTGTCGTTGACCAGTACCACCAACAAATAGAGCAAGGTCGCGCCGATCAAACCCTTGATCATGCCAAAACCGAAGCCAAGTACCCGATCGATTGGACCAAGCATCGAATTGCGCGATCTGGCCCCAATGGATCGGGCGATCGAGCGGCCCAACGCATAGGTCACAATAGCAATCGAAGCGAAGGCCAGAACCGAGGCACCGCTCTCGCTGCCGACCGGCGCGATCAGCCGATCCGTTATCGGTGTATGCAGCGTTCTCACGCCGATCACCACTAATATCCAAGCGATCAAAGAGAGTGCTTCCTGCACGAATCCTCTGAGAAATCCGAGCACCGCCGCTCCGCCCATTAAAATCAGCACAAAAATATCAAGACCGGTCATCGGCTCTAGCTAGTCACGGTCGAGCATATGGTCAACGAGATTGGCGAGTTTGGCAAATTGCAGCTTCTTCATGCTGTCACTGCTTTTTTCGCCGGACGCCGGTATCAACGCACGATCGAAACCGAGCTTCGATGCTTCTTTCAGGCGGAGAGGCGTGCGTGAGACTGGTCGAATTTCTCCGGATAGCGCAATTTCGCCAAATATCACGGCATCGCTGGGCATGGGCCGTTCGGCATGGGCCGAGATCAACGCCGCCGCAACTGCCAGATCGGCGGCAGGGTCGGTAAGCCGATAGCCACCGGCGACGTTAAGATAGACTTCTGCACCAGAGAAACTCAGTCCGCAGCGCGCTTCCAGTACCGCCAATATCATCGCCAGCCGCGAACTGTCCCATCCGACCACGGAACGCCGCGGGGTTGCTCCACTTGCCAGGCGGACGGTCAGCGCCTGAATCTCGACCAGTACGGGCCGGGTGCCCTCCATAGCCGGAAAAACCGTCGCTCCGGTGACTTCCTCGCTACGGTCGGTCAGAAACAGGGCGGACGGGTTGGCCACTTCGGTAAGACCTTTTTCTTCCATCGCAAAAACACCGATTTCGTCGGTGCCGCCAAAGCGGTTCTTTATCGAACGCAGAATACGATATTGATGACTGCGTTCGCCCTCAAAGCTCATCACTGTGTCTACCATATGTTCGAGCACGCGCGGACCGGCGATATTCCCATCCTTGGTGACATGGCCGACGAGCATCACCATCGTGCCATGTTCCTTGGCGAACTTGATAATCTCCTGCGCCGAGGCGCGCACCTGACTGACCGTTCCCGGCGCGCCTTCGATCAGGTCGCTGTGCATCGTCTGGATCGAATCTATCACGACAAAATCCGGTGCATCACGACCCAGAGTGGTCAAAATATCGCGCACAGAAGTCGCCGAGGCCAGTTTAACAGGCGCCTTGCCCAGCCCGAGCCGCCGCGCCCGTAATCGCACCTGATCCGCCGCTTCCTCGCCTGAAATATAGGCCACGGAAAGTCCTGCCTCGGCTAGTCGCGCCGATACCTGCAAGAGCAAAGTCGACTTGCCGATCCCCGGATCACCGCCCATAAGAGTCGCTGATCCGGCCACCAGACCACCGCCGACAGCGCGATCAAATTCGGCGATTCCGGTCTTTCTGCGGTCCGGCAGTGCGATCTCGCTATCCAGCCCGACGAGCCGGACTTCGCGCCCGCCAGTCTGCAAATTATGTTTGGAGGCAAACACGGTATCGCCCGCTTCCTCAACCAGCGTATTCCATTCTCCGCAGTCACCGCACTGCCCTTCCCAGCGATGTGCGATCGAGCCGCAATTCTGACAGACATATTTTTTCTTTGGTTTGGCCATGCGGTTTATTTAGCAGAACAAATAAAGAACGCTAGTGATATCTGGCTCTGGATAGATTGGATCAACGGCATTCCTCCTTGCACCCTCTCCACCATCCTGTAGTTAAAAACCCATGCGGCAAAAAGAACTTAGACTGGCCTTGATTTGTTACGGCGGCGTTAGTCTGGCCATCTATATGCATGGCATTACCAAGGAAATCTGGAAACTGGCTCAGGCGAGCCGGGATTTTCATGATGGCGCGCGGGTAGACCAGTGCAGCCGTGGTATCTATTATGATATTCTTGAGTGGCTGGAGCGGGAAACAGGTACAAGACTGAGAATATTGCCAGATATTATTGCCGGTGCCAGCGCTGGCGGGATAAACGGAATTTTCCTGTCGCAGGCGATATTATCGGGCCAGTCGCTCGATCCGCTGACAGACTTGTGGCTCGATACAGCCGATGTCGACAAGCTTCTCGACCCCGATGCGCGGCCGCTTTCACGCTTTTCCAAATTCTGGGCCGAACCGATTGCGTGGGTGGCATTGGGCCGCAAGGGCGGTGCGGTC
>Ga0209345_10002530_pt1 | contig 20053 bp, 20 predicted proteins | sample Cruoilmetagenom7_FD_187294 | JGI IMG/M metagenome (GOLD analysis project Ga0209345, IMG submission 187294) | Oil polluted marine microbial communities from Coal Oil Point, Santa Barbara, California, USA - Sample 7 (SPAdes) (version 2) | ecosystem: Environmental > Aquatic > Marine > Oil seeps ... | reverse complement strand
GCGTTGCCGACCGACCAATCTTTGTTGCCGCGGTCGCCGTAGGGATCATTGCTCATGCGCCTACCTTGTCCTTGTTTTTCAGGCCGGTGCCGAGATAGGCCTCGATCACCTGCTCGTTCGCCTTGATCTCATCCAGCGTGCCTTCGGCCAGCACGTGACCCTCAGCCATGCAGATCACCGGGTCGCAAAGGCGGCCGATGAAATCCATGTCATGCTCAATGACGACGAATGTGTAATTGCGTTCTTGGTTCAAGCGGATGATCGCGTCGCCGATGGTGTTCAGCAGCGTGCGGTTCACGCCCGCGCCGACCTCATCGAGAAAGACGATCTTGGCATCCACCATCATGGTGCGGCCCAGTTCCAACAGCTTTTTCTGACCGCCGGAAATCTGACCTGCCTTTTGCTCGGCCAGATGTTCGATGGTCAGGAATTCGAGCACTTCGTCGGCCTTAGCCTTCAGCGCGCGTTCCTCATTGGCGATCCGTTTCGTGCCAAACCATGTGTTCCACAACGTTTCGCCAGACTGGTCGCCCGGCACCATCATCAGGTTCTCGCGGCATGACATCGACGAAAACTCATGCGCGATCTGGAAGGTGCGCAGCAGGCCCTTGTGGAACAGCTCATGCGGCGGCAGGCCGGTGATGTCTTCGCCATCCATCGTGACCCGGCCCGAAGTGGGCTTAAGCACGCCTGCGATGACGTTGAACAGCGTGGTCTTGCCCGCGCCATTGGGGCCGATCAACCCAGTGATCGATCCCTTTTCAATAGACAGGCTGGCCCCGTCCACGGCGTGAAACCCGCCGAAATGTTTGTGTAAGTCGTCTACGACGATCATATGTCCATCCCCGTGTCCGCCACCTTTGTGGCTGGTTTTTATTGGTCGTTGTTTGCCGCGCAGCCCGAACGTCGGACTGCGCCCATGATTACAGCGAGATGCGATTTTGGAAAGTAACCGTTTCGGTCAGATGAAAATAGAACCGCGCCCGCGCTGCGTTTTTGGCAGCGATTTGAACGCGGATTTCAGCTTTTGCGCCTCCAACGCAAAAAGCCATGGCCTCAGCAGCCATCACATGATTATTCATCTGTCTCTCCCTGACGGGACATGTTTCCCACATCCTCGCGGGGCGCGTTGTAAAGGCCGTGCCCGCGAAAGAAAAGCCGTTTTGCAAAAGCAAAGGCCCGATCGCTGTGCGACCGGGCCCTGCAAGGTTCAATGGCGCAAGGATCAGCGGTAGCCGACCGTGACCATCTTGCCGTCTTTCATCTCGATCTCACGGTAGCTGCCTGCGCTTTCGCCTGGCCCGATCAGCTCAACAGCCGAGGCACCGACATAGTCCACATCACCACCGTCTTTGATGATCTGAAGCGCTTTGCCCAGCTCACCCGGCAGGATTTTCTCGCCCGGTGCGTTGGCGACTTCCATCACCTTTTCTTTGTACTTAGCCGGATCGTTGGACCCTGCCGCCTGCATGGCCAGCAGCATCAAAGCTGCCGCGTCATAGGCTTCGGGAGAGAAGGCGTTTGTCGGCTCGAAACCGGCTTCTTCGCCCATCTTCTTGTAGTTGTCGGGGCCTTCGCCAGCCGCACTTGGGTTCTGACCAAAGGAGCCATCCGCGATCTCGGCGAATTTCTCTTCCAGAGTGTCGGAAACCATGCCGTCGGGGAACATGAATGTGTCGAACGCGCCTGCGTCCAGCGCGCCGTTCACAATGCCCGCGCCGCCTTGGTCGACGTAGCCCGCAACGATCAGCACTTCACCACCGGCAGAAGCCAGCGCGCCGATCTCGGCAGAGTAATCCGCTTTGCCGTCTTCATGCGAGGTGTTGATCGTGACCGTGCCGCCGGATTCCTTGAACGCGGTTTCGAAGCTGTCGGCCAGACCTTTACCATAGTCGTTGTTGGTATAGGTGACGGCGACTTCTTTGATGCCCCGGTCGTTCAGGATGTCGGCCATAACCTGACCCTGACGCGCATCCGATGGCGATGTGCGGAAGAACAGACCGTTGTCTTCGACAGTCGACAGGGCAGGCGACGTCGCGGAAGGCGAGATCATCACGATGCCGTTTGGAATGGCGACGTTTTGCAGCGAAGCAGTCGTCTCGCCCGAGCACATGCCACCAACGATGCCGCTCACGCGGTCGGAAGTGATCAGACGCTCAGCAGAGGCCACGGCGAGGCCCGCGTCGATGCAGCCGGTGTCGCCACGCTCGGACGAAACGGTGCCGCCATCGAGGAAGTTGCCGGATTCGTTGACTTCGGAAATCGCCAGTTCAGCACCAGCCGCCATGTCATTCGCCAGCGATTCCAGCGGGCCGGTGAAGCCCAGCAGAATCCCGATTTTAGTATCTTGGGCCTGCGCGCCAGTGGCAAGCAGAGCAACAGCCGTTGTGGCCATCAGAATTTTTTTCATTTGGTTCTCTCCCTTAGTTGAACTCTCGTTCTGATGGAACGTTAGGTCGGTGTTTCGGAAAAGAAAAGGCGATTTATCAAGTGTTTTCGCTGGGCGGCTTTTTGCGTGCGTCAGGCAGAACTGTGGAAACGGGCGGCGCGCTGTCTACATCTTAGACCAAGCCCCCCATCCAACAGGAGCCTACCCATGACTTCCGTAAAGCATATTGTCGCGACCGCTGTGATTGGTCTTAGCAGCGTTTCCGCCGCAGACCCTGCGCACGCCCAAAGCGCCCTGACGATCACGCCAATCGCCGAAGGCCTAGAAGCCCCTTGGGGCGTCGCACCCTTGCCGGAAGGGGGGCTGCTCGTCACAGAAAAAGCGGGGCGGTTGATCTATGAGAAGGACGGCATACGGCAAGAGGTGTCGAACCTGCCAGAGGTCGCGGTGGTCGGGCAGGGCGGTCTGCTCGACATCACATTGGCGCAGGATTTTGCGCAGAGCCGTGCGTTATTTCTGACCTATGCCAAGCCGCAAGAGGGCGGCGGCGCGGGCACAGCGCTGGCCTCTGCACGCCTGTCGGACGATGGCAGCCGCTTGGAAAACCTGACCGAGCTTTTTGCCATGAAACCGGGCAGCACCGGCGGGCAACATTTCGGATCGCGCGTGGTTGAGGCGCCCGATGGCACGCTGTTGATGACCATTGGTGAGCGGGGCGACCGGCCCGCCGCGCAAGACCGCAGCACGCACAACGGCAGCATCATCCGCGTCAACCGCGATGGTTCTGTCCCCGATGACAACCCATTTATAGACACGCGCGGCGTTCTGCCTGAAATCTGGTCTTACGGCCATCGCAACCCACAGGGTGCGGGGCTTGACCTTGAAGGACGGCTTTGGGTGTCAGAGCACGGAGCCAAGGGAGGTGACGAGGTGAACCGCATTTCCAAGGGGTCGAATTACGGCTGGCCGGTGATCTCTTATGGGGCGCATTACTCAGGCGAAAAGATCGGCGAGGGGTCTGCGAAAGAGGGGATGGAGCAGCCCAAATTTTACTGGGATCCCTCCATCGCCCCTGCGGGTCTGATGGTCTACTCAGGCGCGCTTTTTCCTGAGTGGGAGGGCGATATATTCGTAGGTTCGCTTAAGTTTGACTACATTTCCCGCCTGAGCGGTGACCCCCTTGAGGAGGTAGAACAAATCAAAACCTCAGAAACCGCCCGCGTGCGCGATGTGGTCGAAGGCCCGGAGGGCGGGATTTGGTTCATTTCCGAGGTTAACGGCACCGTTTACCGGATAACACCCTAAGTCTCAGGCGGGCAGCCGAGATGATTGGCTGCCCCGCTCGCGATAAGGCGTGGTCTGGTAATGTGCGCGGTAGCATTTCGAGAAATGCGACGGCGACGCGAAACCGCAAGCCAGTGCCACGTTGATCACGCTCATATCCGTCTGCATCAACAGGTTGCGCGCCTTTTGCAGGCGCAACTCCATGTAATAGCGCTTGGGGCTGCGGTTGAGGTAGCGGCGGAACAGCCGCTCCAACTGCCGTGTCGACATGCCGACATCGCGCGCAAGGATCGAGGGGCTGATCGGCTCTTCGATATTGCGCTCCATCTGCTGGATGACTTGGCTAAGTTTTGGATGGCGCACGCCGATTCGTGTCGGTACCGACAGGCGCTGTGTGTCTTGGTCAGTGCGGATTGAAGAATAGATCAATTGGTCTGCCACGGCATTGGCCGTCTCTTCGCCATGGTCATCCGCGATAAGCTTTAGCATTAGATCAAGTGACGAGGTGCCACCGGCGGTGGTCAGCCTGTTACCGTCCACCACGAAAACCGATTTCGTCAGTGCAACTTCTTCAAATTCCTCGCCAAAGCTGTCTTGGTTCTCCCAATGGATCGTGGCGCGTTTGCCGTCCAACAGCCCAGCCTTGGCCAGCGTATGCGCGGCAGTACACAGCCCGCCGACCACCAACCCCTTGCGGGCCTCACGACGCAGCCATGCCAGCAACTTCTTGGTGGTGGCCGTCTGTACGTCGATGCCGCCACAGACCAAAATCGTGTCGTCGCGGCCCAACTCTTCCAGCCCGCCATCAAGCGCAAAAACCGCCCCCGAAGAGCTGACACAGGTCGCACCCGTCTCGCCAACTACTTGCCAGTCGTAAACCTCGCGTTCGAGCATACGGTTGGTGATGCGCAAACATTCCACAGCCGAGGCAAAGCTCAGCAACGTAAAATTTTCCAATAGCACAAAGACAAAGCGCCGCGGCTTGTCGGAGTGGGGGGGCATGCGGGTGGCCGGGCGCGGTGGGGACATCTCGGCGTCTTTCTACTCAGGTCGTCTCTGCCGACATGTGCCATGGCCGCCAGAACTTGCCCAAACATTGCCCACGGGCCTCTCGCCACGTCAATAGGCCGCATTTCGGTTCTGGTCACTTTCCTTAGGCCTTTGTATAGACAAAGACCACGAAGCGCCGACACTCGGCGCTGTGGAGCGGAGTAGAAAGATGACAGACTGGAGCACCTCGAGCTGGCGCAGCAAACCGCGCGTCCAGATGCCCGATTACCCTGACCAAGCCGCATTGCAAGCGGTTGAGGCGCAGTTGGCACGCTATCCGGTCCTCGTTTTTGCAGGCGAAGCGCGCCGACTGAAGAAGCATCTGGCAGCCGCTGGCCGTGGCGAAGCCTTCCTTTTGCAGGGCGGCGATTGCGCCGAGAGCTTTGAGCAGTTCAGCTCAGACGCCATTCGTGACACGTTTAAAGTAATGTTGCAGATGGCCATCGTTCTGACCCACGGGGCCAAGGTGCCAGTGATCAAGCTGGGCCGGATGGCCGGTCAATTCGCCAAGCCGCGTTCGGCCCCGACCGAGACGGTTGATGGCGTGGAGCTGCCCAGCTACCGCGGCGACATCATCAACGATCTGGCCTTCACCGCCGAGTCGCGCATCCCCGACCCGCAAAAGATGCTGCGCGCCTACACGCAGGCCGCCGCCACCCTAAACCTGCTGCGCGCTTTCTCCACCGGGGGCTATGCCGACGTGCATCAAGTCCACGGCTGGACGCTGGGCTTTACCGACGACGAAAAAGCCGAGAAATACCGTGAGATCGCCAACCGCATCTCTGACACGCTGGATTTCATGGCCGCCGCTGGCGTGACCGCCGAGACCGCGCATACGCTGCAATCAGTGGAATTCTACACCAGCCACGAAGCGCTGCTGTTGGAGTATGAAGAGGCGCTTTGCCGCCGTGACAGCCAGACCGGTAAATGGTTGGCAGGCTCGGGTCATATGATCTGGATCGGTGATCGCACGCGGCAGCCAGACGGCGCGCATGTGGAATTCGCCAGCGGTGTGCAGAACCCGATTGGGTTGAAGTGCGGCCCCTCGATGACCAGCGATGACCTCAAGAAACTGATGGCCAAGCTGAACCCCGACAACGAAGAAGGCCGTCTGACGCTGATCTCGCGCTTTGGTGCGGGGCAGGTGAGCGATCACCTGCCGCGTCTGGTCAAAGCGGTGCAGGAAGAGGGCGCGAATGTCGTTTGGACCTGCGACGCGATGCACGGCAACACGATCAAATCCTCGACCGGTTACAAAACTCGGCCGTTCGATTCCGTGCTGCGCGAAGTGCATGAATTCTTCGCCGTGCATAACGCCGAAGGTTCTGTCCCCGGTGGTGTGCATTTCGAGATGACCGGCCAAGACGTGACCGAATGCACCGGTGGCGTGCGGGCCGTCAGCGACGAAGACCTGTCGGACCGCTACCACACCGCCTGCGATCCGCGGCTCAACGCCAGCCAATCGTTGGAGCTGGCGTTCTTGGTGGCTGAGGAACTGTCAAACCGGCGCGCGGCGCAGGCGACACGAGCGGCCGGGTAACAGCAGCGCAGAGCTGAAAACGATTGAGATTAACGCCGCCCGCAGTTTGCAGGGCGGCGTTTTCAATTTCATTAAGGCTTTTTAATTTCATCAAGGCGTCGGAGCGGGGGTTATTCCTCCTCCGACTTCACCACGCGCAGATAGGGCGGCAGCTGCGCCCGCTCAGCGCGGGTGAAGCGGCCTTTATCCTCGGCAAAGGCAAATTCCTCTGGCAAGCTTGGTTCGGGGCGATGACTGGCATAGGTCAACGCCTTGGTCACGCTTCCCAACACGTTGTGCCGTGTTTCCTGCGCTAGATCAAAGCGGCGCGGGGTTTGGCCAATCTTGCCCTGAACGACCAGACAGCCCAGCACACGGCTCACATCGCCAAGATCACTTTTAAGCGGCAACAGCAGCATCTGGCCCGTCAAAGCGGGGCGACCATAGGCGGCGGGCGCGCTAAGGTGCAGCGTGGTCTGGCCGGGCATCTGAAAGACTTCTTCAAGCGCTTCAGCCACGCGGGGGCGCGACTGCGTGCCGAAAAAAGCGGTAATCGGCATGCCGCGAACCTCCATTCCCATCAGATCGCGCAGATGCCCGCCTGCGATGCGCAACCGACCGACGCCAACCGCGACACGTTCGAGAATAAAGGCAAACTCCAGCGCGGATTCGATCCCGCGTGGGTCAATATCAGACCGTCGCGGCATCAATCTGTTGCCGCGCAATGCTTCCCAATAGGCTTCGACCTGCGCCAGCGGGCCATAGCCAACATGCATCCGATGATCTGACATGGCGACAACATTCTGCGCGGTTTGGCCTGCATTGTCCATCAAACTTACCCTTAAGGACTTGGCCAATACAGCTGCCGTCTGCGGGACGACAGCGACAGTGAAAGGCCCTAAACATTACCAAACTATTAATAGCCACGTTTAAGACCACTTTCGCCTCCCCTTTAACTAAGTGGTTAACGGGTCATCGTCAGATGCCAGGCGGTCGCGAAAGGTCGGGGGCTTGCCCCTTGCGGGGGTTTCGCCGTAAGGCAAGGCATGACCGCCCTAGCAAGGAACGCGCCAATGATCAGGTCCATGACAGGTTTCGCCTCTGCCTCCGGCACGCAGGACAGCTGGAGTTGGTCTTGGGAATTGCGTGCGGTCAACGGTAAGGGACTGGACCTGCGCCTGCGCGTGCCCGATTGGATCGAAGGGCTAGAGGTCGCTTTGCGCAAGCAAATGACGGCAGATGTGGCACGCGGAAACATCACCTGCAACCTGCGCATATCTTCCACCGAAACTGCGAGCAAGCAGCAGGTCAACACGGCTCACGTCGACGCGCTTCTCGATGCATTTCACGAGATTGAGACCCGCGCCATGGACGCCGGTGTGTCGCTGGCACCTTCGCGGGCGAGCGACATTCTGACCATGCGCGGTGTGTTGGAACAGACCGATCAGGTTCAAGACATTGACGGGTTGCGTGAAGCCTTGCTGTCCGAATTCCCTGCCGTGTTGAGCGATTTTAACGCTATGCGCCGTCAAGAAGGAGCGGAATTGGCCGAGGTAATGCAGAACCAGCTTGGGGAAATTGAAAGCCTCGCCGCTCAGGCAGCAAGGCTTGCCGAGGACCGCAAAGAAGACACCGCCGCCAACCTGCGCCGCAATCTCGCTCGGGTATTGGACAACAGCGAAGGCGCGGATGCCGACCGGGTGGCGCAGGAATTGGCGCTGATTGCCGTGAAGGCCGATGTCACCGAAGAGATCGACCGCCTTGCTGCCCATGTCGCCGGGGCACGCGCGCTGATCGGGCAGGGCGGCCCGGTGGGGCGCAAACTGGATTTCCTGATGCAGGAGTTCAACCGCGAAGCCAACACGCTCTGCTCCAAGGCGCAGAGCACGGAATTAACGACGGTCGGTCTGGCCTTAAAGGCGGTGATCGACCAGATGCGCGAACAAGTACAGAATGTGGAGTAAGACGTGACCAAGCCTAGCCGACGCGGCCTTTTGATTATTCTCAGTTCCCCCTCCGGGGCGGGCAAATCGACCATGGCCCGCGCCCTGCGCGCATGGGATCCGACGATCAATTTCTCCGTCTCCGCCACCACCCGCGCGCCCCGTCCGGGCGAGGAAGACGGCAAGGATTACCGCTTTGTCGGCGAAGAGAATTTCCGTCAGGCCGTGGCCGAAGGCGAGATGCTGGAACACGCCCATGTCTTTGGCAATTTCTACGGCTCACCCAAAGCGCCGGTGCAGGCGGCGATTGATCAGGGGCAAGATATTCTCTTTGATATCGATTGGCAGGGCGCACAGCAGATCCGCAACTCGGACCTGAACACCCATACGCTGTCGATCTTCCTGCTGCCGCCCTCCATTACAGAGCTGAAGCGCCGCTTGGAGAGCCGCGGGCAGGACGATGCTGAGACGATTGCCAAGCGGATGGGCAAAAGCTGGGATGAGATCAGCCACTGGGATGGCTATGACTTTGTGCTGGTGAATGATGACCTCGACCAGACCGAAGCGCGGCTGAAGTCCATCATCACTGCCGCGCGTCTGAGGCTGAGCCAGCAACCCGCGATCAAGGACCATGTCCGCCTTCTGCAATCTGAATTTGAGGAATTGAAATGACCCTTTACGCCCTCGCCGACGCCAGCCCCGAAGTCGCCCCCGAGGCATGGGTCGCCCCAGATGCAAACGTCATCGGCAAGGTGACGCTTGGGCCCGAGGCCTCGGTCTGGTTCGGCAGCACCCTGCGCGGCGACAATGAGATGATCACCGTGGGGCGCGGCAGCAATGTGCAAGAGAACTGTGTATTCCATACTGATATGGGCTATCCGCTCACTGTGGGCGAAGATTGCACCATTGGTCATAAGGTCATGCTGCATGGCTGCACCATCGGTGACAACAGCTTGATCGGCATGGGGGCCACGGTCCTGAACGGCGCCAAGATCGGCAAAAACTGCCTGATCGGGGCAGGGGCGTTGATTACTGAGAACAAGGTGATACCCGACGGCTCCCTTGTGATGGGCGTACCGGGCAAAGTCGTGCGTGAGCTAGACGCTGAGGCGATCCAAAAGCTAACTGCCTCCGCCAAACACTACGCTGAAAACGCCGCGCGCTTCCGCCGCGATCTTAAACCGCTCTGACATGGCGACCACCGCCGTTACTTTGGCCGATGTCGTCGCAGCGCTGCCGCTGCCCAGTGTGGCGATCAATGCCGAAGAGCGGATCACGGTTCTGAATACGCCTGCCGAAGATTTGCTGGGCAAGGGGCTGATCGGCCGTCATTTCGTCACAGCCTTGCGCCAGCCGGCGTTGGTCAATGCTGTTGAACGCTGCCTGTCCGGCGAAGGGCCGTGCCAGGCTCGGTTCAACAGCATCGGCGGAGAGCATGGCACCACCTACGACGTGAGCCTGCGCCCCTTAGGCGACCACGGGATCGTCCTGCTCAGTTTCAACGATGTGACAGAGATGGCGCAAGCGGGACAGATGCGCCGCGATTTTGTGGCTAACGTCAGCCATGAGCTGCGCACCCCGCTGACCGCGCTCATCGGGTTTATCGAAACACTGCAAGGCCCGGCGCGCGATGATACCGCCGCGCGAGAGCGGTTTCTGGGCATCATGGCGCAAGAGGCCGAGCGCATGAACCGTCTGGTGGGAGAGCTGCTGTCCCTCAGCCGGGTGGAGGCCGAAGAGCGCGTGCGCCCCGAAGCCCCGCTTGATGTGCGCGATGTCTTGGGCGGCACGCTGCGCAACCTTGGGCCCTTGGCGGCGGATAGTAATGTGACGCTGGTCCCTCATTTGGGAGAAGAGCCTGCGCATGTTTTGGGGGATGCGGACCAGTTGATGCAGGTCTTCACCAATCTGATCGAAAACGCGATTAAATACGGGGGGCGCGACAGTTCGGTCGATATCTCGACTGAGATTGCCTCCTACGACCCCGCCATGCGCGGCCCGGCGGTGCACGTCAGCGTCCGCGACCACGGCCCCGGAATTGATGCCATTCACCTGCCACGTCTGACCGAGCGGTTCTACCGAGTCGACAGCCACCGTAGTCGTGCGCTTGGGGGTACAGGGCTGGGGTTGGCGATCGTAAAGCACATTATGAATCGCCACCGTGGGCGGCTCAAGATCACTAGTACCCCCGGCCAAGGCGCTGAATTCCGCGTGATTTTGCCGATGAAAACGGAATCTGACTGAATTTTGCAAAAATTTGGTGATTCACGTCGACTGTCATGAAACTGTAACGTTGCTGTCACAAAAGCACAGCACCGCTTTCATAAACGGGGCGCAGATCACCATGGGGTGGTCACCAATTCGCATCTGACAGGAGATATCATGTCACTCGCAAAACTCACCACTTCCGCCCTGGCCATTGCTGCCGTATCCGCAACTGCTGCTGCCGCGCGTGACCAGGTGCAAGTTGCCGGTTCTTCGACCGTGCTGCCCTATGCCTCCATCGTCGCCGAAGCCTTTGGCGAAAACTTTGACTTCCCGACACCGGTCGTGGAATCGGGCGGCTCCTCGGCAGGTCTCAAGCGCTTCTGCGAAGGCGTGGGCGAGAACACAATCGACATTGCAAACGCCTCGCGCCAGATCAAAGACGCCGAAGTGGCGGTCTGTGCAGAAAACGGCGTGACCGATATCATCGAAGTCCGCGTCGGCTATGACGGCATCGTCTTCGCGTCCGACATCGATGGCAACACATTCGAATTCACCCCGACCGATTGGTACAAAGCCCTGAGCGCCAAGGTCGTCGTCGACGGCGAAGTGACCACAAACCCCTATACAACTTGGGATCAGGTTAACCCCGCATTCCCCGCCCAGCCGATCCAAGCCTTCATTCCCGGCACCAAACACGGCACGCGCGAAGTCTTTGAGGAAAAAGTGATCCTCGCAGGCTGCGAAGAAACGGGCGATCTGGAAGCCTTTGCCGAAGCGGCGGGCGGCGACGAAAAAGCGGCCGAGAAAGAGTGCATCAGCCTGCGTACAGACGGTAAATCGGTAGACATCGACGGCGACTACACAGAGACGCTGGCGCGCATCGAAAGCAACCAAGACGGCATCGGCGTCTTCGGGCTGGCCTTCTATGAGAACAACACCGACAAGCTGCAGGTTGCCACCATGGGCGGCGTCGAGCCGACCACCGAGAGCATCGCCTCGGGTGACTACCCTGTGTCGCGTCCGCTGTTCTTCTACGTCAAGAAAGCCCACATCGGTGTGATCCCGGGCCTCAAAGAATACGCCGAATTCTTCGTCGCTGATGAAGTCGCTGGCCCCGACGGCCCGCTGGCCGAATACGGTCTGGTATCCGACCCCGAGCTGGCCGAGACCCAGTCCGTGGTTGCAGATGAGACTGTGCTGGGCAACGGTTCCTAAACCTCACTGACACGACACCGGGGGCGGGTGACTGCCTCCGGTTTTTCGCTTTTTGATCCACCGGGGGACATGTGGGACAAATACTGACAACAGGCGCGGTGCTGCCGCTGGTCATCCTGATCGCAGCTTTGGCACTGGGCGGGTACTTCCTTGCGCGGGGTCGGGCTTTGGCTTCGGCCCAAGGCGACAGCCGCAATCTGCATTCGCTGCCTAGCTATTATGGCTATAACGCAGTGATGAGCGTGGCCGTGCCCGCACTTTTGGTGTTGAGTATTTGGCTGCTGGTCCAGCCGATGCTGGTGCAATCTTCGGTGGTGGAAATGATCCCTGCCGGAGCGGTGCCCGAAGGGTCATCCGTTAACCTGCTGATGAGCGATGTACGCCGTCTGGCGGATGGGCTTGATGCTGCGGTTTCTGCTGGGGTGATCAGCGCGGAGGATGCAGCAGATTTGTCTGCCGCAGGCGATCTGCGCGCTTGGCTGGCCGAACAGGGTGTGGCGATTGGCGGCGATATTAGCCCCGAAGTGCTTGGCGCCGCTCAGGCCTTCCGCGAGATGACGGCCAGGGGCAACTTCTGGCGCAACATCATCGTCGCCCTGATCGCTTTGGCCGGACTGCTCATCGTCCTGCGCGAGACAGACGCAGAGTTTCGCGCCCGCAACCGGGTTGAGAGTGGCATCAAGGCACTGCTGATCCTCGCCGCATCGTTGGCGATCCTCACCACCGTGGGCATCGTGCTGTCGATGCTGTTTGAGACGATCAACTTCTTTAACCTGCATCCTTGGACCGACTTTTTCTTCGGCTCTTCCTGGGCGCCCAACTTCCGCGGTGACAGTGATCTGTCGATCCTGCCGCTGCTTTGGGGGACGCTTTATATCTCGTTTATCGCGTTGTTAGTGGCAGTGCCCATCGGACTTTTCGCCGCGATCTACCTGAGTGAATATGCGGGTCCGAAAGTGCGTGCGACGGCCAAGCCGTTGCTGGAGATCCTCGCCGGTATTCCCACAATCGTCTACGGCCTCTTTGCGCTGCTCACCGTGGGCCCTGCGCTGGTTCGGCTGTTTGGGCGCGGTGAAGAGGGCATATTGGGCGTCGAATGGATGTCAGGGGCGACCTCAGTCCTGACTGCCGGATTGGTTATGGGCATCATGCTGATCCCTTTCGTTTCGTCCCTGTCCGATGACATCATCAACGCGGTGCCCCAGTCGCTACGCGACGGGTCGTTCGGCTTGGGTGCCACACATTCTGAGACGATCCGCCAGGTGGTGATCCCCGCCGCGTTACCCGGCATCGTCGGTGCCGTTTTGCTTGCTGCCAGCCGCGCCATCGGTGAGACAATGATCGTTGTACTGGGGGCAGGGGCCATCGCCCGCATCTCCGGCAATCCGCTGGAAGCCATGACCACCATCACCACCCGCATCGTCAGCCAGTTGACCGGGGACAGCGATTTCGCCAGCCCTGAGACGTTGGTCGCCTTTGCGCTTGGCCTGACCCTCTTCGTCCTGACCTTGGGCCTGAACGTGCTGGCCCTCTACATCGTGCGTAAATATCGGGAGCAGTACGAATGAGCGATATCCCCAACCCCGCAGCCCCCATTGCAGACCCGCGCGGCGCCTCTTTGCTTGTGCAAGACGGGCGCACCAAACGCCGCAATGCCGCCGAGGATCGTTTCAAACTCTATGGTATCGTGGCCATTACCATCGGCCTGTTGATGCTGCTGACGCTGCTCTTTACCATCGTATCGCGCGGCACAGGCGCATTCCAGCAGACCTTTGTCACGCTTTCGGTTCCTCTTTTGGAAGATAAGCTCGACAAGAATGGCAACCGCGATTTGGAAGAGATCAAGAAGGTCTCGACCTTTGGCTATGCGCCATTGCTGAAGGCGGCCTTTGAGACCAAGATCGAAGAGACTGGGATCGAGACTGAACTGAAGTCCAAGGCGATGGCCGACATCTTGTCGAAAGACGCCGCCGCACAGCTTCGCGACCATGTGCTTGCGAACCCCGAGCTGATCGGTAGCGTTGTGGAATTCGAATTCCTGACCAACAGCCGTGTCGATGGCTACCTCAAAGGTCGCGTGACCCGTGAGAGCATTGCAAACGACAAGAACATCAGTGCTGAACAGCTTGATCTGGTCGATGCGCTGGTGGCTGATGGCAGCCTAGCCAAACGCTTTAACCTCGACTTCATCACCGGCGCAGATGCCTCTGACGCGCGGCCCGAAGCGGCGGGCATGGGCGTGGCGATGATCGGCTCCTTTGCGATGATGCTGGTGGTACTGGTGCTGGCGCTGCCCATCGGGGTCGCGGCCTCGATCTATCTGGAAGAGTTCGCGCCAAAGAACTGGATTACCGACGTTATCGAAGTAAACATCAGCAACCTTGCTGCGGTGCCGTCGATTGTCTTTGGTATCCTCGGCCTTGCGGTCTTTATCAACTACATGCATCTGCCAAACTCCGCCCCCTTGGTCGGGGGTCTTGTGCTCACGCTGATGACCTTGCCGACGATCATCATCTCGACCCGCGCCTCGCTGAAATCCGTGCCGCCCTCGATCCGGGATGCGGCACTGGGGGTAGGGGCCTCGAAGATGCAATCGGTGTTCCACCATGTGCTGCCACTGGCCGCGCCCGGCATTCTGACCGGGACCATCATCGGTCTGGCCCAAGCGCTTGGCGAAACGGCCCCTTTGCTGCTGATCGGCATGGTCGGCTTCATCGCCTCCAACCCACCGGAGAGCATCGCCGAAGGGCTCATGTCCCCAAACTCCGCCATGCCGGCCCAGATCTACGAATGGGCCAAACGCGCCGACCCGGCCTTCTATGAACGTGCTTGGGGCGGTATTATCATCTTGCTGGTGTTCCTGATCTCGATGAACGCCATCGCCGTACTGCTCCGCCGCCGCTTTGAACGGCGCTGGTAAACAGGGGACGGGACCATGAAAGACAACAGATATTCGGAGAGTGACGTGACAACCCAACCCGTCAAGATCGCGGCCCGCAATGTGCAGGTCTACTACGGTGACAGCCACGCCATTCGTGACGTGGACATCGATATCAACGATAAAACAGTGACTGCCTTCATCGGCCCTTCGGGCTGCGGGAAGTCGACTTTTCTACGCTGTATCAATAGGATGAACGACACAATTGATGCAGCACTCGTGACCGGCGACATCCGTATTGATGGCGAAGACATCTATGACAAACGCGTCGACCCGGTGCAGTTGCGGGCCAAAGTGGGCATGGTGTTTCAAAAGCCGAACCCGTTCCCCAAATCGATCTATGACAACGTGGCTTATGGCCCGCGCATTCACGGGCTGGCGCGCAACAAGTCTGATCTAGACGAGATTGTCGAGCAGGCTCTCCGCCGTGGGGCGATCTGGAACGAGGTTAAAGACCGGCTTCATTCTCCGGGCACCGGCCTCTCGGGTGGCCAGCAGCAACGTCTGTGCATCGCCCGCGCCGTGGCCACGGAGCCCGAAGTGCTGTTGATGGATGAGCCTTGCTCGGCGCTTGACCCGATTGCCACCGCACAAGTCGAGGAATTGATTGACGAATTGCGTCAGAACTACTCCGTCGTGATCGTCACACACTCGATGCAACAGGCCGCCCGGGTGAGCCAGAAGACAGCCTTTTTCCACCTCGGCAACCTTGTGGAATATGGCGACACCGACGACATTTTCACGCGCCCCAAAGACCCTCGCACCGAAAGCTACATCACCGGCCGTATTGGATAGTATCATGTCAGATCAACACATTGCATCAGCATTCGACCGCGATCTGGAAGCCGTTCAGGCACAGATCCTCAAGATGGGCGGCTTGGTCGAAGACGCCATCCGACGCGGCGCACAATCGCTTGAAACCCGCGACGAAGAGCTCGCCAATGAGGTGCGGGCAGGGGACAAAGCCATCGACGGGCTAGAAGAGCAGATCAACGAAAGCGCCGCTCGCGTCATCGCATTGCGCGCGCCGACGGCCATTGACCTGCGTCTGACGCTCAGCGTCATCAAGATTAGCGCCAACCTCGAACGTATTGGCGACTATGCAAAAAACATGGCTAAGCGGACCAGCGTGCTCAACCAGATGGAGCCGGTCAGCGACAGCACCGGCGCGATCCGTCGCATGGCCGGCGCGGTTGAGGCCATGCTGAAAGATGCGCTCGACGCCTATATCCAGCGCGACGCTGATTTGGCGCGCGATGTGATCACCCGCGACGAAGATGTCGATCAGATGTACAACGCGCTGTTCCGCGAATTCCTGACCTTCATGATGGAAGACCCGCGCAGCATCACGGCGTGCATGCACCTGCATTTCATCGCCAAGAACGTTGAGCGTATGGGCGACCATGTCACGGCCATTGCGGAACAGGTCGTCTATCTCGTAACCGGCGTCACGCCCGAGGAAGACCGGCCAAAAGCCGATCGCACCTCAGTGACTACGAAGGACTGAGACGATGGACGTAACACGGCCACAGGTTTTGCTGGTAGAAGACGAGCCCGCGCAACGTGAAGTTCTGGCCTATAACCTCGAAGCCGAAGGCTTTGAGGTGCGCCGCGCTGAGGATGGTGAGGAAGCCATGCTCTTGGTATCAGAGGCCGCACCTGATCTGGTGATCCTCGATTGGATGATGCCCTTGATGAGCGGCATAGAGGTGTGCCGCCAGCTTAAGACGCGCGAGAGCACGCGGCATATCCCGGTCATCATGCTGTCTGCACGCTCTGAGGAAGTCGATACCGTGCGCGGCCTTGAAACCGGTGCGGACGACTATGTGATCAAGCCGTACAATCTGCGGGAACTCATGGCGCGCGTACGGACCCAGCTGCGCCGCACAAGACCAGCAGCCGCGGGTGCGCTGCTGAGCTTTGATGATATCCAGCTCGATCCAGAGCGTCACCGGGTGAGCCGCGCAGGCAGTGAGTTGAAGCTGGGGCCAACGGAATACCGGCTGCTCACGACGTTGCTGGAAAAGCCCGGCCGTGTGTTCAGCCGAGATCAGCTTCTCGATCATGTTTGGGGTCGCGATATCTATGTCGATACCCGTACCGTGGATGTTCACATCGCACGTCTGCGCAAAGCGTTGACCCGCGAAGGCGGTGGCGATCCGATCAGAACTGTACGTGGCGCGGGATATGCATTGGGATAAGCGCTTTCGCGCACCGGACACTGGCTTTTAATTACATAATACCAATTATAAGTATCGATCGATATTTTCTACGACCTTTTGTTGCGATCTTCTCGCCACAGTAGCATCTCAATGCCACCTGACGCTGGACAGCGCCAGTTTTGCTCCGTTAACACTATCTAGATGATTGTAAGCGAGTAATTATGGCCTCTGTACTTATTTTAAACGGCCCGAACCTGAACCTATTGGGCACGCGACAGCCTGAGGTCTATGGCAAGACGACTTTGGCGGATGTCGAAGCCCTCTGTGCATCGGAAGCTGCGCGGCTTGGATTGGATATGCAGTTTGCACAGTCCAACCATGAAGGCATGATGATTGATTTGATCCATCAAGCGCGCGGCCAGCACGATGGCATTGTCCTAAATGCCGGCGCCTATACGCACACATCAATTGCTCTGATGGACGCCATTTCCTCGGTTGAGCTGCCTGTGGTCGAAGTGCATTTAAGCAACATTCATGCACGAGAAACCTATCGCCACACCTCCTATATCGCGCCCGTTGCCCTGGGCCAAATTTGTGGTTTTGGCGCGCATGGCTATGTTCTGGCCCTTCAAGCCCTTCAGCATCGCCTCGTAAGCTGATGAATCTGCGCGATTATCTACACCAGATCGCACATAGCCCGACCATCGAAGAACTCTGGGATGCCCACACGCGACAGATGGCTGACTACGGATTCGATCGGTTGATTTATGGCTTTACGCGCTACCGAACGCCGACGTCGCTGGGGGATCCGGCGGATTTCGTCATTCTGAGCAATCAAAGCTCGGAATATCTTAAAGGCTACCTGCACAGCGGGCTCTATTTCCATGCGCCCATGGTGCGTTGGGCGCTCAACAACGAAGGCGCTTGCAGCTGGGGCGCTTTGCGTGAAATCGCGCTCGGTGAAGGTCTGACCGAAACCGAAAGCCGTGTCATTGAGTTCAACCGCTCTATGGATGTTACGGCTGGCTATACAATCAGCTTTCGTTCGATCTCGGCCCGGTCCAAAGGTGCGATTGCCCTGACAGCGAGGCGCGACATGCGGCAAGCGGACGTTGATGCAATCTGGACCGAGCATGGGCGCGATATTCAACTGATGAATGAGATTGCGCACCTCAAGATTCTCTCCCTGCCCTATAGCAGCCCGAACCGCAGCCTTACGCGCCGCCAGTTGGAAGTCCTTGAATGGGTCGGAGATGGGAAGACCACGCAGGACATCGCCCTTTTGATGGGTCTGACTGCGGCCACTGTGGAAAAGCACTTGCGTCTCGCCCGCGAAGCGCTGTCGGTTGAGACGACGGCACAGGCCGTTCTAAAGGCTGCATTTGCGAACCAGATGTTTGTGATGGATACGTAATATATTAGGGTATGGAATACCTTACTGGAACCTAGAGTGGTAGATGGCCATGGTCCGCCAGTATCGCGGGTGTCCGCATCGGCGGTACGACGGGCCGTATATCCTTGTAATACCAAGGCTCTTTCCGGGCCGCCGGTCTCAGTCAGGTTTATTTTCACCTGGCTGACCGGATCCCTCCCCCTTTCAGCAAGACCTGCTCGCAAGAAGTCGCAATATGGCAACTGCGCTCAGCTAGACCGGTTTCAGAGGCCGCACGCAAAAAGGGCGGCGCATTCCCATGCGCCGCCCCTTTTATAACTAAAGTAGAAAGGCTTAGCCTTTAGCAGCTTTAGCCACTTCTGCGGCGAAGTCTTCTTTAACGACTTCGATGCCTTCGCCAACTTCAAGACGCACGAAACCAGTGATGGTCGCGCCGATCTCTTCTGCTGCTTTGCCAACGGTCAGGTCAGGGTTCACAACGAAGGACTGGTTCAGCAATGTCACTTCGGACATGTACTTCTGCATCCGGCCAACAATCATTTTTTCGATCACGGCTTCGGGCTTGCCGCTTTCGCGGGCGATGTCCATCTGGACCTGCTTTTCTTTCTCGACAACGGCCGCGTCCAGATCCGCCTCAGAGAGCGACGCCGGGTTCACGGCGGCGATGTGCATCGCCACCTGCTTGCCGAACTCTTCGTTACCACCGTTCATGGCAACCAGAACGCCGATTTTGCCCATGCCGGGCGCAGCTGCATTGTGCACGTAGGAAACAACGGTCTCGCCGTCGATGCTTTCCATGCGACGTAGGGACATGTTTTCGCCGATTTTGGCGATGGCGTCGGTCAGCGTGGTTTCAACGGATTTGCCGTTGATCTCAGCCGCTTTTAGCGCTTCGACGTCATCGGCTTTCAGCGCCGCGTCGGCAATATTGCTGACCATGGACTGGAATTCAGCGTTTTTGCCAACGAAGTCGGTTTCGGAGTTCACTTCAACCGCGACACCGTGACCGCCTTCAACCTTAACGGCCACAAGACCTTCGGCTGCTGTACGACCGGATTTCTTCGCCGCTTTGGCCAGACCTTTGGTGCGCAGCCAGTCAACGGCGGCTTCCATGTCGCCATTGCTTTCTGTCAGTGCCTTTTTGGCGTCCATCATGCCTGCGCCGGTGGTGTCGCGCAGTTCCTTGACCATGGATGCTGTGATTGCCATCTCGTGGGTCTCCTTTGGAAATAAGGGGGCAGGCCCGAGGCCCGCAAATATTGGAAATCGGGGCAGGTTACCCTGCCCCGTGTTTCAGGTCCGTGACGCTTAGCCTTCGGCTTTTGCGACGGTCTCTTTTTTGGATTCGATGTCCAGCGGCGCGTCTTTGCCCATGGCATCGTTGTGCACGGTCTCATCGGACGCATTGCCGATTTCGACGCCGGTGCTTTCGCCTTCGCTCACGGCTTCTTCTTCCGGAGCTTCTTCCATGGCACCAAGGTCAACGCCTGCCGCACCCAGCTGAGCGGACATGCCGTCGAGCGCTGCACGTGCTGCCAGATCGCAGTAAAGCGAGATGGCGCGGGCCGCGTCGTCGTTGCCTGGGATGATGTAGTCAACGCCATCGGGCGAGCAGTTGGTGTCAACCACGGCCACAACAGGGATGCCCAGTTTGTTGGCTTCGGCGATTGCCAGTGCTTCTTTTTTCACGTCGATGACGAACAGAAGGTCAGGACGACCGCCCATTTCACGGATACCGCCCAGCGATGCTTCCAGTTTGTACTGGTCGCGCTCCATGCCAAGACGCTCTTTCTTGGTCAGGCCTTCAAAGCCGCGCTCGGACTGCTCATCGATGTTTTTCAGACGGTTGATCGACTGCGAAACGGTCTGCCAGTTGGTCAGCGTGCCGCCGAGCCAACGGTGGTTCATGTAATACTGTGCGCATTTCTCTGCGGCTTCGGCGATCGGCTGAG